>Ga0123355_10021954_pt1 | contig 10229 bp, 7 predicted proteins | sample TergutEmb28metaG_3_FD_89872 | JGI IMG/M metagenome (GOLD analysis project Ga0123355, IMG submission 89872) | Embiratermes neotenicus P1 segment gut microbial communities from Petit-Saut dam, French Guiana - Emb289 P1 | ecosystem: Host-associated > Arthropoda: Insects > Digestive system > Gut ... | reverse complement strand
TATGGAATACTCGCTCTCTCCTGAGCGGTATACCCTGCGGGCTACGGTTATCTCTGGATGTTCCATGGCCAAGGTATTGTCCTTGTTATCCAAGCGCATGATAATTTCCGCATAACCCAGAGGTTTGCGGTGGGCTGTGCCTGCGAAGATAATATCTTCCATTTTTGCCCCTCGTAGCTGTTTTGCGCTTTGCTCTCCAAGTACCCAGCGCAGCGCATCGGATATATTGGATTTGCCGCTGCCGTTTGGGCCTACAACGGCGTTGAGGCCGGTGCCTAGGGTAAGCAGTGTGCGGTCGGCAAATGATTTAAATCCAGCTAGTTCTAGTTTTTTTAGGTGCATAGTTCCCCCGTTACATGGCAATGAAAAGCCCCCTTCTTTAGAAGGGGGTGCCGCCGTTAGGCGGCGGGGGTTGTATTGGCAAGCGGAAACAACCCCCGGCCCTTCGGGCCACCCCCTTCCAAGGAAGGGGGCTTAACTGCCCCATTGTTTTTGTGTTTATCAAAAACGTATGCCATCATACGTTTTTGCATTTGATTTTTACAGTGCGCATGAGATTATGCTATAATGACCCCAGCAAAGCAAGAGCATTTGAGTTCAAGGCACGAAAATCAATCTAAAGGAGGCGGTAGTACATGGCTGTAAACAACGAGCAAAAAAATGGTAAAGTATTCTTCATGGCAGGTTTAAAAGGCGAGGGCAAGACCCGCAAACTAATCGACATGGCTAACAATGAAGCCAAAACCACCGACGGTCACCTAGTATTTATTGATGACGACAAGCGTCATATACATGACGTACACAGAGACATTCGCTTCGTAGAAACGGGCAAAGGCTTTTTATCAAACCACCGGGAGTTTACCGGTTTTATCTTGGGAATTCTGTCCCAAAACAGCGATATCCAGCATATTTATGTAGATGGGATTAATAATATTATAGAAACAGTGGATACCGAAAGCTTGTTGAAACTGCAAGTGCGGCTTGAAAGCATCGCCCGTGTGGACGATGTGAGCTTTACTATTAGTGTAAATTGGGATAAGAAAGACTTGCCTGAAGAGATTAGGGCGGCGCTTGTGTAGCCACCAATTAAACCCTACAAGCACAACCCCAATAATAAAGCCCCCATATGTTTACAAGGTCGCTTGTAAACATATGGGGGCTTCTTAGTATAACAAACCTTAATATATGACATGTCTCACTACTGATAAAGCAAGCCACTCCGATCTGACTGCCTGCAATCCTGAATATCTTCGACAAATACTGTGTTGTAGTCGATTTGGTAAACAATGCGATATCTCCCGCATGACATTATATAGCGGTATTTACCGCTTTTGAGATATGGCCTGTTATAAATTGGATTACGATAAGGCATGTACTCAAGTGTATGAATATCCGATATAAGCTTGTCCAATAAGTTTTCGGCGGCAGTATCGCTTACTTGAGCTAGAAATTCGAAGGGGTCATACATCCTGTCATTTGCGGCTGGGTCTACAACGACAATGTATGTTTTTTCATTATCCATGGGCCGTGGCCCCTTTTTTAATAGCTTGGCGCATGTTGTCTTGAAATTCGTCAATAGAATAGCCTTGGGTCCCAGAAATTCGTGCCTGTTCGGCTTGCAACAGCCGTTCTGCAATGGCTAAGTCTTCTTCTCTGCGCCCGTAAGTGTCTATATCCATAATAACCATGTCACCCTCACCATTACGTGTTAAAAACACAGGCGTCCTATTTATACGGCATATCTCTGCGACGCTATTGTAGTTTTTGCGCAATTCACTTGAAGGTTTTATTATAGGTTGCATATTTGATGTTCCTTTCGCTGCAAAATAATACCCTTACTATACCCAGATATGGGGCAAAAAACAACCCTTATTATGACTATGCATATTTCATTGCACGAAATCCATACATATGATACATTTTCTTTGTAGGGGCACAGGAAATTTTCCTGTGTTTTCTTATATAATACAATACCGACCATTTCCACCAGGGGGATCCCCATGCTAATAGTACAAAAATACGGCGGGACATCCGTAGCCAATGCGGAGCGGATTAACCATGTGGCCCGCCGGATAGCGGATATTTATAGCTCTGGCAACAAAATTGTTGTGGTGCTGTCTGCCCAAGGCAGCGTAACCGATCGACTCTTGCAAAAAGCACACGAAATAAACCCCCATGCCAGCAAAAGGGAGCTTGACATGCTGCTTACCACAGGGGAGCAGCAATCAGTGGCCTTGATGGCAATGGCGCTCCATAGACTGGGGCTTCCTGCTGTTTCTCTTAATGCAATGCAAATCGGTCTTGCTTCCACAGACCATTATGGCAATGCCCGAATAAAGCATATCCAAACCACCCGCATTATGGCAGAGGTTAATCGTGGCAATATCGTATTAATTGCCGGCTTCCAAGGGGTAAACAGCTGCGGCGATTTAACCACTTTGGGCAGGGGAGCTTCTGATACTACAGCTGTAGCCATAGCAGCAGTGTTAAACGCCGATTTATGCGAAATCTGTACCGATGTAAACGGCGTGTATACCGCAGATCCTAGGGTGGTAACTGGGGCAAAAAAATTAAAATCCATATCATATGACGAAATGCTGGAAATGAACTGCCAAGTACTGCACAATAGGGCCGCAGAAATGGCAAAGCGCCACAATGTGCGCCTTATTATCCGCTCCAGTATGACAGAAGAACCGGGTACCGAAATTAGGGAGGCGAGAGAAGTGGAAGACTTGTATGTAAGCGGCTTAAGCATTGATAGAGATGTGGCCCAGATATCCCTTTTGGGAATAAACAATCAGCCTGGCGCGGCATATAATATCTTTGGGCTGTTGGCCCGGGAGCAGATATCTGTGGATGTGATATTGCAATCTCCAGGGAAATCGGCAGCTACGGATATAAGTTTTACCGTGTCCAAGCAAGATAGGGACGGGGCGCTTGCCGTGCTTAATGCCAATAAGGAAAATTTAGGCTTTGAAACCATAACTTATAACGATAATCTGGCAAAGCTTTCAATTGTAGGGGCTGGGATGACCACGGCCCATGGGGTAGCTGCTGCTATGTTTGAAGCGCTTTATGAAAATGATATAAATATTGCGATGATTTCTACATCGGAGATCAAGATAACTGTGTTGATAGATGACCAGTTTACCGAAAAGGCCAAACAGGCCGTGCATGAGAAGTTTGTACATCTTTTACCGGAGGAACAATAATGAAACCCTTTACAGTTGCCATAGTAGGCGCATCTGGCATGGTTGGCGGTATGTTTATCAAAATACTTGAAGAGCGCCAACTGCCCGTATCTCGATTATATCCCTTTGCCTCGGCCCGGTCTGCGGGGAAGACCCTGGTGTTTAATAGGGAGGCCATTACAATCCAGGAGCTAACGCCATCTTCTTTTGACTGTGGTATAGACTACGCCCTTTTTGCCGTGGATGACGAATCTACCCTTAAGTATGCCCCAATTGCTGCGGCAAAAGGCTGTACTGTAATAGATAATTCCCCAGCCTTTAGGATGAACCCAGATGTCCCCCTGGTTGTACCCGAAGTCAACGGCAGCGACATCGCCTCACACAAAGGAATAATTGCAAACCCTAACTGCTGCGCCGCCCCTGCGGTTGTGGCGTTGAAGCCTTTGCAAGAAGCATATGGTCTTAACCGTGTTATAATCTCCACATACCAATCCGTATCTGGGGCTGGGGTGGATGGTATAAGAGATTTAAACGCAACTTTAGAAGGGGGACTAGGAACATTTTTCCCCTATTGTATAGCCCATAATCTAATCCCCCATATAGGCAGTTTTAACGAAAACGGCTACACTAGCGAAGAAGCTAAGTTGATGGAAGAAATACAAAAAATGCTTCATCAGCCAGAATTAAGAATCACAGCCACAACAGTGCGGGTGCCAGTATATACAGGGCATTGTCTAAGCATCAATGTAAGCCTAACAAGGCCCATTAAAATGGAAGATGTGAGACATATAATGAGCAATGCCCCTGGGGTATTACTATTTGATAATCCATCGCTTAAAATGTACCCAACTCCAATAGTTGCAGCTGGTGATGATGATGTATATATAGGAAGGCTAAGACGCGACACCAGTTGCGAAAATGGCATCAATATGTGGGTGGCAACAGACAATACTCGCAAAGGTGCCGCAACCAATGCAGTGCAGATATTAGAGCATTTGCATAAAAATAACCCCTAACCCAGGTGATGCGACAAAATGCAATACGTGCTATTATTCTTAGAGGGCATAATAACCTTTATATCCCCGTGCCTACTGCCCATGCTGCCAATATACGTGACTTATTTTGCCGGGGGCGGCAAGGATAAATCCCAAAAGAACACCCTTGTCAACGCAATGGGTTTTGTGCTAGGGTTTACTCTTGTGTTTGTAACCTTAGGGGCTTTTGCCGGAAGTATAGGGCGATTGCTTATGATTTATAGCACATGGGTAAATATTATTACTGGCGCTATTGTTGTATTTTTCGGGCTTAACTACATGGGGGTATTTTCGTTGCATTTGGCCCCTCGCTTGGGCAAAAGACGGCTTATGAACATAGCGGACAAGCCACTCCGCTTTCATTCATCAATTATTTTTGGGGCAGTATTTTCCATAGGCTGGACACCATGTGTAAGTGCATTTCTTGGCTCGGCACTAATGCGGGCTTCTCAGCGGGGTTCTATGCTTGAAGGGATGTTTATGCTTTTTGTTTACTCAATGGGCTTGGGCCTTCCCTTAATCGTAAGCGCTGTGTTAATCCATCGTCTAAAGAGAGCTTTTGCTTTTATCCAAAAGCACCATCGGATTATTAATATCCTATCAGGGTTACTGCTTGTGCTGGTTGGTGTGCTTATGATGACAGGGCTGTTTGGGCGGTATATGGGACTATTTTTATAATAAGGAGTATTATATGTACAAAAAATTATCAATACTATTTGGAGTTGTGGCCTTTGCTGCAATAATGATTGGTGCGGCAGTTGCTTATGAGAGGATTAGTAGCAGACGCGAAAGCTCCGATGATCCACATGCATTAGACAGCGGTATCACTACACACTGGAGCATAGTTGAACAGGATACACCGGAGCCCAATGTCCCTCAAGTAGAAATGGAGTCCTATACGATCATAGGTGATTCTACTCCTGACGAGTTGCCAGAAAACACTGTCAATCCTGATGACTTGACCTCAGATTTTGTCATGTATGACGCATATGGCAACGAGCTGCTTTTATCAGATTTTTTTGGCAAACCCATAATCCTTAATTTTTGGACAACCTGGTGCCCGTCTTGTGTGCAAGAGATACCATATTTTCAACAGCTTTACACAGAGGCCGGAGACGATATCCATATATTAAAGGTAAACCTCCTGGATGGTCAGCGTGAAACCCGAGAGCGGGTGGATAATTTTATGGCTGATAACGGATATACCTTCCCGCTGTTTTTTGATGCAGGGATGGGAGCAATAGAATATGGTGTAAGATTTATTCCTATGACGTTTTTTATTGATGCAAATGGAGTGCTGGTATCTTCTATCCAAGGGGCGGTTAATGATAGCACTTTGCAGAGTGGGCTGGCTGAGATTAGAGATTAGCAAATTGAATGTGGCATTTTGTCTATGTTCGCCTCTTAATTCAAATTGAAAAATGTAAGAAAATCGTTATATTGCTTAATTTCGCCAAAAACCGCTTTAACAGCGGTTTTTTCTTTTTACAAGCGCTTGCTAATTTTGGACGATTATAGTACAATGACTCCGAGCAAGTACTACCTACATAGCTAATCCTGGATAAAATCAGAGCCGTATAAGCCAAAATGGCTTGTTTTGGGGGTTTTACGACCCCTGGCTTTTTTTTACTATGGATTTAGTTATATGCCGTAGAAATGCGGAAGGAGAGGAATATATGTTAAACAAACTGGAGCGAGTAACCAGGTCGCAAAAGGTGCGCATTATGATGCTTTTTGCGGTGCTGGCTATTGTAGCCGCAGTTGCCGTATTTGCCTTTGATAATTATGAAGAATATCAAGGCCCCCAATTCATGGATAGCTTCTATGAAGAATTTGTTGAAGGGCAGGGCGCAAGCGGTAGTTTGACCCAATTTGGCTCGGATGCATATGTGGATTATGAGCCATCTTATACAGAAGGGGGAAGCGATCCTATTTACATACCTGGCCTGGGATGGCAGCTCCCCGGCTTATTGCCAGGCCCAACACCGGGGCAGGTGCCGGGGACAACCCCAGAGCCCCCCATTGGGGACGTGCCTGGGTTGCTGCCAGAGGCAACTTTGCCACCTGGGCAGGGTGTCTTTGATGCCGAGCCACCTGGGGATGGCGCTTATGAAAGTTATGACGAGCTTGATGGCTATGAGGAATTTGACCCAACGGGGGGCGTTGTGCCTTTTGGCACTGCCACGGTAACCTTCATAACAAACAATCCTCACGCAGCGGCACCAACTCCGGCACCAGGTCATACTGATCGTACAGTAGCCATTGGCGACGCAATAACTGAGGCTAATATGCCAAATCGACCGGTTTGGGCTGGGCGTTATTTCTTGCAATGGAATACATTGGCTGACGGGACAGGAACAGCATTTACAGGTACAACACCTGTAAGCGGTGATATAACTGTGTTTGCTCAATGGGCTTTTGAAATAGAATTTGAAGGAAATGGTGTTGAGTTAGTTTCGTCAAACCCGGCAAATCAAACAAATCCTAATTGGTATGGTGTCAGGCGTATACCTCTAAATACAACGGTTAACGATAACATAGCCCATAATAACCCGGCTTTTCAAGCAGTATGGCCTAATCCGCCAAGTGTGACGGGTTTTACTTTTGTAGGTTGGCGAACTCATGCAGTGCCATATCCAATACCGATTACGGTACCCGGTACGCCTCTGACAGGAGATACACAAATAACAGGTAGAACGGTAGCATGGGCTCATTGGGCACCGGATACCAGTACGGTAACTTTTAACCTCCAAGGGGGAACATTGTCATCCGCAACGCAAAGTGTAGTCGATCCAGATGATGCATCTTTAAATATAACTGTAAACCATTCATTAACACGGCAAGTTTTAACTGGTAGGTCAATAGACTACTCCGGTCAACAAGCGCGGCAGCAGTTTAGACGGAACAGAGAAATAGCATGGCCTCGCACTGCACCTGAGGTTTCACCTCCGCCGCCAGTAGGTGGCACGCCACTTTTCTTGGAAGGATGGTGGACTCTGCCGGATGGTTATATGGGAACAGGTACTCGTTTTGCACCTCCGGGTGGTTGGAATACTTGGAACTCTACAAGTTTTAATACCCCGCGTGGGCTTGCCACTACAGTAGTAGATAGCGATATGACTGTTCATGCACATTGGGTGCATCGGATATTTTTTGAGCCAAACAATGGTTCAACGGATGCATGGATTAGAACTACAGCCAATGCAGCTATGAATATTATCCAAAATAATAATCCAAGCAATTGGCAGTATTGGTTTTATTTGGATGTGCCAGCAGGGCAAAGCACAATCGCAGCGGGTGGGAGACGCCATCGTACTGCACCTGCCAATATGGCTGATGAATACGTAGCCATAAATGTAGTCCCACGATGTCGTACATCTGCACCCACTGTTATAAACAACGTAGCTAATGTTAGCGGGACACCAACAACTGTACATGTGGGTAATATGATGCACCGTACGGGGCACACTTTTGGTGGATGGTGGATTGTAAGCGGCGGTCAGCATACAACATGGCCTGCGGCTGCTGTTGGAACTCCTGGTCATCCCGAACAAATGGGGCATACTCCATTTGATGAAAACACAAATATCTCATTAATAACTCATGAAAATTCAACCGTTGTTGCCCACTGGATACCTAATCCTCCTGTGCAAGTTACATTTAATCCTAATGGTGGAGAATGGACTGCCGCTGCAATAGCAACCAGTCATATCCCTACTACTGTAACCGGAAATATAGTAAGGAATGTAACTGAACAGGCAAGCTTTAACACCTGTTCCGTAAGTGGGCAAACATTTCCGGCGTTCCCTTCTAAGCCGGGCTACATGTTTTTAGGTTGGCACCAAGTACAAGACCCGGGAGATGGAAGCAGCATACTGGGTTTAAGTGCTATAACCACAACAATGGCAGCGGCGCCTCCAGCAACTATTACTGATGACACCCTGCGCCAAAGATTTATACCAAGTACAATAATAAATGCCAGCCATACATTTTATGCCCGTTGGTTACCTATTGCGTATACTGTAACCTTTGAACCAAATGGCGGCAGTAATGCTCCATTAACTCGTAGCGTCCCAGCAGGCTGGAGCCTACAAGAGATTGCTAACAATACTGGATGGATTGATTCTGCTCAAGGTTCTCCAAATACAGGCCGGTATCGTCCGTCAGGCTGGGCTGGCTCTGCATGGAATCAGACGATACGCGCTAACTGGACTTTGCTAGGCTTTAATGAAAACATCGCTGGAACAGGGGATGTATTTGCACATAATACAGCTATAACAGGTGATATGACTGTACATGCAGCGTGGGGAGGGACTTTAACCTTTAACACGCGTCATGAAACAGTTTCTGGAATATTGACCAATGCAAGTACGACGCGTTTAGTAGCATATGGGCATACAGTTGGCAACAGTTGGCAGCATGTAAATCACCCCAATGTGTCAAGCTCAACAGCTAACAACTTCCCTGGACTTAATGTTTGGTACGGGCATCTGAATCCATTTCCGACAGGTGGTAATGCTGCTAGAACATTGTCACACCCACCAGGGGGTACTGGCCCTGAGATAACGAACCGCACTTTTGCTGGTTGGAATACAGTGCAAAACCCAACATCGTTAAATCCGGGTACCTGGTGGACTCCAGGAACAGTTATGGAAAACGGAAATCAGCAACTTCACGCCATATGGCAGCAGGCGGTATTATTCCGTCCCGGTACAGGTATACCGGAAACTGCTTTGGCAAATACATTTTTCTCTGGTAATCAGCTCGACTGGGTACGTCTTATTACTGTAATGGGTGAACTTATACATTCTCCTGCAAACGGCGGTGCAACAAACGCACCACCTAATATGGAAACAGCTTGGCCTGGGCATATCTGGCGGGGCTGGTTCCCCAATCCAGACGGCACAGGTACAAAGCGTGATTTCGAAAACGATTTCGTAGATCGGGCTGAGATAGTGTATGCTTCATTCTATGCCCCATTTACCTTTGTAGCATTGGGTGGCGGTACAATAACTGGCAATTCCGAGACTGAAAGACCAGTAGGTCAAACATTGGGTAGTTCTATGCCGTCGAATGTTTCTCGTCCAGGCTGGAGCTTTAATGGAACCTGGAATACCCAACCGGATAATTCAGGTGCTGTTTATACACAACACACAATAATAACAGGCGGGCGCACTCTATACGCCACCTGGATGGCTCAGATAACTTTCCTACCTGGCGCAAGTATCAATGATGGAACATCAGGAACAATATTGGCGGGTAATCATTCCCGTTATGTACCCGAAGGCTCAACCCTGGACGAAAATCCGCCGGGTTATCGTATGCCTCCAGCCCCAAGCCCACCAAGCGCAGCATACGAGTTTGCAGGTTGGCTAATAACCACATCTGATCAAGGGCATCCTACAGTAGCTTCTGAAACCTTGTTTACCGAAAGTATGCGCTTTAACGACACCCATGACCCCGGTACTGTCCACGGCAATATTGTAGTTACAGCCCAATGGGTAAGGTCAGATGTAACAGTAACCTTCGACTTTGCCGGCGGTACTCAAGACTTTATAATACCTCCAAGCATTATCCCCACCCCCGAAACATCTTTTGCATACCAAATCCCCCGGGGCACCCAAATCGGTTTTACCCTTGACCCAATCCCTGGCGACCCCGTAACCTTGCTTACTCGCCAACACTTTACTTTTAGCGGCAATTGGGTAAACCCAGCTATCCTTCCCCCGGCACCCAACATCTTTACCACAACCCAGGTAATGTCTCATGCCCCCCAAGTCCCTACTACATTCATAGCCCAGTGGACCCCCAACCCCTTTACAGTAACCTTTGAGTTAGACGGCGGAGCATACACCGGGTTTACCCCCAACGCTGGCCCTGTAGTGGTAAACAATATCCTTCACTTAACAACCATTGGTTATAACAATGTGCCAGCAACCAGGCCGGCAGCAGGCGCTTCACCTGCAACAACTTTGAGCCGCACAGGTTATACCTTAGTAGGCTG
>Ga0123355_10021953_pt1 | contig 10229 bp, 5 predicted proteins | sample TergutEmb28metaG_3_FD_89872 | JGI IMG/M metagenome (GOLD analysis project Ga0123355, IMG submission 89872) | Embiratermes neotenicus P1 segment gut microbial communities from Petit-Saut dam, French Guiana - Emb289 P1 | ecosystem: Host-associated > Arthropoda: Insects > Digestive system > Gut ... | reverse complement strand
TCAATGTGAATAAAAAATCCAACAGATGCAACAGTATGCAGATATTTATTCACTGCAAAACTACTCTACATGTTTCGGGTGTCACAGCACCCATCATCAGGAGTATCAAAAACTGTACTCGCACCCTCCGGTACAGGTCATACTACTTGTACCGCTACTCCCTTCCTACGTGGTCTGGTCTGGACTAGTTGTACGAGTCGAGTACTAGTCCAGTTGACAACCTTCTTCCTTAAGGCATTGTTATGGATTATCACTATTACTTTGCTTTTGTCGGCTTTTACTATTGTTAGATTATTATTTTGGAGGATCTTTTTCAATTCGCTTATGTTGTATTGATATCTTTTGTGTAGTGTGTTGTACCTATTGGTCTTCAGGATGTGTTTGATTTGCTTGGCTGCCAGGTAACGGTAAGTGTTTTGTGTTTTGGGTTCTAAAAGTCTTATAACATTTTCCGTGTCTATTACTAACTCAATGTATTATTTGGGTTTTTGTTTTATTGCATAGTTAGGGCCTAGGGAAAAGGTCTGAATTTATTCTCTTGTAAATTTTATGTTCGATTGATTAGCCGTGATTGGAATTTAGAGGCATTCTTCTTATTATTATGTTTAGTGCTTGTTAGTAAACTTTCCCTATACTAAATACCCAGCGACATCTGTCACTGGTCCATGTACTTGCATTTTTGTACCATGCAACATACACTCTTAGTTCAACAAAGAGTGCGTACTAATATGGCCGCAGTGAAACAACGAACCGCAAATTTTTAGAAATTAGTGACACCATTAATATATCTATTTGTCTTCTAATTGCACAAGAAGAGCGCAAGAAAAGCCATTTCATTCTATAGCAGACATAAGCCATACCGTGTAAATTTATATAGGAAATTTACGTTTTAGCTCTCGAGCTAGGTGTTTATAAAGTCTCTGTCACAAGACAAATTCAACTCTAATACACTCCTACAACCTACGCTGTGTTTAGATCAGAAAGGTCACTGCTGTTCCAGAGAAGTATCGATTTATGACGGCAGCGTTTCGTTTAAACTGTTCTTGGGGTTTAAGTACTTTACAACAGCACAGGGAGGCACTATGTGACCGGCTAGGTATAGGCCTATGCGTTAGCGAATTCAAAGAGCAAATTTTGAAACTGTTTGCAGGGAGGTATAAAGAGCTTATTTAGAGTTTGTTGTGAACACACTGTAGTGGCTTCATCTGAGGCAACTTTACAGTGGCAACATGGCACTGCCTGAGCTCTGCCGAGCGTAGGTAACTTGGATTATATTTAGTTATCAGGTTCTAGGTCAAGTCCACTCTCTTTGCCTACTCTTATGATTTTAAATCGCAGTGCATTCCTGAAGGGGTCACTCCAACGATAAAACAGAGCCCTGTTTTAGGGAGCTGCATTAGGATATCTCCCACGCAGGCAATAGATTTCTACACGTATTCCATCCGACTAATAACCACGTTCTCCCAACATGCAAGTGTCTATGTTGCTCACAACAGAATTCTGCGAGCAATATACAGAATGACTGGAAAGTAAATATACAGTAATTGAATACTTATGCTGAACATTTTTTGCTGCTACTATTTCTCAGTGGAACCGTTAGAGAGAACTGCCCTTCGTGCATAAGGGGCATTACTATATTTGGGCTTCTTTTTCCTGCGCGGCTTGACAACCGTTTTCCTGGTAGGTGGAATGAGCAGCGAGGACCTCTGAGAAATTGCGATCTTTTTGATTATGATTTATTTTTTGGAGGTAAGACCAAAAAGACAGCAGTCAGATTGGATCCAAGGAACTTTTATGAACTGCAACAACAAATTCGAGATGTTTTTGCCGTTTTTACTCTTGACTCATAAGGAAAATTTTGGGTGTGTCTTCCAGTTTGCAAAAATGTGTGTGTGTGCGCGCGCGCGCGCGTGTGTGTGTGTGTGTGTGAAGTACTGGGACATTTGTTGAATTCTGACACTAAAAGGTAGTGTATGGGTTTCAAAATAGTAAAATAGTTTTAGCAAACATAGAAGTCCGTTTTGGAATACATCTTTTTCCATGCATATATTTTTGACATGTGACATCTCGTTCTGTTATTCAGTAAATCAATAAAAAGTTTGACCATAGTCTAAACACAACTATCTTCTGTTTTTTATTTTGTTCTGTGACCAACAAATGCACAATTATTTCACAAATTAATACATTCCTACATAGTTGACACTACCGTGTCATCCTCAGGGACCTTTTAATCAATACTTTGTAAGTTACACAAGTATTTCAAATGCAGCTGTTGGTAATACTATTTGCAATTGAGATGTTTCTTTTTGTATTGTGTTGCCAACAGCTGCGTTTAAAATACTTGTGTAACTTGCAAGGTATTGATTACAAGCTCCCTGAGGATGGCACGATAGGATCGAAACATGTAGGAGTATGATAATTTGTGAAATATTTGTGCATTTGTTGATCACAGTACAAAATAACAAAAGATTCACAGTATATGTATTGAAATAATAACTTATTTTTTGTTTTATGGAAAAACACACTTCGGTCCAGACTAGTGCATCCTCCGGATTACAATCAATATTCGTGTGTATTTAATTCTCCGTCACTACAAGGATTATACAAAAAGTTATTTTCACTACAATCCTAACCTAACGGGACTGATGACTTACAGTTTATTACATTGTAATCACTTCTTTGTTACATTGTCAACATTTTCTAATAAAGATTTTAACTATTTCAATGCCTAATTCAGAACTTCACGTAGCGGCGCTTACCTGCCGCGAGTGACAAGTGCTGATCTGTCCCTTTATAATTACTCTGATCCCCACTGGGGAATGTACTATCTGAATCTGTGCGTGGAAAATATTTCGACGCAATCTGAAGATAGAACAACGTCCTTTAAAAATGCGCGCTTCTCTCTTTATACCGCGCGATAGTTCATTTCTGCATGCGCTTTGGGGAATTGCGTGCGTATTTCCGTTCCGTCAGTTGGTTCCAAGAACTCCTTATCACTGGTGTGTTCTTAGGTGTCAAAAGCTCAGTACGCGTTTCGGCTTTCTGCATGTTTCAGTTCACGATTCACTCCTGTGATATACAAATGTGTGCCAGCGTCTAAACTGGCGTTCGTACCAGTTACAGAGATACTTCTCTCTGAAGGGTTCAAGATTCTTAATGAATAACATTTATAATTTGTACTAGGATTTCTTTTAGTTACCTAACGTCGATTTCCATGAGCTGCATGGAATGTGAAGTGTATTTTCCTTTTCTCGTGATGTAGGTCGAAATGATTGTAGGTGTGAGTACTGGTCTGTAGTGAAGTTGCTTCAGTTGCCTCAGTATGCCTTTTTGTCACAATTTCATGGTGACTGTAGATCCGGGTGACGGTGAATTGGAGGCCGTGGTAGAAAATCGCGTCCAAATGTATGTATGACTGACCTGGTACTGTATTATTCCTGTCTTTGAGTAACCACAAACTGGCATAACACTTTTGTTTTATAGAAACTCAACACTGACAACATTACGAGTTGCGGTTTTGTCGTAGTCAGTTCCTGAATTAGTTTGTCCGTACTTCAGCGAAAATTATGTTACATTATTTGATGTAAATTGAGGAATTTATTAGAATGCAATACTTCCTGCGTAACATATTGCGGTTTTACAACCGTAACTTTATTCCCCTTCCCTTTAATTTAACCTTTAGGCACCATGCACCCTATATATAGGACAGACGTACCGCTACTCCCCGAAGTACTCTTTTTATATATTTAGTCAACAAATATATTTAATTATTTTTTTAGACTTTCTGTCACGGTCTTCGTTTATTCCCCCACAAAATTTCTTGTATTTCCTAATGATACCCGTCTTGGTTCATAAAATATTTACATTTTAAATAAATGGTTTGCTAAACTGTAAATGTACAGCTCCAGGGCCAAAGGGTTAAAAAAATTAAAAATGAAATCAGACCCTTTCCTTCAACATTGCAGTAAATTACGCCTTGCTGTTGTTGATTTTCATTTCACTTCTCAAACCCGAATTATTCAAGATGTTGGCTGCGGGCATAATGACTACAGTTACATTCCCGACTGTGGCCCGGAGTCCTGGTTTTCACGACGTCCAGATCGACTCTGAGGCGTACCCACAAATGCATTCAGTGTGTATTTGGACAGATTTATTCCGCCTTAAAGTGATACAGAATACAGTTGCCTCCATCTGACGCACAGGTCTGGAATGCGTTAAACTTATACTTTCATGGTTTGTTCCTTGCGCTCAGGATAACTTGATCTAGAATGTTACATCTCCAGTTTCGAAATACATAACCCCATAAACGCACACAGTTAAGACTTTGACGAATAGTAGTCTCAAATATATCGCGAGATGGGCGAGGCATGTTGCAAGCGTGATAGAAATGAAGAATTCGTATACTAGTTTGATGGGAAGAAACTGGAATAATGAACCACTTGGAAAAGATATATATTTAGGTGGGAGAATAATATTCAAACCGCTTGTAAAGAAAAATATTCATTTAGTCTGGATTTACTGGCACAGAATAAAGGTATTGCGAACCTTAGGTTTCCAAGAAATGTCGGGAATTTCTTAAATGGTTGAAAAACTATTACCTTCTTACGAATAACTATGTTCCACAAAGTTTGTTAATTGCATAACTGCTTCAATGTATGGTATTAGCATATGTATGTGACTGTGATATGAATTATAAATGACATCCCCAAGAAGACTTTTAAAATACATGTGGCACGTATGCTAATGTTGGGCAAAGCAGGGTATTTTCCAATATGCTAACTGAACCTTAACGATTAGATAGTAGAAGACTAATTTTACCTCTTGTTTGATATGGGTCAGGAACGAAGGGTGCAGCGTAAATCGAAGGTGTTTGAGAACAGAATGCTGAATGAGTCATTTGAATTGAAACTGCTAACAACAACATTATGTGGATACTCATGTGATTGGTACCCTTTACCTGAAAAGTTAAGGACCATTATATTAAGCAGAGTAGGATGAACGTGACCCTAGGGATATTTATTAATTCATAAACAGTTTTTTTAGTGATTGGTAAGAAGAATGGTCCACTTGTTATTCCTGTGTTTATGTAGTCTCGTGTAATTAATATAAAACATTGAATTGGCTGCGAAGTGTGGGCTGAATTCAGCTGCTTCGAGAGTCTTGTGAAAGCTGTGGGGAACAATCGGCTGCCATGAAGTGAGAACATTCGTTAAGTCTCTGACTGACTGATATTACATATTGCATATTATAACTTGCCACATGGTAAGGTGTTGGTAATAGTCTCTTTCAGGACTCAGATATGATTGGCATCTGGTGAATAAATCACTAAAAACTGCTTAAATTTCTTTTCTACAAGTTGCCGATATTCGCATTTTATTATTTCTGCCCTAATGAATGTGGATTTTTATTACATGCCTTGTCTTTCAGAATGTACAGAATACAATAGTCATAAGGCTTTATGTTGTGCAAACGATGAGGCTACAAGGGATGGTTAATTGTTCGGTCCGAATAAATTGTTATTTTAAAGCAGCCATTGAATTATTGGCTGCTTGGGAGGTTACATTTTCTTGGCGGAAGATTCCGTATTCCCTTTTCTAATTGCTTAAATTTTCAAAAGATATTGCGAGAATTTGTCCACTTTATCTTTCTGAATTTACTCTGTTCGAAAACGATTCCTAATACCCTGGTTGCACTGATGGCGTATTGTGTATTGGTCTGGGATCATCAACTGACGAGTATATCTCATTTTGAGTATTTAAATGGCCGTTGACGTAAAACCATGTTTCATCTCTAAAATAAAGTCAGTAAGAGGTCGACTTAACCACTGCACACTGCTTCATAGAACAATTACAAAACCGTTCCGTAGCAGCACTGTTTGCATCCTGGTGTTCTCGTACAGATGTTCATTCTTGTGGTTTCAAACAAGTAACTTTGTGGGTGAGTGTATAGATGACTATGGAACACCGGTTTTGTGTGACGAAAGTCTTAGAGATTTTCGCGGAGCTGTTTCTGATCTCACTCTATTGTCATCCTGTGTTTCTACTGAAAGTAACTCAGGGTTTTCTGTCGCTTCTTCTTTGATAAGGAAACTTATATTCGAAATTCGTTCACTGGTCGACGTATTTTTGAACTAGAAGGAACTGGAACTTCTAAATTTGCTACGACTCTTTCGATAGGACTTCTTCCGTATAAATATTTCCACACTAAGTTCTCCTGTGCTTCACTGCTTGCATATTCCAGAACGAAAACAAAAATGCTCGTCATAATAAGTAGCGTCTGTGCTGCACTGTACTTGTTTCCACGAACGACAAAGACAATTCGTGCCTGTCTCGCAGAGGATACGATACTTGACCTACGACAGGAAGGAAATGACGCAGTATAGCCGTACGCAATGCGGTAAGAAAGTCGGTCTGTGATTCATGCTGAAACCGATCATGTTGGCGTATGCCTGGTTTCTGATTTCAACTGAATTGTTTGTTTAATGCAAGTATAGATCTGCTGTTCACCACAATAGATTTTAATTCTGAGGCATTGTGTACAACAGTAGACTAACACAGTACTTGACCAATTTTAAATGAATTGTTATTTCGTATAATTTATAATTCTGTATTATTAAAGTACATTGTAACAGAGACCAATTAGTAAAATATCAACCTTTAGTATAATCTTCTGCACAGCTAGAACGAGGTTCAGAAGGTACGTAATATTTAAGCTTAGCGCCAGATTTTCTGTGCTCATCGCAACTATGACTGGCGCAGATGCGGATGAAGGATTAAATTACTGTCGCCTTAGATTTTGTAGGCTCTAATATTTATATAATCCCATATTGTTAATTTTTCGTGCAAACTGGACGTGTCTGTAAAGATCGAAACCTTCATTCTGGATGAGGATCAGCTCGCTATGGATCTGAAGCGATGAAGTTGGTAAATATAACACTGTAACACACAGTTGTCTTCTTTCTAAAGTGAATGCTGTGGAAGTTAGTGGACCTGTTTGTGCTGAAGGAATACACAGAGAACACTGTAGATTACAGCGTCAACTACGTCACTGAGTCCCACTTTTTCTGGTTCACCGAGCGGTAAACAAGGGTGACTTATTTTAATGCATAGGATGATGTAGCGACGACCCTTAATATGTATTCGTGAGGTACCCTTTTCGAATTTCGGTCGTGTTACTTGCTATCCTGACGGACGTCTTCATTAGTATTCGTCAATCCCGCCTTGATGTGCAGGATTGTTACCTAGATTATACCACGGCAACTTCTTTGCAAACAATTTCAGTTTCATCATTCATCAGTCATCGTGCCATCGACACTTTATGCAGAATCTGAGATACCTACGACAGAGTGTCTCTCTCACGTGGTAGACTTACTGCACAAAGAATAGCCTAGGGATCTCGTTATTTCAACAAGTCTAAAATGATAATTTACTGCATAATCATTAAAGTTCTCATATCGTATTTAAACCAAGACTTCCTAAAAATCTGCAGTGAATACTGACAGTTGTGTGCGAATTCTTACGAAATAATTCGTCGTAAATATTCGTTTTTCATGCATTTGGGTTTGTTACATGGAACCTTGTCCGCATTTTTGAAGGACCGACCAGAATGTCATGTGTATTATTTCTCACCGTTTGGCCGGTTATGCTATGAAATTCCGGTGTGGTGCAAAATAGTAGTAACACATGACCCAGTACATCTAAAATTAAGCGGAAAAGACGTCTCACAAAATTCCCTGAATATTAAATGCTGTTATTTTCTATCTAGGGTATGAAACTGTGACTAAAATTTTGGGCTCTGACATAGTTTAAAAAGCGGATACCTGGTTGAAGAATACAGCTTTAATACAGATGCATGAGGGTTATTCCAAAGGAAGGTGTTCGCGGTTTGGCCATGACTACGGCAGTGCAGTCGTTCCAAGAATATCTCAAGGAGGGGATCCACCATACCAAGAGATGCCCGCCCCAAAATCCGTGGGACTTTTTAACGACCTCTATTTCTTCAGCAGGTTCAACCCCGGACATTCTTTTGATTGACACGCCATAGAAGCTTGACCGTAAATGTATCCTGTCATCTCCCCATTGTGTTCGATCAACTAATTAGAGTGGAGTGTATGTGCTTGCCTAACACACAAGACTACCCTATATTCTCCACAGATAGAACCATACTCTGAATGACCCAAAATAACACGCTTCGAATACCAGCTGACCAACAACTAACACACAGCGGTGCTTCAAAGGAAGGTCCTACTGCCGTCCTCGAAGTTCAGCAATAATTCACACATAGACTGTGAACCATCTGAAGCTCTGTACTTAGAACATTCAACTGTAACACACAACTCAGCGAAACCAGAAGATCAATATTAAGCCTAGCACTTCAGTACTACAATGCTTTGTTTTATTTTTATTCCTAGTTTGCCTATTCATCCTTCTTATTATCCTTTAATTTTATTTTCCCTTGCCCACTTTACTTCGTACTCCGACCTATACTAGTTTCACTTTGTGGAACTGAACAGATAAATTATGAAGTGTTTAACCTGATTTAGTATAACAGTAAAATATAATAACATGTTGAATAGATTAATGAACCTATAATTATAACTATAAAATCCATATTCTTGTATAGTATTGCACATTGTATATGTATAGGATAAGTATATACAATACATATAATTTATACAACACACATAATATAATACCCTAGACCTAACTATTTTTAACCCAGATATACATATAATAGCAGGAACTCCCTTTGCCCACACCTCCCAACCTCCATGATACACACGAAATCTCGTGCCTGCCTCACCTCCTACCTCCCCACTGTTTACAACCCATATTAAGTCTCGTATAACTGCTTACTAAATATATCATGTACAATCTGAAGATGGCCATTGTCAAGTGCAGAAAAATGTAGTTGTACCTTATGTAGTAAATACTAGATACACCTCTACCATCAAATGACGCTGTGTTAGACAAGTACACACACTCCACTCTAATTAGTATCCTGTCATCCGTCACACTACCATGTTCTGTCAAGAAAATAATATATTTTGGGGCCACTACCAAAGTCGGTAATAAGCACAGTATTCTTGATATCGGAAAGAGTATTGTTAAGTAGTTACCATCACCACAATTCAATCTGATGTCAAGAAGGTTGCACTCATTGTTGTGCATGAGGTCCCGCACTAGGACTTCTTCTACAGACCTCTAGAGAGGTCCACATAATTAATCTTTTAACAATATAATCTTCGACGTCGTGACAGCTTGTTGTAATATTACAGGTGGATACCAACGATGGAGGAACGTATTACCCCATCCTCAAATTTAAATTCCCGACTATGGATGCACTGGGCTACTCATAAATGTTCGTATCAACATACCACACTACAGTGGTTCCTTGAAACACAGCTGGGTTGTGTACGGGTGCGACTTATATCTAAACGACGTATGTGAGGAAATTTGTCTATACACATAAGGTATTATACGCCAATATTGAACACTGGATGCCGACCACGTGAGAATCCGCAGGGTGAGGAGAAGAAGAATCAGAAAGGAGAGTGGGAAGATAAGCTAAGATTCGACAGACATTTTCCATTTTACACACTAATATGGACGATGTAACCGGGGGGAGGGGGGCTCGGGTCTTCGGACCGCGATTTGAACCTAAGGAGTTTCGGATACTAACAAGATTTCTACAATTCCGATTGCATATAAAGCAAACACATTCTCGTTCAGATGATAACAGTGTACAAATGCACTCCGTGAAAAACATTAAACTGTGTAAGGATTTGCGTGTGTTTCTTTTGGTTCTTATATCATATCTTACCCTGGAACTATTGCAAATCATGGTGGATTATGCGTAATTTAGAGCAATATAACTCCAACGTAGTTGTTTCCCCATCTATTTCCATTTCCACCTATAATTTGCATCAGGGAGAATGCAAGTTATTTTACGCAAAATAATGTAAGATTTTTTTTCTGGAGCCGACATAGCTTACGGATATACCCAATAACTATGGCCTGCACGGTCCGGACCTCGAATTCCGGCAGGGGGAAGACATTTTCTCTCTTCCAGACTGTCTCTGGAGCCTATCTAGCCTCCTACTTTATGGCAACCGGAGTTCTTTCTCGGGGGTAAAGCTGCCGCAACATGAAATGAACTACTCTCCTCCGTCTACTGCCGAAGTTAACATGAGTGGAACTGTACCCCTAATCCCCCCCCCCCCCAATATT
>Ga0123355_10021952_pt1 | contig 10229 bp, 14 predicted proteins | sample TergutEmb28metaG_3_FD_89872 | JGI IMG/M metagenome (GOLD analysis project Ga0123355, IMG submission 89872) | Embiratermes neotenicus P1 segment gut microbial communities from Petit-Saut dam, French Guiana - Emb289 P1 | ecosystem: Host-associated > Arthropoda: Insects > Digestive system > Gut ... | reverse complement strand
CCAACATCGGGGAATGCTGGAAAGAGCGCCACGCCACGGTGATGATCCTCGGGAGCATATGCACCCGCGCCTGCGCATTCTGCAACGTCGCCACCGGTCGGCCCGATGCGCCCGATGCCGATGAGCCGGCGCGCGTCGCCGAAGCGGTGGCAAAGCTCGGCCTCAGCCATATCGTCGTCACCTCGGTCGACCGCGACGATCTGGCGGACGGCGGTGCCGGCCAGTTCGTGCGCACCATCCTGGCCATCCGGGCTTCGGCGCCCGGTACCACCATCGAAGTGCTGACGCCGGATTTTCTGAAGAAGGAAGGCGCGCTCGAGGCAGTCGTGGCGGCGCGGCCCGACGTGTTCAACCACAATCTCGAGACCGTGCCGCGCTTGTACGGGGAAGTGCGGCCGGGCGCGCGCTACTTCCATTCGCTGCGGCTTCTCGATCGCGTCAAGGACCTCGATCCGTCGCTGTTCACCAAATCCGGCGTGATGGTCGGGCTCGGCGAGGAAAAGGCCGAGGTGCTGCAGGTCATGGACGACCTCAGGGCGGCGCGGGTCGATTTCCTCACCATCGGCCAATATCTGCAGCCGACCCCGAAGCATCACCGCGTCGCCCGCTTCGTCACCCCGGACGAATTCACGTCTTACCGGCAGATGGCCTGCGGCAAAGGCTTTCTGATGGTGGCGTCGTCGCCGCTGACGCGCTCGTCGTACCTCGCGGGTGAGGATTTCGCGCGGCTCCGCGCGGCACGCGCGGCGCTAAGGGCGGCGGCCGAAACCTGATGCCGACGCATGCCGAGCGCAAGCATCTGCCGTATCGCGCCGATCAGCTCTTCGATCTGGTGGCCGATGTCGCGCGCTATCCCGAGTTCCTGCCGTGGTGCACCGGGGCGCGCGTCCGCGAGCGCCAGGACAATGTCATCATCGCCGATCTCCTGATCGGCTTTCGCATGATGCGCGAGCGCTTCACCTCGCGGGTGACGCTCAATCGGCCCGACCGTATCGACGTCGCCTACAGCGAGGGTCCGTTCCGCTATCTCGAGAACCACTGGAAATTCGAGAGCCAGGCCGACGGCTCCTGCATTATCGACTTCTATGTCGATTTCGAGTTCCAGTCGCGCATGCTGCAGCGCCTCATCGGCGCCTTGTTCGGCGAGGCGGTCCGCCGCATGGTCGGCGCCTTCGAGGGGCGCGCCAGGCAGCTCTACGGCGATCCGGATCCCCGCGGCGCCGCAGCAAAGCCCATTTAGCGAGACCTCATTGAGCCTTGGTGAAAACCGTGCCGGAACGGTGCCGGGCGTTGACGGCCTCTGCCTCCATTCCGCCGACATCGGCCATGGTAAACGTGTAGACCGTGCCCTCGGCGTCGGTGAAGGTCATCATGTTGCCGTTGACCTCGGCCGCATACCGCTTGCATTCGGGACGCCGCCGCGCCGCCCGGTTCGAGCCGGTGCATTGCTCGACGGCGGCGGCGGTGGCGGAGCCGACCGCGACATAAACCCGCGCGCAGATCGGGGCGACATGGCCGCTCACCGCGACCGGCCACTGGCCCTGCCAGGTTCCGGCGAACGCGGCGGCGGCACCGGAGACGCCAGCGGCGGTGCCGGGCCTGATAGTCGCGGCCGGCGCGTCGCAACCGGCCGCCCACGCTCCCTGGGCAGCCAGCAACAGGAAAATCGGCGCCGCGGCGAACCGGGAAGGCATGGTCATGCGATCTGGCCGGATCCAGCGCAAGGGGCGGCACCGGCATTGATGTTGTCGTCCGGCGCCGCCGCGACAGGAAGCTCGAAGGAACGCGCGATCAACGGTTGCCGGTCGTCGGATTCGGGCCTTCGCCTTCTTGGCTCCCGGCCTGCGGCGCGCTGAACCGGCCGAAATTGCCGATCAGCTGTTCCAGGATGGTGAACTCGCGGCCGGGGGCTGGGGTCGCATCCGGATTCGGCTCGACCTCTTCATGCTGTCTCATGCCGAGAAGGGCCACCCGCTGCACGACCCCCTTATCGTCAAACGCGATCGATACCACTTTCTCGTCTTTGAGCTCCGGCTTGAAGAACGCGATTTCCTGCGTCTTCTGGCTGATATAGTACCAGGTGTTCGGATCGAAAGTGGCGACCGACGACGGCGAGCCCAGCAATTTTGTCACGGAGGCTTTGTCCGTGACCCCGGGCTTGATCGTCGCCATCGCGTGCGCATCGGGATCGTTGCCGCGCGAATCGATGGGCTGGCTGCACCCGGCCAAGGTCAGCGCGATGGCAAAGGGAGCAAGGGCCAGCACCGGGGAGGACATGGGCTTCTTGAGCATGGCGTCAAACTTTTCTCTATGCCGCAGCGCTTGTCAACGCCGCGCTCGCCTGCGGCAGCGGGTCGGATTGACAAGGGCGCGGCCGCACGCGCCTCATCGGCCATGACTGGGGGCGAGGCGACGTGATTGCAGCCCTGAAACGCCGCCGGCAGCGGCGCGACGCCGCGCTCGCGGCTTATCGCGCGATCGTCGCCAGGGCACGAACGCCGGGTCTGTTCACGGCCTGGGCGATTCCGGATACGCTCGACGGGCGCTTTGAGCTGCTGGTGTTGCATGCCTTTCTGGTCCTGAACCGGCTGAAGCGGGAACCCGCGAAGGAATTTGCCCAAGCGCTGTTCGACGTCATGTTCGCCGATCTCGATCGCGGCGTGCGCGAGATGGGCGCCAGCGACATCGCCGTCGGCAAACACGTTAAAGCCATGGCGCGCGGCTTTTACGGACGGATCGCGGCCTATGAGAAGGGGCTCCGCGACGACACCGAATTGGCGGCGGCGTTGCGGCGCAACCTTTTCGGTACCGTCGATCCCGCTCCGGACCATGTCGCGGCCGCGGCCGGGTACCTGCACCGGCAAAGAGCGGCGCTGGCGGCGGCCTCGGTCGAGACACTGACGGCGGGAGAGATACCGTTTGCGCCATGGCCATGATCGAATTTTCGCGCCCGATCGACGTGACGCGGCTTGGCGCCGGCGAGGCGGTCTACGATATCGTCGCCAATGAGCTGGAGCGAGCGGCCTTGGCGAAGCGCTTCGACCTCGTGTCGTTGGAGAAGCTCAGCGCCCGTGTCGCCTTGCGTCGCCTCCCCGGCGGGCTGGTGCGGTTGACCGCCTCGCTTTCCGCCGACCTGGTGCAGACCGACGTCGCGACGCTCGATCCGGTGCCGGCACGGGTCGACGATGATTTTACCCTGTTGTTCGGCAAGGATGCCGGCGATGCGGCAGCGCTCGACCCCGAGGCCGAGCTGGTGGAGCCGCTCGTCGGCGGCCACATCGATATCGGCGAAGCGGTCGCGCAGCAATTGTCGCTGGCGATGGATCCCTATCCGCGGGCGCCCCAGGCATGAGGCCGGCTCTCTGGCCTCTTCCTCCCGTCGCCACCGCCACACCGGCGCGCGGGGACCGCCGCCCGCCCGGAAGGAGGCGGCGGCAGCGGCGCCCTGTCGCACCGGCAGCGGCTTCGAAGGTGACCTCGCGGCGGAAAGGAGGGCTCCTTGCCGCCCGATCCCCGGAGCGCGCCGGGGGCCGACCCCCCTTGCCAACAACTTGCCACCGCCCGCCTTTTTGGCTATTGACCTGCAATGCGCGCCCGAATCGGGCGCCAATCCCGAGTGACATCCATGGCAGTACCGAAAAAGAAGACCTCGAAGTCGCGTCGCAACATGCGCCGCGCCCATCATCATCTGAAGCCCTCGAGCTACGTCGAGTGCCCCAATTGCGGCGAGATGAAGCGTCCGCATCATGTCTGCGCCGCTTGCGGTCATTACGATGGACGCGAGGTGGTTGCGACCGCGGCGACCTGATGCCAGCCGGTTGACCCGTGACGGTACCGGTCATCGTCGCGCTTGACGCGATGGGCGGCGACCATGCGCCGGGCAGTGTCGTGCACGGTGCCGCGATCGCGTTGCGCCGCCTGCCGCGGACTCAATATCTGCTGTTCGGCGACCAGGCTCGCCTCGAGCCGCTGCTGAAGCGCTACAAAAAATTGCGGGAGCGGTGCCAGATTCGCCACACCGACCAGCGCGTCGCCGACGACGAGAAGCCGTCGGTGGCCTTGCGTGCCGGCCGCGCCTCCTCGATGCGGCTTGCACTCGACGCCGTGGCCGAAGGGCAGGCGGACTGCGCCGTCTCCGCCGGCAATACCGGCGCGCTTATGGCGATGGCCCGCTTCAGCCTGAAGATGTTTCCTGGCATCGACCGGCCGGCGATGGCCACCGTTCTGCCGACCCAGCGCGGCGAAAGCGTGATGCTCGATCTCGGCGCCAACATCGAGTGCGACACCGAAAACCTGGTTCAGTTCGCGCTCCTCGGCGAGGTGTTCGCGCGCACTGTGCTGGGGCAGGACCAGCCTTCCGTCGGCCTGCTCAATGTCGGCTCGGAGGAGATGAAGGGTCACGATGCGGTTCGGGGCGCCGCGACCCGCTTGCGCGCCCCCGGCTCGCCCATCAACTTTTTCGGGTTTGTCGAGGGCGACGATATCGCTGCCGGCACCGTCGACGTCGTCGTCGCCGACGGTTTCACGGGCAATGTCGCGCTCAAGACCGCCGAGGGCACGGCGCGGCTGATGTCGGATTTTTTGCGCGCCGCCTTCCGCCATTCGTTGACCGCGCGCATCGGTTATCTCTTCGCGGCGCCGGCTCTCAAGAAGCTGAGCAAGCGGCTCGATCCGCGCGGCTACAACGGCGCCGTGTTCCTTGGCCTCAACGGCATCGTCGTCAAGAGTCACGGCGGGGCCGATGCGTTCAGCTTCGCCAACGCGATCGGCGTCGCCGTCGACATGCGCAGCAACGGCTTTCTCGATCTCATTCGCGACAGGCTGCAGCGGCTCAAGGATGTGGCCCCCGCACCGGTGACGGCGGGCTGATGGGGTTTCGCAGCCTGGTGCGCGGGTGCGGTGCCTACCTGCCCGAGCGCATCCTCACCAACGACGAGCTGGCGGCACGGCTCGACACGTCCGACGCCTGGATCGCCCAGCGCACCGGCATTCGCCAGCGCCATATCGCGGCCGAGGGGGAGACCACATCCGATCTGGCGACGCAGGCGGCCCGACAGGCGCTTGCAGCGGCCGCGCTCGCCGGCGGTGATCTCGATCTCATCGTCTTGGCGACGGCGACCCCCGACCATACTTTCCCGGCGACCGCGGCGAGTGTGCAGGCACGGCTCGGCATGCGGCGCGGCGCAGCGTTCGACGTGCAGGCCGTGTGCACCGGTTTCATCTATGCGCTCTCGGTTGCAGACAATGCCATCCGCGCCGGCCAGGCGAAGCGCGCCCTCGTCATCGGCGCCGAGACGTTTTCGCGCATTCTCGACTGGAACGATCGCGGCACCTGTGTCCTGTTCGGCGACGGTGCGGGCGCCCTGGTGCTCGAAGCCGCGCCCGATGACGGCGGGGACGCCCGCGGCATCCTCTCGACCCATCTCCACAGCGACGGCACCGGCTATCGCCTGCTTTATGTGGATGGCGGTCCCTCCACCACGGGACTGTCAGGCCATTTGCGCATGGAGGGGCGGGAAATCTTCCGGCACGCCGTGGCGCGCCTTGCCGAGGTGGTCGACGAAGCACTGGCGGCCAACCGGCTCGATGCCGCTGCCGTCGACTGGCTGGTGCCGCATCAGGCCAATCTTCGCATTATCGATGCGATGCGCAAGCGATTGGCGTTGCCGAGGGAGAAAGTCGTCATCACCATCGACCGTCACGCCAACACCTCGGCGGCGTCGGTGCCGCTGGCACTCGCCGAGGCAAGTGCCGACGGCCGCATCCGTCCCGGGCAGTTGGTGTTAATGGAAGCGATGGGTGGCGGCCTCACCTGGGGCGCCGCCCTGGCGCGCTGGTAATTACCGGCGATTGCATTTAAGAGATTTACCCAACTATCTGTAATTGACGGATTTCCGGCTCGGCGCTACCTTTCTGCGAAAGTACGGGGGAGGCGAGATGACCGTACAAACGGTAACGCGTGCGCAACTTAGCGAGGCGGTCTACCAGGAGGTTGGCCTGTCGCGTAACGAGTCCGCCGAGCTGGTCGAGACCGTCCTGGAAGAAATATGCAAGGCCCTGGTGCGCGGAGAGATGGTGAAGATCTCCTCGTTCGGCAGCTTTGCCGTGCGCCGCAAAGGCCGGCGGATCGGAAGAAATCCGAAGACCGGCCAGGAAGTCCCGATCAGTCCGCGCCGGGTCCTGGTGTTCCGCGCCTCCCATCTCCTCAAGGATCAAATCGACGCCGCCTTGAGCGGCCGGAAAGGGCCGGCTCCGCATGAGCTATGATCTTCCGCCGACCGCCAACTTCGCACGACGCGCAGCAAAATCGGCCGAGGCGTTCCGCACGATCAGCGAGGTGGCGGAGGAACTTGAAGTGCCGCAGCATGTGCTGCGGTTCTGGGAATCGCGCTTTCCCCAGGCTCGGCCCCTGAAGCGCGCTGGCGGGCGGCGCTACTACCGGCCGGACGATGTCGCGCTGTTGCGGCGCATCCGCCAGTGCCTCTATGATCAGGGCTATACCATCAAGGGCGTCCAGAAACTGCTGCGCGAAGGCGCGCTCAAGGGCGCCGAGTTGGTGCGCGTCGGGACGCAGTCGGACATGGAGAACAGAACCGGGGGGGACGAGAAGCCCGATCAGGCCCAGGAGCTCCGTGACGTGATCGCCGAATTGCGCGCCGAGCTGGTCATGCTGCGCGATCTCTTGCGGCGCGCCAACCAGTAGGTCACAATCGCGGGGCCGCGGTTGGCCGGAGCGTAGCGCAGCCTGGTAGCGCATCAGCATGGGGTGCTGAGGGTCGCGAGTTCGAATCTCGCCGCTCCGACCATTTTCGCAAAATCAAGAGCTTAGGGCGGATTCGTCAGTTCAGCCGATAAGACGAGGCTGCGCTCAGGGCAAAGCGAGCCAAAGGGCGCCGCCCGGGGGAAGCCGTCCGCTTCAGCGGGCGGCTCATCACCGTCAGGTGCGCGCCGCGAATATCGCTGTGAGAGAGCGACGGCCATGAGCGCACCCCCTCAAAGAGCACCGGCCCCCGATGGCTGCCCGGTCTCCGAGCCGCAGGCGAGCGCTGCTTTGACAGCTCGTCGGCGGCGGGCCGCCGCAGGAAGAGAGCCGTTGTCGTGCGAGGCGATTCGCTCGGAAAAGCCTTGGCGAACGGCGCCGGCCGTCCGGAGACGCCAGCGACACCTCAGCACGTCAGCGGTGAAGTCGCGGTGCGGGCGGTCAAGGCCATGATCGGCTCTGCCAAAGACATGCATCGCGACGAGCGTGCATGCGTCGGAGGTGCGGCCGGTGAGCGCCGGTGACCGGCCTTTCCCGAACCGGATCGCGGCGGGATGTCGGGAGCGGCACCCGCACCTAGCGCGCGCGCCAAGGCGGCTCGCGCTTTTCGAGAAAGGCATCGATCCCTTCCTCGGTGTCGCGCGCCAGCAAATTCCTGACCATGGTCTCGCTCGCATCGCGGTAGGCCTCGGCCAGGTTCAGCTCAACCTGATGATAAAAAGACGCTTTTCCCATGGCAATCGCCAGCGGCAATTGCCGGGTGATGCGCTGCGCCAGTGCGGTGACGGCCTCGTTCAGCCCGGCCGCCGGCACGACGCGGTTGACGAGCCCGATGCGGCGCGCTTCCTCGGCGCCGATCAAATCGCCGGTGAGCAACATCTCCATCGCCGCCTTGCGCCCGATCGCACGCGACACGGCAACGGCCGGCGTGGCGCAGAACAAGCCGACATTGATGCCGGAGGTGGCAAAGCGCGCCTCCGCCGACGCCACGGCGAGGTCGCAGCTCGCGACCAGCTGGCAGCCCGCCGCCGTGGCGATGCCGTGGACCCGCGCGATCACCGGCTGCGGCAGCGCGACGATGCTTCTCATCATCCGGCTGCATTGCGCGAACACCGCCTCGTAATATTGCCGGCCGGGATTGGCGCGCAACTCGCGCAAATCATGGCCCGCGCAAAACCCGGGTCCGCTGGCGGCGAGCACGACCACCTTGACGTCCCGGTCCCCGGCGATCGCCTGAAGCGCATCTTCCACCGCGCTCATCATCGCAACCGACAGCGCGTTGCGCGCCTCCGGTCGATTGAGCGTCAATGTCGCAATGCCGCCTTCGTCGCGGCGCAGGAGCAGGGAGCGAGCGGCTTCCGTCATCTTTTCAGGCTCTTCGCGAATTCGAGTGGCCAAAAACGCGCTCGCAACGTGCTCTCCAGGCCCATTCTTCGAGGGGTATGGCGCTCGTTGAGCACTCCGGACGATTTGCCATGATAACCCTATGGGTGAAACACGCAAACGCCGGCGCCTGGTCGACGTTTCACTCCCGCCCTCGTCGCTCTCGTCGAAAAATCGCGCCGAATCCGCGTTTCCATGACGAAACGGCCCGCGTATGATGCCGGCGATGAAGGCGAGGAGGTGGCAGGTCATGAGATGGTCGCTGATTCCGGTCCTATCCGTCGTCGCCCTCGGCGCTGGCATTGCGCCCGCTGCCGCGTTCGAGGCCGCACCCAACGACCAGCTCCCGGCCGGCATGTTGTCGACCAGGCTCGCTGACCCCGACGAGATCGTCCAGGACATGGCGCAGCGCTACGCCGGCAAAAGCGCGACCATCGCCCATTTCGGCAACACCACCATCGGCATCATCGGGTCCGGCAGCGGCTATCCCGGTGCCGAAGGACCGTTCCTGGCCGATCCCGCCGCCGGGACGGTGTTGAGCAAGCGGGAGCGGTAGTATAATACCACTAACTCTAATAGTCTGATATTATTAGATTATATGGCGTTGACGCGGCAGAATCGCGTGGCATACTGCGCCACCTTTTAAGAGGGGCAGATGACAACCTTTTCCGCCAAGCCCGCCGACATCAAAAAGGGCTGGACGCTGATCGACGCCGACGGGCTGGTGCTCGGCCGGCTGGCCGCGATCATCGCCACCCGGCTGCGCGGCAAGCATAAGCCGGGCTACACGCCGCACATGGACGACGGCGACCATATCGTCGTGATCAATGCCGCAAAGGTGCGGATGACCGGCAACAAGGGTCAGCAAAGCATCAACTACTGGTATTCGGGCTTTCCCGGCGGCCTCAAGGAACATTCGAAAGGCGCGATCCTCGCCGGCAAGCATCCCGAGCGGGTGCTGCTGAAAGCAGTGGAGCGGATGGTGCCGCGGGGGCCCATGGGCCGCAGAGTGATGAGCCACCTGCGCGTCTATCCCGGCCCCGATCATCCGCACGAGGCGCAAACGCCGGTGACGCTCGACGTCGCCGCCTTCAATCGCAAGAACAAGAGGATCTGACATGGCGGACGAACGGCCATCCCTCGGTCAATTGGGCCAGGCGTTTCTGGGCGCCCGTGCGCGCCTCGGCAACCAGGCGCCGCCCCCACCAACGCCGGCCGAGAATGTCGAACCGGCGCCGCAGAAGCTCGACGCGCATGGGCGCGCCTATGCGACCGGCAAACGCAAGAACGCCGTTGCGCGGGTATGGCTCAAGCCCGGCACCGGGCGCGTCACCGTCAACGGGCGCGACAGCCCGGTCTATTTTGCCCGGCCGGTGCTGCGCATGATCATCGCCCAGCCGTTCCAGGTCGCGAACCGGACCGGACAATTCGACGTCTTCTGCACCGTCGTTGGCGGCGGCCTGTCGGGTCAGGCGGGCGCCGTGCGTCACGGCATCAGCCGGGCGCTGACCTATTACGAGCCGGGCTTGCGGCCGGTCCTCAAATCGGTGGGCTTTCTCACCCGCGACAGCCGCGTCGTCGAACGCAAGAAATACGGCAAGGCGAAGGCCCGCCGCAGCTTCCAGTTCTCGAAGCGGTGAACCCGCGCAAACACAGCTTCGAGTGAAAAAGGGCATCCCGCGGGGTGCCCCTTTTGTTTATGGTGCAACCGCGCAAAGGACGGCAGACATGGCGGCACGGAACGGCTCGCAGCCGGCAACAAGGATCGCGATTTTGGGCGCAAGCGGCTATACCGGCGTCGAGCTGCTGCGCATGCTGGCGCATCATCCCTGCGCCGCGATCGTTGCCCTGACCGCCGACCGGCAGGCCGGCAGGGAGATCGGCGCGGTGTTTCCGCACCTCCTGATCCGCAACTTGCCGCGCCTCGTCCAGATCGGCGAGGTCGAGTGGTCGAACGTCGATCTCGTCTTCTGCTGCCTGCCGCACGGCACCACGCAGGAGGTGATTGCCGGTCTGCCCGGGCATCTGCGCATCCTTGATCTCTCGGCCGATTTCCGGCTCGCGGATCCGGCAGTCTACGCCGCCT
>Ga0123355_10021951_pt1 | contig 10229 bp, 8 predicted proteins | sample TergutEmb28metaG_3_FD_89872 | JGI IMG/M metagenome (GOLD analysis project Ga0123355, IMG submission 89872) | Embiratermes neotenicus P1 segment gut microbial communities from Petit-Saut dam, French Guiana - Emb289 P1 | ecosystem: Host-associated > Arthropoda: Insects > Digestive system > Gut ... | reverse complement strand
TCGGCTGTCCGCGACTGCTTATTCAATTTATTCGCAGCTACCCTCCTTATCGGAGGCCGTTCCTCTATCCGCAACCTGAGGACGCGCCATGCCGTGGTGACAGGGACCCACTACATAGACGGCCGTGCTTTACCTCCGGGAAAGACCCGGTACCCTTTTTACAGGAGGCTGCGTGGGTCCCCGTACCGGTCTGGAAGGGTGGAAAATCTCGTCCCCACCGGGATTCGATCCCGGACCGTCTAGCCCGTAGTCAGTCGCTATACCGACTGAGCTACCCGGTCCCTAACTCACAGATTATCTATGTTTTAGTTGTGCTTCAAGAATGACATGTCTATCCACATCGCTCAGCAAAACACTGCATATGTATAGGACATCCAAAGTAACCACTAACTTGCATACATGATTTGCGTTTTATCACATTATTAAATTCTGCTCATCATTTATAATAACTGAAATTCAACAGGAAATGTATAAGATATGTAAAAGGACAATAACATGTTACATTAAATATTATGAAACCCTAAAAATGTTATTTTTTAAAAGAGGCTAAAAAGAAACGTTATAGGACTTACTATAGTATCCAAAAAAATGGAGCTAATGCCTTTAATAATTTCCTTGTAACAAATGCTGACAAATGAAACATACATCAAGTGGAGAAAAAACATGCTCTCTCATTTTTAATCTCATCTCATATTGTAATAATTATTAATGTATTGCCTATTTAGTATGTATATGATTTATTCCACATCCTTGTGTCATTTTGGCTAACTTTTTAACGCATGGAATTTGTGTGTATGTATGCATGTTAGTCTACATTCTTATTCCAAATTGGCATTTAGAAACAAAATTATTGATAATTTTGAACATTTCAGTCTGCTCCTCTTTTCTCACTCAGAATTTGTCCTGCTTCTGAAAATATATTTTCACAGAGAACTGAGGTGGCCCCAAAACATAGCCTTTTCTTCACTACAGTGTAAAGTCTAGGACACAATGCCTTCCCATTGTTTCACCAATGCAGGGCATTCCCGGTTCTTGGAGGCATTGTTTCTTCTATATTTTTAACTAATTTGATGCTATTAACAGGTGGTTTATGCTCAACAGTAGGCTCCTTAACTTAGTTATGAAACCCCCTCCTTCGCACCAAAATTTCAGAATGTCTTGTAGTAACTATTTTGTCTGAATCTATAGCAACTTGAGCACTCCTACTAATTATGCCTCTGACTTTTCCCAGTCAACCATCATATGTTGTTTTGAATTTCTAATCATCAGAAAAACCCTTTCTTTGAAACAACAATTCAGCACTATAGCTTGTGAAGTAAGTTCATTATTATGCTTACCTGAAAACGTTTCATTAAGTTTTGTATCAGTTCTGTGCCCAAAGCCTGCACATCTGCAAGCAAGTTTGGGCTTCAAAATATTCCTATTATTCCTTTATCATAATTCTTGATAAAATGCATGCTCTAAGTGCTAGATTTTTGTTCTGATCTAATTTATTTGTTGACTCCATTAAATACACACTTTTTATAACTTTATTAGAACATTATTAGAAGACATATAGACAATATGAAGTTGCTGCTTATATATTCTTTAGGTTCTATTTTTTATCTATGTATATATGGTTGTATTCCTGTTTAATACTGTAATTTGTGTATTTTTATTCTTATGTCTATGTATTCTTATTGTATACTTATGTATCTTCATCGTGCCAGCTGGCACTCATTGACTACCCTGACTGCGGTTTTTCTGTGCTTCTTCCTCAATTGTAAGGCAAATGCCAGGGTAAAACCCATATAGACGGGGCATGGCCCACACTCTTCCAAAAGTTTTGTGTTGATCTATGTGCTGTAAGTTTTGTGTCTTTCTGTGTATTGTGTGTAAATGTGTACTGTACTACTGCCACCGGATGGCTACCCAATTTCAGTTAACAAATATATTATATTAATGCTTGTTTGAACAATTAAATTAATGGCATGACTTGACTGTGACCTAGTTTTTAAGATATAAAATACAGTTTTGTTGAGGAGATACATGTAGCTCTAAGATTTTTTTTTGTGTGTTATGTAGAAACTAATGGAATGCAGTGTGATGGGAGAAGGAGGCTGTGAACTATGGCAAAAATCAGGAAATGAACTGTAATAATTTAATGAAAAGAATTCCTGACTGGTGAACGACGTAGGTTATTGAATGAAAACTTTCGAAACGGTTCCCACCGTCCGGATCAAACCAAACAGCGGATCGGCAGAGCTGTAGTTATATGAATTTATTGTAATAATTTACATGTTTGTAGGAAATGGCTAGAGAACACAACCAGTACATTCGTCATAAGTTTAAAGGGTTTTACAGCTGGTGTTATTTCATTGATGGCCGTGTTTTCAGGTTTTTAACCCGAGTAGTATGAGGGGTTTGTTCTCATGAACATTGGAACAATAGGCCACTATCATCATAACATACCATATTCATTTCTGTAATTTTAACCAACAAATGCACGCAATTATCATTAGATACTCACAAATATTTGTAACACACTAAACTCCTACATTTTCAGAAATTACTAGTCCAGTACTTGTATAAAACAATTAAATAATAAAATTTTGTTCTCGTGCATCTGTATAAGAAATTATGATAATTCTTCCGTGTGGATTGAATATATGCAAAGGACGGAATAGTTACACGGTAAAATGGAGCTGCGTCTGTATATGTTGGAGATGTACAGGGACTGTGCATTTGTTGGTTGGAATTACAAAAACTGAATTATAATGCACGGAATGGAAAATATAAAATATCGTATTAATTTCGCTATAAAGTAAATAGGCGCAAGAACTTTTGCTTACTTTCATTACGTGTACAATTCGTCTTTCATTAGTATTGCAAAACACAAATCTTTTTTCAATGGACAGGACATAAAAATAGAGTTTGTTATAAAAACACAAGGTATGCAGTATGTACAAGCTTGATCTATATGACTTGCCAAATTTAGCATCCATTGGAACCAAATCCTTTTGTATGCGGATGATACCAGTATAATTAGTAACTAGGCCAAATTTGGAAAATTTTGAAACAAAAATAGATAACATATTTAGGGATATTAATAATTGGTTTAAAGTAAACCAATTAATATTAAATTACAATAAAACACATAACTTACAATTTAATACGAAAAATAGCTGGGATTATGATTTGAAACTTAACTACCAGGGTAATTACTTCAAAAACTCATCAAATACAAAATTTTGGGGTTTGATCATAGATGACTCCCTATCGTGGAAGGCTCATATAGACCAAATGATGTCCAAATTGAATACAGCGTGTTTTGTAATTCGAACAATACAAGCCATAATGTCTCCAAAAACTTTACAAATGGTCTATTTTGCATACATACATTCAATTATGAGTTATGGGATAATTTTTTGGGGAAATCAACCATATAGTGATAAGATTTTTAAAATTAAAAAAAGGGCGATTAGAATCATCACAAGTTCAAGAATGAGAGATTCGTGTAGGGAACTGTTCAAAAAATTAGAAATACTACCCTTATATTCTCAATATCAATATTTGTTGTAAAAAACCATTTATTTTATACAAATAATCAGATCGACGGTATTCACACAAGATTTAAAACCAACTTACATCCACCCACAGCTAATCGAACAAAGTTCCAAAAGGGAGTGTACTACTCAGGAATTAAAATTTTTAACAACCTTCCTCACAATATCAAAAACTTAGCTAACGAGATAGTACCGTTTCGGAATGCTTTAAAGAGGCTTTTACTCATAAATTCCTTTTATAATAGTAAAGAATATTTTAATTATCAGAGATATTCCATTAAAAATTGAATTGACAGTTGGTTTTAGGTGTTTTATTAAAGTACTTTATTTTTAGGTAAGATTCAACACTATGCATATTATGTTAGTATGTATGTGACAATGTCTATATCCACAGGATTGTATCCTAATTTGGATTTATAGACCGCAAATAAATTACATTACTTGTATTGTCATTTTTATTTATTATTCTTATTACTGTAAATCTTATTCCAACTAATATTGTAAAATAATACAAATACATCTTTGACAAGTATCTATGGATATACTGATGTATGGTAAACATTTTTAATATATTTTGTTAAATATTTTTATACATGCAAATTAGTAGGACAATTTGTATATCCTTATGTTCATTGTAACTAAATTGGATCTATGTAAAATAAACAAGAACTGAACATAATTGAACGCAAGATATTGCCGACCGGTGGACGAAATATGTTAGTGAACGACGACTGACGCATCGTTGTGAACGATGAGTCCGTTAATATGAGACCTGAATCGTTCATTGTTTCTTTTTCGGACAATTTCGTTCAGGAACGATACATCGTAAATACGAATGTTGGTGGCACTGCTGAACGAATGGGATGGTACTGCGTCATGAAAGAAAGAATAATAGAATTGAAGTAAAGTATTCGTGCGTGAGTATTTTTGTAATAGACGAATTACAACCTGTGGAGGTCAACGTACATATACATTTGTTGTATTCCATTCAGAAAGTGAAATGATCATGCATGCTGTATCACAATAGTTCCAGGTGGCGGGTTTGGCATAATCCGTAGCTGGCGTCATTAAAGTTGAAATACTGTGTTCATGCTAGTGCCGGTAGTGTTCTTGTGTAGTTAGAGTTTAGTGTTGTACTGGAATTGATTCTTTGTTGAATATGTTTAATTGTTCCTCTTATATAATATTAAATTCGGAGCATTGTCTTAACACGATATCAACTAGTACAGTACTATAATCTTAATAGTGTTTGTAGTGATTACCGAAGTGTGGTCGGAAGTGTTAATTGTATGCATGTATGTATCGTAATTTGTGAAGTCAGTACATTTTTTATGAGGTAATTATTGATTAATCATCGACAGGTGTAATATATTGTGTGTATTTGATGAGGTGGTTTTGTGGTTATTTAGAATTTTCATATTTCAGCACAAAGAGGACAGTTGGAAGGTAACGGACACTAATGCCGTCGCAGTATGTCTGCCAAAGCCGTATGTTTGGCTTGTGTGCATGTATGCAAGTCGTGTTTGTCTAAAACAGGTTGTGTTCCCTTTGTAGTGCGACAGTTCATGTAGGTACGTTCTTATTACCGTTATGACGTATATTGAGTAACGCCAATAAATTTTATTAGCGCAGAGTTTACTTAATTACAATTTCGGCAGTGTAACGTGGATTTAGCTTGTGTGAGAACGGCAACGTGCAGAAAGTTGTCAGTGAAGCATTATAACGCGTCATTGATATCTGCAAATTGGGTGATTTTTGCTCTGAGTGTTATTACGTGCCACAAGTTAATATGCACGCGCAGAATACTTGTTAATTTGATTAGCAGGGGTATTACAGAATGTTGTCCTAGATGCGTGGGTTTTGTGATTTTTTGATTAGTAGTAGTAGTAGTAGTAGTAGTAGTAGTAGTTATATAGAATCATAATTATTGTAATTTTTTTGAGGGCTGCCAAATGGACTAAGGTATCAGCCAGTATGGATTGTTTTCAGAGGCCCTGAAACCATCACGTTGCTTGTTTCATGCGTAGTTCCTGTTTGTTTGGCGTGAAATTATGTATATAAACTCGAACTCGAGTTATACCATTCACATGAAATGACATTGTAACCAGTTCATGATTGTGTTGTAATTGTTGGAATTGAACTTCACCACCAGGTAAACATGAAAACTGCATGGAAGGAAGACATGATAACCATGAGATTGACTATGGGTTTTAGGTGCATTTGGAAAGGTTTAGATATGCCCAGTGTCATGATGTTTGTCTGCAAGAAATGACATCAGAACCACTGCACCATTTTGAGTCAGATTTTTTGAAGGCTGCCCAGAAAGTAATACCTGTTATTTTTTTCTCAGTAAATATTTGTTCATAAATTATGAAAATTACATGTGAGGAAGAGTCAATGATTTGACTCCACACCCTGTTTTTTCCCACAAAGTTTCCTTCCAGATCTATGGTCCTGTGCCCACACAGAGTGTGTGTGTGTGTCTTATTGGTACTATTCCATGTTCTGCTCATGTAGCCAAGTGCTTTCTGTGTGAATTACATCATCATCATCAGTCTCAAACTTTGTACTGCGGATTGCATTCTTCAGGACTCTAAATAGGGGGAAACCTGAGATTGCTGGATTGTGGACATGGTAACACTGCCCATGCAAAGTTTGTGATGGCTTCCTGAGTCCGCAGACTTGTGTGCAGCATAGCATTGCCATACCAAAGCAGGATTTCTCTTCAATTGTTGTGAGGCCAGACTGTTTTAAAGTGCTTCCCGAGTTGTGTCAGCATCCTGATGTGGGCATTGGAGTTATCTTCCCTTGCAGCATTTTTATCCACAAGAATCACTCCTTTACAGTCCCATATGACAGTGATCATGGCCTCGTCTGCTGATGGAGGGATCTTTGAATTTTTTTCTGCCAGGTAGATTGAGGATGGTGCTGTTGCGTGGATTGCCTCCTTGTTTCCGGAATGATGGACCCAGCTTTTGTCTGCTGTAATAACTCAGGATAAGCAGGCCTTCAGCTTCAAAACATGCTAACAAGTTGGAACAAATGGCTTTTCTCTTGGTTTTGTGTTTGACTATGAGGTTCAAAGGAACACAGCTGGTGCACACCTTCCAATATCCAAAATCTTGAATGATATCACTAACACTTCCCTTGCAGATTAAAAGACTTGAGTGCCAGTTGTTGGGTTTTGATACATTGATCTTCACAAATGATGGCATCACCTTCTTGCAGCAATTCAGGACTAACAGCTGTGACAGGATGTACTAAGTGAGGGAAATCAGGGAGCTCCTCATTTCCTTCTCCAGAAGCAGCCACTTTTTTGTCCAGCAACCAGCGGTGCTTCTGTTGATCGCAGAATCTCCATAAACATTAAAAAGACATCTCTGGATGTTTCTCAGTGATTCTTCCTTGGTAGCAAGGTACACTCTCATAGAGTGTTTGTAATGTGTGTCATTGTCTCCAATTTAAAGAGGTGCTGCAGTGTTGCTGTCAGGAATGTTTAATAACTTTTTACACGAATTCCAGAAACTTGAAATTTGTTTCATTTAACATCTCACATCTCTGGCTTTGTTACTGGCTAAGATAAAAAAAATGGGACATTTCTTTCTGGGCAACCTACAAAGTATGCCTGCCATGAATTGTAATGTATGGTGTTCTCATGGCACCCTTATGCCAAGAAAGCGGGGGACAGTTTCCCACAAATCAAAGTTCCCATTTCTGCCAAACTGCTGACACTGTTTTATATCCCAGAATGCCGTGATCTTAGCGTGTCTTTGAATCATGTGAAGGCTACCACTGCACTGACATGTATATGTAACTTCTGCCATTTTAAGTGTATTTTTTGAATCCTTTACATTTTGATGAAGTGCGGTCTATGACAGTTTTGGCACTGTATTGGTAAAGGTACAGCAGTTCCATTACAAACTTGGACAGGCCCAGAGTGTTCCAGGAGGTTGAGGCTCCCAGATTTCAAGACAGTCAGCACATGATGGTGGTAGGGTTGTCAGTCCTTCCGGCACATGATGGTGGTAGGGTTGTCAGCCCTACACACCAGCTGCCTTTATCTCCCCAGAAATATTCCTGGTACTCATTTCTGTTAGAGGCTGAGTCAACCCCAGGGCCATAGTGCGGCCATAAGGATTATGTCAATGGAAAATTCCAGTGACACCATTGGGAATCGAACCCGTGACCTTCCAACTCGTAGCGCAGTGCCCCAAACAACTGCGCCACAGTGTACCCCCGCTTATTATTGATAGGCATTACATAATCTGCACTATTGTTGCAGGTCGTGGAAATGAATGTTTTAGACCAACCCCACATCTTTACTTCATGTTCTTTACAGATTGAGGGTAACAAGTTGAAGAAGCTGCAGATAACCGATGAGGATGTAAAGACAGAATATGTCTGTACATTATAAGTTTAAATCGGCACTTGAGTATGATACTGTAACATTTGACGGTCTTCACATATCAGTGCGGGATTTGAAGAAGGCAATCCTTCATCAGAAACGGATTGGGAAGAACACCGATTTTGATCTTCAGGTCACGAATGCACAAACCAAGGAAGGTAAAGATGAATTTATGGATTTTTGGTTAAAAATTTCTATGAGGTAGTGACTGTAGTATCGTTTCAAAGACATACTCTTCCAAACATGTTGTGGCTTGTTACAATGTGTAATGTTAATATGGTTGTGGAATGCAGTCATGGTAGAAGTAAATCTCCAGAGGTGTATTAGAATAATTATCATGGACAGTGGTCCAATATTAGGCAAGGAACCACGACTGTAGTGTGCAATTTGAAGAAAGCAATCCTTCATCAGCAATGGATGGGGAAGAACACTGATTTTGATCTTTGGATTCTTCTTCTTCGTCTGTAGGGCCCGTAGCTAATGCCACAGATGTACTGCAGCCTAGTAGGCTTATTGTACTCACCCTATTCCCCCGCCTGTTTGGACGTTCCCACATTCACCGCCAGGTACCCCCATGCCCACAACAACACGAGAGATCCTAGTAGTGGAAGGTGAAACTGTGTGGGCGAGAATTGGCCGGTAATTTGGCCTGAAATTGTGACTTCCACATCAATTCAGGGATCTTTTACATTTACATTTACAATTGTCCCTTAATGCAAAGACAAAGTAAGGTACACATAATCCGTACAGTCTCATGGCATATGCTGTGAAGATGGTTCAGGAACATCTGTGACCTCTGTACTATTCCTGTGGTCGAGTGATGTACGAGGGAAAGTCATTAAATAACAGGAATTTTATTCTAAAGTGCATGGAAAAATATGTACAACGAAAAATCTTATTTCGGGATACAAAATGGCTCCTTAGCAATGTGTCATATAGGGGTCGTGACGATCAAGCAGTTTGAGCCTGCGCAGTAGGCCGCACAACATGGACGCTCCACTGTCAACTCGCATCTTGGAAGAGCAACGAAGTGTTATTCGTTTTTTGTGGTCAGAGGGTATGAAACCTTCTGAAATCTACAGAAGAATGAAGGTTCAGTGTGGAGACAATTGTTTGAGTCAGGGGAGAGTGTGTGAATGGGTGGAAACAGATGACAAAATGTCAGTGATAAACATCGGAGTGGGAGACCAGTTAGTGTGGCAAGTGAGACAGTGAAACAGCGGGCCAAGCATTTTTCTAGAGGGCATCCGCAAGCTTGTGGACAGGTGGACCCAGCATGTTGCGAAGCAGGGGGGCTATGTCGAAAAATAAGACAAACAATTTCTCTAAGTACTCTTATAAAAAATTATAAAATTCCTGTTATTCAATGACTTACCCTTGTACATTATAGTCTCATTCTGTTGGTAAATGCAGTGGTTTCCATATTATGTCAGATGGCCTGCAGACAGCATAATCTTTTAATGTTTGTAACAGTTGGAAGTTATTTTGTACATACCCCCCAGCAAGCTGGAATGCATTTGGAAGGTTGGTTTGGCAGATGTTTTAACTGATAACACCTGTGATTTCTGGGTGCTGTAGGGATACCCATAGCATTATATGCTTAGCAGTTTAAAGGTTAAGTGCTTAGGGTTTTGCAGTCCTATTTGATGGGGTTTTGTTCCCACACATCGTAATGTAAAGTGAAACAACATGGCAAAGCATAATAATGAATTTTAGTAGAGTCCAGTTGAAATGTGATGGCACACAGTGACGCACGGGAGGGGAAGTGAAGGGGAAACTGGTTAATGGAGTGGTTAGCCAGTACTCTTCACACTACCTCGGAATATGGTATATCCCCGCCGATTTAAATGGACTCGTCCGTTTCACCGAAAGACGAAATCTGATTTCTGCACGTGTGCCGTCACCTTTCAAACGCAGTCTACCTGAGATCATGGCCGTTGAAGCTGTGGCTTTTGGCAGAAACGTTAGTTTGAGTTTGGGCAACATTGTTCAGATTCTGGTCACTAAACCCTTCACCGTTAAAGTGAAACAGTCTTCTTGGCAGTATTCAGTGAGGATGTGGACTTTTGCATGACCATCATGTTTTGTATTATGGGAGGTAGCATTAAACTGTCTTGGTGGCATGATGCTCAATTAACCCTTTGACACCTAAAGACCCCTATAGTGGTCGTACCGCACCGCTAACCTCTAAACGTTGCATTTTATATATTTATTCAAGAAATACAGGTACTGAATATTTTAAACATGGTATATACTCTCCGTTTCTTTCTCTTCAAAAT
>Ga0123355_10021950_pt1 | contig 10230 bp, 8 predicted proteins | sample TergutEmb28metaG_3_FD_89872 | JGI IMG/M metagenome (GOLD analysis project Ga0123355, IMG submission 89872) | Embiratermes neotenicus P1 segment gut microbial communities from Petit-Saut dam, French Guiana - Emb289 P1 | ecosystem: Host-associated > Arthropoda: Insects > Digestive system > Gut ... | reverse complement strand
GTAGCCACCTGAAACTGATACAGTAACCTCACAATAGATGGCTCTATATATCCCTCAGAGCATTTTGCATTTGGCACGGTCTTTGTATGTCAGGCCGGAAACTTATGGACCCACCTACGTATGCATGTGGAAAGTGAGGAGCAGTAAGACTGAGCACTAAAGACAGTGCAAATGAGTAGGCAGAGATACAAATTAGCACATAAGTAGGCAAGAGATACAGAAAGTGTTCCTATACCCTAAAAGGCTGGCAGATAGAATCTCCACCACTATGCATTTTTATGATTGAACTTCATATACCATTTCATCTATCCTGATAGAAATTAAAAAGCACAGTGTAAGAACCACTGATGGAGATTGCCTCTATGACTACCACTGCTGCCACTACCGCTACAATATACATAAAGGCTACTACTGTTCAAAACAAGTAATATACACAGAACAATTTCACATTCATATGCACAAACTTGTCAATGGGCATCCCTATAAATAATAACTTAATTATATTCATGATTAAGTACGATGTACAAACCGCAGTCAGGCACTACATTTCTTTTGAATCAAACATGGGATTGTATCTACAATATAAAACTTCTGGCTTTGATATTACTGAAATTCTTACAGCTAAGCTGAAAAACACTGGAAATCAAAACTCAAAGATTACGTACCTCCACGTTAGTTTTCTTCAGTCTATCACTTGCATAATCCAGTAGTGCCTGCATTTTGGTCAGATCAGTAGTAAGTGTTTTTATGCATGCTTCACAAACAAATTCAAGATCTTCAATTTTGTTCAGCGAGCAAAGTAAATTATTGAAATGGAGCACATCTTCTGAAGTATCACAATGTGAAGACCATGGCTGAAGCAATTCCATGTAATGTTTGACACGTTCTTTATATACCAGCTCAACGTCAAGCTTAAATTGATGTGCAAATGCCTCTGCATCATCAAATTTGGCCCGCTGTAACAATCTAAAGAATCTATAATAAAAAGGAAATATGACCTTGAGAAAATAAGACGAGTCAACAAAATATTAATCTGTTATCAATTTTAGTAAAAATGTATAAAAAGGAGAAGAAACTGGACCTTTTCCAGTTTGTCACATTAGGAAAGTGTTTTAAATAGTGACATTTTTAATCAAAAACTTATACAGAGCATGACATAAATCACTTTATCCCAGGGGAGTTAAGAACAGTCCATGTAACAATTACATTTTTGTTAATCCTTTACATGGCAATGTACAATAGGTGTAGAGTGCTTCAACAATCAATAACTCCTCAAGTGACATACACACACACACACACACACACACACAATAAAATTATTGATTTCATTCTGTTAAGAGAATAACCAAAAATGCCCATCCAGGACAACATTTATAGAAATTTGCACTTGTAACAGCTTTGTTTTCTGGAAGCAGAAACCAAATGTTGGAACTCCATCTAAATAAGCATGGCACTATGCCCTCTCCTCCTCTTCCCCCTTTATGGTACACACATTCAAGACTCTTTAAGTTTAACACATTCATTCCATTCAGTCTATGTCCATTACCAGAAATTCAGCTTTTCTACAAAGTACTGAATGCAAGTATTGAAAAGTTTTAAAGTGGGAATATTACCAGCCTACCCACAGAACACCAAACATGAAAATCTAGCTATTCCTCCTTGTCTGGAAATCACTTCCTACATATGGCAAGAGGGATCCTACCTATAGCTATGCTATGGCTGATATAGCCTTTCAGGTTCTCACTCGTCACAACAAGGAGGAGGCTTTGCTGTGTAAATCATTACAGAGTTCCAACTAATGAAACTAACCTGTCTTCTGGTGCACTCTCCACTATGCTTCTGACACGAACAGAAAGTATGAACTGGGAGTGTGAACTTCCAAATCCTTCCAAGAACAAGAGTTCTTGTGCAGTTGACATCAATGGCATAAGGAATGTCAATGAAGAGACACAAAACTGGAACTTGGTTTCTAGTCCTGTACCAAAACAAAAGAATTTAACTTCTGATAAAATAAAGTGCTTCAGACAACCTTCATTTACTTACTTCACAAACTTGATATACACTTCGAAAACAGTAATTGATGTGAGGATATTGCTAAGGCACATGTAAAGAAACAATACCAGACACTGCCAAAAAGCCTTTGCTTAATTAAACCCATCTTAGACATACAGGGGAGTGCATGTATAGTTCCACACACACTTCTGACCTTGAAACTAGATACAGGCAAGTGGAAATCGTCATGCCCCATCCACTTTTCCCCTGGAGAAGGAACCACCACTACCCACTAGACAAGAGGTTGGTTGGGCCCCAGGACTGGTCTGGGATGGGAGAGTGCAGGAAAAGTTATCTGCTTCTGTCAAGAAAAAAAGAGATTCTATCATATAAGTAAATATACTGAGCTATGCCAACTATCTATTACAAGGTACTGTTATCCAAGTGTACGTGAATTCTGCAAGGTCCATTTAAGAGATGTGACTTTCAATCACCTTACTACATTCAGCATCAAAGACAGAAACATCCAATGTAACTATACCCGTGTTGAATATGTATGGGCTGAAATGTGTTAAGTGACAATCCTACCTTTTAGCCCATAAACAGACTTATACATGTATCCCATAAGTTATTTCAGAGGTTCTGTTGAAAATCAATATAGGAGGATTTCACTAAGGTGGTGGTAAATTCCAGGTTCCAGCCATGCTCCAGGCAGGATGATCAGGGAATTGTCATTCAATTTTCATCAGAGGCAAGAAACGTTTGTTCTCTGCTAAATATCTAGATTGACTCTGGGACCCACCCAGAAGATCCTTCCCCAGTGGCAAAGTGACCAGAGCATACAGCTGACTGCTCACCTACATTTAGTGCTGAGGTCAAGAATGACTGGAGCTACACCTCTGTGCTGCACATATGCCTTCACTGTAAGCACAAGAAAGGCTTTTCTTTTCTTTTTTCTTTCATGACTTGAAATAAAGGCCAGTTTGCAAAAGACCATACTCTTTCCACATAGTTCACACATCTTCCACAAATTTTGTTGAAATTTTATATGGATGAATTATACTAGTTTGCATTTCATTACTTCCACTCTTAACCCTTTAACGCCGAATGAATATTTTAAAGACGTCGTGCAGTGAGCCTTAAGTAGCCGAATGATTTCTAAAGATGTCGCAGTGTGTCAAAGTTTGGAGGAATTTTGTTCACTCCTATTTGGTTAACTGCTGTGGCTTGCTATGCTTCAGGACCGCTGAAGGTCAGGCTTCCATTCAGGAGCCAAAATGTACTCCCTCCACCTCCTAAACCTCTCCACAAACACCGATATATACGAAGACACTTAGTAACTGCACATTTTTCCCAGCTGACACAGTTCTGATACTGTTTGCTTTGATTATTGCTCACTCTGGAGTTCACTGTGGGTTGAAATATCAACACTGGCCTATGAAGCAAAAATTCTTTCTGGACCAGAAAGGTTGTCAGTGGCATACTGTACCCATATAATTCAGACAAAAGAAATGCTAAAAAATTGGAGATACTCACATATATCAATGTTTACAGTTACAGGAGGGTCCACAGACCTGCTTCTTGTAGTGCTGAGGTAATCTGTAGGGGTTGTTGGGTAATAACATGAAACACACAGCTGTTAATTTACTAAAAATTTCTTGGGCACCCTCGAATAGCTGGAATTTTATGTGGTTACACTGTAGCTTTAGATCTGTTTTGCTCTCACTGTAGAAGAGGTTTGTGTCTTTAGAAGTATAATGTTTCCGTAACTCTGGCCAGTCATATATAGTGTAAACAAGGCAGACAATTCTAGGTCTCAGGGCTATGACCAGGGAAAAAATAAAACTTGAGGAGGAATCCATCAGTAAAATTCTGGTTGCTGACACCGCCTCGGAATTAGGTGCGGAGGTTAGCAATGTTGAAGACTAGTCTGAGGAGGAGGAGGAGGGAGGAGGAGGAAGGAGGAGGAGGAAGGAGGAGGAGGAGGAGGAGGAGGAGAAGGAGAAGAACGAGAAGAAGAAGAAGAGGGAAAAGAGGACGAGGAGGAAGAAGAGGATGAGGAAGAAAAGGAAGAAGAAGAAGAGGAAGAAGAAGAAGAACAACAACAGCAGCAGCAGCAAGCCTCAGCAGAAGTCGCCATAACAAACAATGGCCAGAGAGCCTGAATGCGCTGCCGTCCGTGTTCTTCTCGCAGCCAAAAAAAGGGCACACAGTGTGCGAGATGTGACATGGGCCTGTGCATGGTGTCTTGTTTCGCGGAATATCACACAAAAGTAAATTTGTAATATATCACCATCTTTGTGAATACTGTGTCGTGATAAAACAGTGACCCAAGGTATCACAGACCTTACGTAGCAGCCAGAATTATGTGAGTAATGACTATTTACACCACATTTTATATAATACATGCGATTCACAGGCCTAAATTTATTATACAAATATGTGAACCTTTTTTTTCTGGATTAACAAATTCATAAGCAGCGTGTAATATTTTATTTTATTAAATTTGAAGGAAAAGTCTATGAGATATGCTTTTTTTCTTCTTCTATGAGTAAGCATTAAAATTTAAAATCCCCAATAAAAAATTCCAGCAGGCAGCATTGCTCAGAGTGATTTAATTCTGGTGTCAAAGGGTTAAGCAAGCCTAATAAATGTAAAGTAACACCATAGGTAATTCTGTGTACTATATTAAGTTATATGCCCTTCCCAAACTTAATATAATTTATTCAAGGACCATTAAATAACTGATGGTCCTTAAATATTGAAGAGTTTTCTATTGGTACCTGGAAATGATGCTAGACGCAGATCACATTTTCCTAACCCAGTGGGTTGGGTAAGAAGAAGAATGCTAGTTTCTTTCTCAGCAGAAATTCCCTCTAGCAGAATAAAGTCCTCAAGAGGAATTTCATCCCACAGCAAGAGAGAAAGAAATGTTTGTGAGCACATGACAAGCAACTTCCCATCTTCAGTAAGACAAACAAGTAAGCTGAAATTCAAAAGAATGTAGATTATATTTGATAATATACCACCACTGTACAGAAATTCACATACCAATTCTTCACATTTAGAGACTGCTGTTTTTAGTATACCAATGGGATGTAATTAGTTTTAAAAGAATTTCCAGAGACCATAAAACACCACAGGTTAAAATTTTTTTAGCATAATATATATTTGAGTCAAATGTTAGCCAAAAAAAATCTAAAATGTATTTTTTGGTATATAACATGAGTAGCCAGATGGATAAATTTTGAGAGCTGCTATTTTTGAGGTAACTTAGGCAAGAGCAATCCATTAAATTAACCAAAGGAAAAAAATGCTTTTTCAAATTTTGTGGCTCTTCATTTGTGTTCATCCTACTATAATAGGTCAAATTCAGTGACTTACAAGTCCACTTTCCTTGGAATATCTTTTATAACACCAACCAGGCAGCCTCTAGTGCATGCAGACTACCTGAATATTGTTGTTTACATAAAATTTGCATAAGCTGCGACAGTGACATTCACAAGCTGCATTATAGCCACATCTGGTGTATAATTTCTGCCCAATGTTTATTGAAACAGCATGATTAGAAATTGAAATATTTGTATTAATGTATTATCTGATGGGAATCTTGTAAGAAAATTATGAAGATGCCGACATGTGTTGCCACTGGAGTTGCTGCATTGCAGTTGGGTATGGGTAGCAGGAAGGGTAAAACACAAAACATAAAATGGTAAGTCCAACACAACTGTGTTTTATTCAATAGCTACCTACATGTTTCAGCCTAGAGGCTGACCATCATCAGGCTTCATATAGTCACTAAAAGATGGGTCAAAAGTGCAATAAATAATACGAGGTACTTCATCTATGTTTTTGTGGGATTCCACAAGTTTTAATAATTTTTACAATTCAATTTGTAAAAATGTTTCTTTGGTTGATAGTTGATGGTAATTATGAAGTTACTGAATTAAAATTTTTTATTCCTTGTGTTGTTTGGCATAACAAAACAGTGTGCATACCAAGACTGTATATACTACAATGAAGAAACTTCCATATAAATATATATTCTAAATTTAATAACCAAATATTTATCCTACCTCTTAATATTCGTATTTCAAAAGAGTAAGAATAATGAAGGAAAACCAGCAAACCAGACAAACACAAGTAAAAATAACTAAGAAAAAATAACTCTGCTGCAATACTCCCCAAAACTCAGCGTGGCACGTACGAAACATCTACTGAATATTTTAATATTTATAGATGTAATGATACCTATTCACCGATTTGTTTTTAAAAATTGTAACACCAGAATTTTACAATTATGATCTACCTACTATCGACCAAATACTGACTTTACAATTGTTATTGTAAATAATTTTTAAAACTTGTGGGATCCCACAAAAACAAAAGCATGATAATTATTCATTGCATTTCTTTACCTTTCTTTTAGTGACTATAACTAGCCTGAAGATGGTTGATCTCTAGACTGAAACATCCAGCTACAGAATAAAACATGGTTGTGTTAAGTGACTGTTTTATGTTGTTTTGAATTTCATTAAAACACAACAGCATGAATTCTATCAACCTAGGAGCAGTAAGATTTTGCCCTCTAAACATCAGATTCTCACCTGGCATGTTCTACAGCCTTAATAGTTTTGAGCCTTTGCAATGATTCTTCTAGCATCCATGTTTCACTCATTGTTGACCCAAATGAAAAGACTGTAATTTCACCACCCACAAGTAGAAGCCTTTTACATTTACTGTCAGTAAGAAGTGTTGCTGAAGATACCTGAATAATGTGAACATAAATCATCTCCTTACAAACCAAATTTAGAATACAGAGTGCAATCAAATGTAACAGCTACTATACAAATGTACTTGGATATTTAAAATACTGAATATCAATAAAATTAAAAACTTCTTGGAAAAAAATATTTACAAATATGTTATGAGAATGTACAGAGGTCTGTACCAATCACAGATTCGTGCAACAAAGTTTTAGTGAGGCTTTTATTACTCCCTGCAAGCATAGTCAGCTTATACAGATTTCACACTGGCACCAGACAATCCAACAGGTAGTCTTGAACCAGCCAGCAACATTAAGTCTTCTCATTTACCTAACAATTCCTTCTCCAACAGCATCTTCTCTGGTGCTCAATAATACAGTAACCAAGCTTTCAGTAGATACAGTTTTTAACATACGTCTACATCAGCTGAAGTAAACGTCATTTATCACTAAAATATTTATGCAAAGTTTCTGCTCAGCTCCTTAAACTCATTTTTTTCTATGCATTCATAAGTCTTCCAGAAATTCAATATCTATATTTGAAAAGGACCAACCATATAATACACACAATGGCCTTGAACATATATCAAACTTTACAACCTACGTGATAACAGCAAGAAAACAAAGAAGTGGCAATGACAGTTATTGGTTGGTCATTTGTTGACAGGCTAGTAGTTTAGCTGTTGAGTCAGTCAGGCAGTTACTTACCAGTCGTTTTGTGTATTTGCATTAATACTGGCACAAAAGAAGACGAGAAAAATGTAATGAAGTTTACATAAGAGACAAAAATTTGCCCAGAAAACAGAACTGCCCAGTCTTGAAATAAGGTTTGCTTGCACACAATCTAGTTAAAATGCAAAATATATCCTAGTTTAAGGTAATTTTGTGGCCAGGGTAGTGTAGTCAGTATAGCAACTCACTATGGTCTGGATGGTTCAGGATTCACACCTCAGTGGGAGGCGAAATTTTCCCTACCTGTCCAGAAGTCCCAAGGCCCACCCAGTGTCTGGTACAATGGGCATAAGTCTCTTTACTGGGGGTAAAATGGCCAGGATATGGCACTAACCACCCACCTCCATTTATCACCAAGGTTCAAAAGTAGAGCAATACCTCTCCTTCTCTGGGCCTTCATGGCCTGTTATGGGGTGAACTTTAACTTCAGGTAATTTTCAAACATACTAACCTCAATGTTAATAAAGTTCCAACTAGATGCAACATTTTTAGTAACATTGAATTATGATACACGGAACCATGAGCTTAAAATACTAACCTCGCTCTTGCAACACTCTGTTCTTATAATTTCAACCGCAATGACATCAGTCACCTCTTTCAGTAATTCTTCACTGCCTTCCTGAATTGTTTGCAATAAAGTCTCAAAATTCACTCCCGGAATTCTGAAAAGAAAATATCTCCTCTCATCCTTAAGTAAAAGAAACAGGTACCATGACTTCCAATATATGGTAACCAAAACATCCACACACTTCTACATGATTCAAGGTATGGAAACCCACAAAGTCTGACGGTTATTATTAAGTTCTTGGTCATTCTTAGTGTCTGACACTGTCTCAGTTACCATTACAGCCAGTGGCATAGCTAAGTTTTTTTGCACCTGGGGTAAATAATCACAATGATCATCACTACCAGAAATTACGAACATTAACAAAATTATTTATTTATTGAATTTCCTTCCAGTTCGCTCAATAATTTAAAATCTGTTAAGCAAAAAATACACATTTTTCATATAAACCATTTACTTTTCCACCTATTTTGCCATGCTTCAGATTCTGTTGCTAGGAGTGCAGGTACGCCTTGCCTCCCATTAGAAACAACCCTCATTACAACATACATCAGGAATTAAACAGAACTCGAAGATGGTTGACTTTACATAACCATAATTGTTTGAAAGATACTCCAACTTACAGCACACATGCACAGCACAGGAAAATACAAACCTGAATATTTGACCTGAATTCCCAATCATGAATATGTCATATACATGGTTCGCAACGGCATGAAGAAAAAGTTTGACGTAAACAACATCAATATTATTTACTAGAGGCAATGCTGACCTAAAAATAAAACAGTTCAATAAATTTTATGTTTACTTGAAAGTAAAACATGCACTATTATGCTAATGTTAATTCTCATACTTTCAGTTCTAACATTTTTCACACACTTTACCATACCCATAATGAACATTAGTTAACATGACTGACTACACAAAATGGCTATGACAATGCAATATGCTTATAACAAGTTGTCTACTGCAGGGGAGTATCTCATCTGAATCACACCAAATCATTTTGACATAAAATAAACATGTCACTGACTGCTGCCAATACATGCCTTTTTGGCTAACAAGCAGAAGCAGAAATGGATCAGTTTAAGTAATTACCATATATAAACCCTTCACAGTGACCCACAAGTCCATTCCAAGTTCATTACCAGTGATAACACATGTGTTTATGGGTATGAATTTGCAACACATCACTGGTTTCCATGCAAGATTCACTGCACATAATAGAAATCAAAGGAGTACATTCCTACATGAGCTTCCTGACACATGCATTTGTGAATGAGGAATCTGTTCCAAAGGAACAAGAAATGTTTCTACAGCAATACTGTGTGGCATCAATAGAAACACATGTGACAAAAACATTCTGCGAAATGGTACAATAACAATGTTTTGTCTCTCAAGACAATGTTCCTGCTCACTGTGCTGTGTTCAGGAATCTACGTACAGAAACCACATTACTTTTGTATCCACACCCTTTTTTTTATTATTTTTAAAACAAATCAGTACTGAAGGGGAGAAATTTAATGACACCAACATGATCAAAGAAAAGCCAAAGACTGTGCTTGCAGAATTAAAACTGTGTGACTTCAACAGATTCCTCCAGCAATGGACAATTTGGTGTCGCAAGAGCACTGCATTGAAGGTCAGCATGTAACAACCATTAAACTGCAGTTAGTACAAAAACACAAAAAATACGTAGGTAATATGGTCGACATTATACTGAAGTACTTCAAAATAATGCTGCATGAAAATCAGTTTGTAAAATATAAACTTTTCAATCATGTATGTGTTTACAGTCCTCATCTTAACCACATTTCTGCAGACAGCAGATATAAAATTTGAATAGTGACACAAAACAGAGCTAATTAATTAATCTTACAGAATGCATCTACATTGAATTAATGACTGTAAAAAAAAAAACAACAATTACAAGAAACTGTTCACACTACTCTCTTGCTTGGGTGTTTTTATCTTTTGTTCATGTTGTAAAATTCTAATTTGTCTCGTGTGTTTTGTTGCTAGTTTTAAGTTGTCTTTTGTGTAATTGTTGTTGGTTGACCTTGTGTATTGTTGTAGTTGTCTTGTGTGTGTTTTTATCTTATGTGTATTTGTTGTACTGTGTGGGCATTGCTTTTTTTTTTTACTTTAGATGCCGGACTGCTGGCTAGAAGTCAGT
>Ga0123355_10021949_pt1 | contig 10230 bp, 6 predicted proteins | sample TergutEmb28metaG_3_FD_89872 | JGI IMG/M metagenome (GOLD analysis project Ga0123355, IMG submission 89872) | Embiratermes neotenicus P1 segment gut microbial communities from Petit-Saut dam, French Guiana - Emb289 P1 | ecosystem: Host-associated > Arthropoda: Insects > Digestive system > Gut ... | reverse complement strand
CATTATCGGTGGCCACGTTTGAGTGATGGAAAATTGCAGTAGGACATGTCACAAGGGAACTGAGGATCCTGGAATATGATTGTCAGTTACACGGTTGCTGACATCAGTAGTGAACCCAACCTTTAGCGATGACGACAAACCCTTCGTCGCAAGCACCGGATCGTACTTCGAAGGAAGTGCTCCTGTATCTGATAGCTCTTAGAAAAAGGTAAGTTCAATATGTATTTTCAAGTATTCCTAATATCGGATAATTTTATGTCTTGGAGTCACCGGTTACAGTGGTTGCGTAGTCTGACGTCTGAGTAGCCATGAAAGTCGTCCATATTTGTGTGGGTGATACAACAGTCAAGGTTAAATGCGCCGGGTTTTAGTGATTGCAGGTTGAAGAGAGCCGCTGCCTGCGGAAGGGAATTACGTTCTGAGTATAATTTTGTATCCGGTTTGATGTTTACAGTTGTAAGTGAAAAATTAAAATGACTTTTGCGTTGTAATTTGCTTGTTTTATGAACAACAACGTCTTATTAACATCAGATCAAATTCTGGGGCTTGTGTACTTATTAATAACTAGCACAAAGCCCGTTGAATTATCAAAGGGAAATTGTTGTTTTAAAGATACTAATTATTTCTGAGCAATAATTATACGAAGAAAACCATCTCTAGATACGCGCAACATAATTTATTACACGCACACACAATGTCGTTTAGTGCAACAGTGCGACAACAAAGAATAAAAGGATATTCTATTTATATATTATTAATACGAAAAGTCAATTGTCAATAGCATGAAGGCTTACAGCTTCACATTATAATTATGCAATATTTCACAAAATTTAATGTAGCGTGATTTAATGGAATACCATTTTGTGGCTTTAATCTTTTCACCAGTTTATATTACATACTTTACACGCTTAATGTTAAATTCCTGTAACATTATTTTATTTATTATTATTACTTATTCTGAAGTCACAGCGGTTTAGCTGACTTCAAAGAGTACCGGTCACTGACCAAGAAGGTCTTATTTTTTGTTCTGCAAAAACGTTCAAAATATACGGCATGTGTAGAGTATTACTAATTAGTGCATGAGAATGCATATAACAGGGCGGAGATTGAGCATTATTATTATCATCAGCATTTACCACCACCACCACCACCACCACCACCACCACCACCACCACCTTCGTGAGCATTTAAGTGGGTCACGTGACTAAGGAATTTGGACGAAGGCACAAATATTATATTTTGATTAAGACGAGTTATAGGTTGGATTGGACGCGGCAGTGAGTTATAGTCGATATGTTGGAAACAGAAATATCCGAAAATTTAAAACTATTCGTGTTCTGTGGTGAATGAGGAGAAATACGTGTATATGACGTTTACTTTGTAATGTCTGATGATAGCCGAAACATGTAGTCGTCCTGGTCCACTGTATTGAATAAAGATAATTTCATACTGAGCTTATTAATTTATAGACTGTGAAAATGGAATCTAACGTTATTTATTGCATCGAAGCTTGCTTAATCAATAAAACACCAAACTGTCCGTCGCATCAGAGGCTGTAGACTTGAAATTGTTGTTATTTTGTGTTTCAGTAAGCCGTAATTTCATAACATTACGAGAAATATTGGAACACTCATATGAAACATTTTGTTCAGGACAGGTGAATACTTACATTATATATAATATATATATATATACAATATACAATATATATAACTATAAAATATGTATATATATAAAATATATATATATCATGTTGACCACGAAACTGGGGCTGAGACGTCACTGCCTTATCGATATTATGTCGAGCCGTTCTTGGGTTCAAACCCCGGCTCCAGCCTGCTCAAGATGAAGGGACCTAAGCTGGATATTGGCAAACGATCCATCGTATTATAAAAATTATAAAGGAAATGAAACGATAGTATCTGGTTAGAGCGTATCTTCGTTCGTTAATCAAAATTTAAGACATTCGTCTTAGTTAAAGTTATAAAACGTATAAAAAAAATAGTTCACTTCTTGTACCAAGTGTGCGCAGTGTATTTGTATATATTTTTGTGAGTGCGTCATGCGACGGCCACCCATATTTTCACCAGCACATAAGCTGTTCCTCAGTTAGCGGGACACCTGCGGCGCTAGGCACCTGGTCAACAGAATAGAAGATATGCTGAGACCAGCATTTCTAGGGAAACTGAAGCCTCGTGGCATCTGTAAAGGGCCAACCAGAAAGGATTATTTCAGAATTCCGAAAGCAGGCGAGAAGTCGCTGTACAATGCGAAGTCTGGCCAGACCTGAGTCATTCCTTTTATAATTATTTTGGTTACTCTGACAGTTTCGGCTGGTACGATGTGTGATCGGGTGACCGCGGTGGCGCAGTGGTTAAGGTGCTGTGCTAAAAATCGGAAGGTCGCTAGTTCGATTCCAGCTGGTGTCATTGGAATCTTTCATTGACATTAAATCTTTCCGATCGCACTATGGCCCTGGGGTCGACTCAGCCTCTAACAGAAATGAGTACCAGGAGCACTTGCTGGGGGTAAAGGCGGCCGGTGCATAAGGCTGACAACCTTACCACCACCCTGTGCCGTTGTCATGAAATCTGGGAACCTTAACGTACTGGAACCCTCTGGGTCACTCCAGGCCTGTAACGGGACAGCTTTACCTTTACCTTTACTATGTGTGACCAACTCTCGAAATACCGTAGGCCATCATTGTGCCAGAATTTTCATGAATTTTAGTGGTTGAGGTTATAGGTAACAAGACAGGCATTACACGAGTAACGTAACCTTGGGGCGCGTAGAACAGCAATATATATTACATATTCTGAGTGCGTGCCGGTCATAGTGGCCGCGCGGTCTGAGACGTAGGTCTACGACCGCTTGCCTGCTAAGATTATGGGTTCGAATCCTGCCTGGGGCATGGATGTCTGTCTGTTGCGAGTATTGTGTGTTTTCAGGTAGAGGTCTCTGCGACGCACTGATCACACGTCCAGAAAAGTCCTACCGACTGTGATGCGTCGTTGTGTGTGATCTAGAAACCTCAAGAATGAGGAGGCCATGGCCTGCGTTGGGCCGCAGCGCCACAGGAAAAAAAAGAAATCTGGGTCTATGTTTGTAGCTTTAATTATCCAGCATGCAAAGCGCATTCTCCGTATTATGTTGTCATCTGTGGCCTGTCTGGTTCTACCATATTTTTCCACATTATCTCATAAACGGCACGATTTTCGGATAAAAAAAGTTATTAAACTTAAAACTTGTGTTTTGATTTCGTCCACCACGTATGTGTGAAACAAATTCTAAGAAGAATTCAGCGATATCTCATCATAAATATACACAAGTATTCATCTAAAATACGCGCTTTTCTTGTCAGATTTTAATTAAAGTTGAATTTTCTTCACACTTTTTTTTTCCCCCCCATTTTTGTTCCGTGCAATAGTTTATAGTTATAAATGTGGGCCAACTACTTGCACTGTATTGTGTTATTAAAATATTTATTTACATAAGATAATTTAAAACATAAGACTTCGTTTAAATTTTAGGTTTAGAAAATTTAAACGAAGTCTTATATTTTAAATTATCTTATGTAAATAAATATTTTAATAACATAATACAGTGCAAGTAGTTGGCCCACATTTATAATTTCTTCACACATGTTCGAAAAACACTCAAATATTGTATTTAACGGCAATCCGTCCAGTAGGAGCCTGGTTGTTCCATGCAGACTGACGGCCATACTGACACGACGAAGCTAAACTTCACTTTTCGCAATTTTGAGAAAGCGTCTAAAATGAAAACATAGATAGCTAGTACCCAACCGGGAAATTCAAACCTCCACTGACGGTCACCAAGATGAGAGGACGGGTGCAGCATCTCTCTTAACACGGCAGTGACGTCATTGCCTTGTATCGATATACCCCGTATCGTCACAAAGCTGTGACGTCTCTTAGAAAATAAGCTACGTCGTAACCATGGAAACCGTTGGCTGTGACGTCACTGGTATGTTACTTTCACGCCAAGTAATGGTGTAATGTAAGCTAGGTTAGTATTGGTGGTCTGAAATGGAATTTGGCACTAGGTTGCAAAAATTCGAATCGCCCGTACTGCATAGTCGGCAGATCGATAAATGTTTTAAAACACTTCCTTTATGTCGTAAAATACACGTCATATCGACGAGACTGTTAGTTTAAATAAAAGCTATAACCCCGCATCTCAAGGATGCGTCCGCGGTCTTAGTATTCCGAACCGAACACAACCTTTCGGAACCGGGAGGAGTTTTCGTCGTCGGGTCATGAGACAGGTAAATAATCAGGCCTGGTTACTCAGTTGGGTTTGACAGACCGAGCTAATCTGAAACTGGGGTTAGAGATCTCAATGGGAATTGCACCAGGCTTTTGTGCTAGTCTCTTTAGAGATGTCTGATAAAGTTAGACTGGCCTCACTGTCTTGTACTGCGACAAAGCCCTATACATTTGTTCCTGACACATCTCTTTGGAAAGTTATCAGATTTGTCGGCTATTCTGAAAAGAACTCGTCTTTGATTATTTTTTCGCAGGTTCCAGGCGAATGCTTGGAAAAAGTAAATTGGCCTTCGAAATTTTTATCTTATTACGTATCTTCTTTTATTCCGTGCTGTGTAACCTTCGCACTTGAAAGAGTGTCATAAAATAATCAGTGGTTCATTCAAATAAAATTAGAATTTAATTTCAATGTAAATGAAAAGATATTCCCATTGCTAGGGACAAAGAATTGCATTTTTTCCTTGTTAGGTCTGGGATTACATTTTTTCGAAGACATTTTTGAATAAAATATACGTTGGCATTGGAATTGTGTATTATATAAAAAAAAGGTCTTTTTCCGTAACAGATTTAATCGGAAAATGTCGAGCGGTTTTATGTAGGAAAGAGATAGGTAGAGCCCTCATTTCACGTAGATGGAATAAAGGTATGAATGCCTACAACGCTAATTCTGATACAAAGAGGTCAAATCCTCCCCCCCCCCCACTTCAAGTTTCGTAGTCCGTCACAGTGAAATTCGTATGTTTCGGCAACAGAACTTACCGGCCTACCTGCATTCACAAATTGAACGCCCACAAAGGCGGGGTACGGCCGGCACCCTTCCCCACTCAGGCGATAATTTTTACGCGGTTAGTTCATCGTTAATTTTAGTTTGACCACTCTGGGTTCGAATCCCAGAAAGCCTTCCAACCAAAGTTGTTAATTGTGTTGTTCTGTGTATTGTTGTTGTGTAAATGTGTACTGTACTACTGCCACCGGGTGTCAACCTAATTGCAGTTAACGATTATATCAAACCGCTTTCCTTATAAGTCAGCAGGCTTATTACATTGACTCACCGTACTCCAGAAATAACTAACAGTCCGCATGCACTGTATGTATCACGTTTTATTAAACTAAAGTCCTTGAAATACAAACCATCTTGTAATGTCGCCTGTCTGAACAGCGGTATGACCACTTCCAGACGAATATTAAATCTCGGGAAGATTCAGGTTCTGTAGGATATTATGCATTGTCAACGCTTAAAACTTTCCCGAAGTATTGAATGTTATTTTAGGACTGCTTGATTTTGAAGATGAAGGAAATGGGACGTTTCGAAACGTAGGTAAATATTCAACGGTCGACAGGGCGTAAAAACCCGGAAGAATTGAGTTTGCATCAACGGCTGCTTTGAGAACGTCTTAACTATGGACGCTGTAGTTTGGTTTCATTATATCACAAACTGCAGTTTATTTCTAGATCAAGACAGTAGGACCTTGCTGTCACTCCACTGACCGTTACAGCCAGCCGCAATCAGATGACGTTGACATAAATATAAGACATTTTGAGCCGTGTTTTGTAATTCGACACATATTGTGTTACTTATACATCGCTGGCTGCAGTTTTGTTGCCGAAGGAAGGGCGATACGTGGAAGCCGTATGTGCAGTATAATACGGCCTAAGAGATATCAAAGATGTGATCTAACAAAATTCGGTGGATTTATTTTATGTTTTTGTTGACCGTGCATCTCTGTATAATATTTTTCAAATGATGCCGACTAGGTGCACACTACTTCTGAGTATATTTATTTTAACTTCTGTACATGTTTCGGGCAACTATGTGCTCATCATCAGGAGAACTTGCTGTATCTATGCGACACTGGTATTTTTCACTCTGTATGGGTGGCTGTCTGGTCTGCTGCAGCAGACCAGACAGCCTACCGAGTGTGTTTGTGTGTCTCCGAGTGTTATCGGATGTAAAAATGCCCCTCTATACTGACGAGAGTAGGTAGAAGAGATCAGAAGAAGAAATACACATAGATGACTGGTAAAGCTGATTTTTAATCTAAAAGTGTTAGGTAATATTCCTTTCTCCTCACGACATTTATTGCGGTTGCCCTCACAATCGGCTTTGAAGTTTCGATACATTTACCAATATAATTTCCCAAAGTTGATCTCGCTACACGCAGCTCACACAGTCGTAAAATATACACTCCGTTACACATTCGTGGCGTTAATATGTTTCAGATGAGAGAAGATGCCCGTTAGAATGGTATGGATATATGTAAATTATTTCTTGCTTACTACAAAGGGCTATGAAAATATACGAATTACAGTACGTACTTCTGTATATATAAAGTTGTAACTGATCTGTAGATACCACAACGAAACTCCCTGATTACTTTGTGTTGAAACTCGCAACGCTGACTTTGAGTACGTTCCTGTGTTTTCGAAAATATAACATGCTGTTGGATACATACGCAATTCTGACATTCCAACTATATTCTATTTCGAAGATTTCTGTACACATAATGCCTAAAATGATAAGCAGCTAAGAGTCTGCGTACACAAAGGCTTTCAACTAGTCCCGGTTTTGCAACTGATTCTGTTTTTTTTTGTAAGAAAATCTACAGTAGGGTTTCTGGAAGAGGGAATGTTAACAGTATTGAGATATTAAGGGGAGGTGCTGGACGCAAAAAAAAACAACTTATCCGATAAATACGCTAAGAAAAAAATTCGATTTCTCTTATATTCTGTAGGTTTTTGTTTCATTTCTTCCCTGACAACAAAAGAAAGATAATTCTGCAGCGTGGGTACAATGGCCGGGCTTATCCGTCTCCCATTTCATAATAGTGTCACTGATAGATGGCGACGAATGGCGTCCCCGTTTACGCCCAGAGAAGCTCAAATGTTATTGCTTCTCAGGCAAGATGAGATTTCATAAATGGAACATAAATATTTTACGTAGAAATATCTCAGTTGGCAGTCTCTTGCGCCCGGCTTCCGCATATACTGATACAGAATTATATCTGGTTTAAATCCGTACCCCCGTCTTCACTGTGTTGGTTGCTTTAAGACAAGCTAATAAGCAGTGGCGTTGCTCACATCCCGTTCTTGCGTTACATTCCTGACAAGTATAGTAAAAGGTAAAGTTCAGCTTGGAACTGACCATCCAGGCTGAAGGGGGGTAGATGTATAGCCCTGCTGTTTCTTTAACCTCGGCTCTAATGGAGGTATGTGGTCAACGCCACGCCCAGGCCGTTTTATCCCCGGGAATTTCCCGGTACCCATTGTATAGGGGGCTGGGTGTGCCCCAGGGCCGTTCTCGCCCTCACCTGGATTCGATCCCGTCCCTTCCAGCCCGTGGCGAGTCGCTATACCGAAAACGCTACTTCGACCCACTGACAAATACAATACTCGTTATTTTGCGGAGTTATATGAAGTACAGCTCATTGCAATACCAAAAGTGTTTACAACTCTCTGTGACATAATGATCGATGACAGTATAGTGACATTATGAGATCATTAATTTAAAAATTATGTTGATTGAAAACATTTGTTTTAAAAACAAGAGGTAAGATATGAAGGCACACCGGTTAGAAAATGCAACTCGGTGGAGAGTGTTCAGATGCTGTTGTGTGTTTGTGAAGACGCCATAAACACGACAAATAATTGATCCGTTATTGTCATGAAATTTTGACTATGTAGCAACATGAGGCCTACCGTATTTCAGCCTTGCCCTTCAGTCGCCAAATTTAAATATCTTGTCATAATTTATTAATTACATGAAATGTCAGGCATTCTATATTTCGTCACGTCTCCTTTAACCCTTTTATTCATCCGACTATAATTGAAGTTACCCCAACAAGGGTTTTTCAAAGGGTTAATTGACATCTTTCGTAGTCACGGTAATGTTTATCCTCTCATGTATGATTTAAAATATGAAGTAACATTACTTACGTGCCACAAATACGGCAGTGACCAAAATCTTATTGCTTTAAGCGATAACATCTTTATAACACACAAGAAGAACATTATTTTAATGGGTTTAACGAGAAAAGAAAATAGAATCCTCCCCCCCCTCTCTCTCTCTCTCACACATACACACACATATATATATATATATATATATATAAATAAGATAAATTGTTCCCATTACAGGCCCGGTGTGGCCCAGAGGGTGGGTAGAGATATAGCTCTACTCTTCCATGACCGCGGCACTAGAAGGGCAGTGGTCAGCAGCACGCCTCAGCCGCACTTTACCCCCGGGAAAGACACGGTACCCTTTTTACAGGATACTGGGTAGGCCCCAGGGCCGGTCTGGACGGGCGGAAAATCTCGTCCCTACCGGGTTTCGATCCCGGACCGTCCAGCCCGTAGTCAGTCGCTATACCGACTGAGCTACCCAGCCCACACACACACACACACACACACACACACACACATATATATATATATAATAGAAGTGTCAACGTCGCTTGTGTGAAATACAGAAGGTAGTCCAAACGTTCTAGATTCTAGGACTCGTATTCTTAGAGGAAAAGGAAATGAAACAGTTTTAAGGCAATTGAAATTCATGAATTGTTTCTTTATCTTTGTTCGCGGTACGAGTTATTTTCTGCCGATGTAGAATGATCTAAAATAAATTTGAAAGCTTTGAATTGCTACACGATGTCTCGCAAGGTTGAAAATTGCACTCACTGAAGAGGTTAGAGGCAATTTTTTTTTTTTCGAAATGATTCCAATACATTCGCCTTCGAAGCTTTGAAGGTAAGATGGCACGTGGCCTAGTTTCTGTAGTATCATGTATGTCAAAAACGCAGTTCGCCCAGCGGCATTTATGCAATGTTACCATATTCACGCTTCAGCGATTTGCATGAGTAACACAGCGCGATATTTTGAGACGTCGTGGAAGAAGCCATGTTGTTTTGACTTACAGAGTTCTTCGGTTCTCTTAGGGAAAGTTTCATTACGACGTCACTATGATTTCATTAAGATAATTCGCTGAGTGTTACAGCTGTGACGACAGCAGGAGATTTTATGTTAATCTTATGAAGGGAGATATTGAAGCTGAGTAAAAAAGGTATAAATTTATTACAATTCTTTTCCTAATAATGAAATCGCCTGGGAAATTCGGGTATATAGACTTTTTCTACCAAGTCGATTTACTCGACACATTAATCAAGTTTTCAGTACTCACTTTTTCTCGGTTCTTCGGAGCTCATTCTTTTTGGTGCCCTTTAGATACAGATGTCAATCTATTGATAATTGTCACAGAACTCTGCCACTTGCGCACGCAAACACACACTTCGTTTTTCACATCTTCATCTTCATTAAATTTCTGGCCGGCCATTTGTGTCTTTATATGCAACAACAAATGGAAATGGGAGTACGCTAGGCATGACAGGGTTGCCACCTTCACAGCGGTGATTTTCCTTCCCCTCCTACTCGTTTTTTATTTTTAATTTCTGGATAACCCTCGTATACGTTAGTTACGGATAATACCCCCACTGGCGTGGCAAACCACGCACCGTTACCTTGATGTAATGTCTCGTTTTTCTTGCAAAAGTTTTTTAAATGGTAGCAATAATACTTACGTACTCCATGGTGCAGAGTCCTTCTTGAGAAGGTAACTGGTTTGCAGCTAGTCAAGAAACTCCCCGCATTTCACGGGACCCGAAGGTTCATTACCGCACTCACAAGCGTCCGCCAACTGTCTCTATCCTGGGCCAGCCCAATCTAGTCCATATACACACATCCCACCTCCTGTAGATCCGTTCTAATATTATCCGCCCATCTACGCCTAGGTCACCCCAGTGGTCTCCTTTCCTCCGGTTTCCCCACCAAGACCCTATACACCCCCTCTCCTCACCCATACGCGCCACATGCCCAGCCCATCTCATTCTTCTCGATTTTATCACCCGCACCATATTGGGTGAGGAGTACAAGTCATTTAGCTCCTCGTTAT
>Ga0123355_10021948_pt1 | contig 10230 bp, 12 predicted proteins | sample TergutEmb28metaG_3_FD_89872 | JGI IMG/M metagenome (GOLD analysis project Ga0123355, IMG submission 89872) | Embiratermes neotenicus P1 segment gut microbial communities from Petit-Saut dam, French Guiana - Emb289 P1 | ecosystem: Host-associated > Arthropoda: Insects > Digestive system > Gut ... | reverse complement strand
TTCAAGTTGGCATATAGCCTGAAGATGACTGAAACAAGTCGAAACATGTAGCTATATTTTTATTTATAATAAATAAATATTATATGTTGTGTTTGACGGAAAATATTTTCTTATTTGACTATAGTATTTGAAGTTTAATTGTGGTGTGAACATATCACTTAGGAACTGCAGTTATAGTACATAATGCAAGGATATATAAATTATCGGTAGAAATTTACTCCACAATAAAAAACAATGAAAGATATTTGTTGGGGTAGGAAAGAAACCGTGAAATTTCCACTACCAAGCCGGTAAATTGTAGTACATCTAACTACCCTTTGTCTGCAATTGCAAACTAAACGAAAAAGAGGGATAAATTTATTAGAACATTACACACGTTCAGTATGGGTATTAGTTATCATATGTGCAATGTTTAATCAATATTCAAAATACAGCGATTTACGCTCCTATATGTCAGTTTCAATAGATGTAATATGAGCATCAAACATTTTTTTGAAATACCTGATGTCAGTCATATTTTTTTTTTGAGTACTCATGGTCTTTTATGTATCCCCATAGCAAAAATCACAGTGTGTGATATTTGGTGATTACGACGCCAGTTTCTCGTTTTGGAAAATGGACGGCCAATTACGCTCCGGCGTCGTGGTGCATCATTTACTTGAAGAATACAGCACGCTTAATTTTCTATAATTGCATATCTAAGTAATTTATGGATATTACAGTCACTTCTGCAGGCTAAGAGGGTTGTATCAATCGATAAGTGTCAGGCCACACCACACATTTTATTTGGGTCTGTTTCCAATCTGTTCCACTTTATGTTGAGGTTCTGATTCCTCAGTGCGCATCTTCTTTCCCTTTCTTGGAACGCTAAAGAAAGCTATTCAACAATTACATTACAATTACATGCTACACTTTCAACAGCGTACAGACGCGAATGTGTAACACCCAATACAATAAAACAACGCCGCAGGTCCACTGACTAGAAAGAATTTAATGTAATGAAAACTTGTATACTATGAAGGTAAAAAAAAAATGTGTACTTTGTACATAGTGTCAATTGCTTTATGGCCATTTTGATTGTTTTTATATTTAATCTGTAACATAGGTTATGGAAGTAGTATATCCATGGTCTTCAGCGCTAACAGTGGTGAGCTCACTGTACTAACCACAGTTTACGTGGAATGGGCCCACAGATGTTTAGGTTGTGTTACAACCCCGTATTCATCCATGCTCTATATTGGCGGTTTTCAGTTTTACCGGCAACTGGCTACTGCCAACATTCAGGATTGAGCAACTAATTTATTGTCTTAATTTTTTTTTTGATTCTGCTAGTTGCCTTGAAGAATTTTCACCCTTTTAGGTCTGAATTAAATGGGTTTTATACTGTATAACACAACATATCGAAATCTTTTAGGTATTCGTTATTGCTAATTTGGTAGGTACAGAGGCAAGTTGGCATGCCTGATTTCCTCCAACTAATATCGAAATTTTTGGTAGTGTGAGTAGCGTTGTGAGGTATGAAGTTACGGTGAGAAAATATTATTCTTGTGTAACGATGGATGTGGTACAGAAGCTGGACATTGAGTCATATACTTATGACAGTGAATTTGACATTAGTTCATATACTATGAGTTCTGGGTGTGATGCGAGTATGGAGCAAGGCTTTGACATATCTCGTGAAGATTTCCGTTCTAGCAGTCCTATACCAAAATTTACTTTTACTGTAAATTCTGACGATTCTTCCCCGGAACACGTGAATGGAAATGCGCCGGGTGTTGGGAACTGTATTTCAGTAAGACATTCGGTATCTCCTCCATATAAAAGAGTGAGGGCGCTAAGACTATTTGACTCCCCAGCTACCCCAAAAACTTTGCTTGAAAAGTGTTCAATGCACACGCCATTCACTCCAACGCCACGTTCTAGACTGTTCAGTAAAACTGACAAACCGAAAGGGTTTGCATGTGCGTATCCAAAAGTAGAAAAACCGTCCGCAAATGTAAACCCTTTTACTCCCAGTGGCATGCTGTTGATGTCAAAGAAACGAACAAGATCAAAAAGGAGCCTTGTTGGGTAAGTTATCTGTTGACATTTTATGCTAGTTGAGTTGAAGAAACAGCGGTGCATTGATATTAATCTAGAAAGCATTCTATTGTATATGGTTGGGAAGATCGTATATTTCTTCCTGACACCTTAATATTATTCATTTTCAGAAACTTGAAATGTGTTTTAAGTTAAAATGCAATATAAAAATGTTTTCAAAGTCTTGTCAGAAAGGGGCAAGTGTGTGAAACAGATGGTATGGTGACGATGTGTAAACAGTCTTTGATTCTGGGCTATAGATAAGTATGTTAGCTACTGCAAAGTTTTTAATTTTATAGTCCCACTAATCACAGTCACTGTTTACAGTTGCTAGTCTCAGTACTCTCTATTTTTGTGTGGCTAATGCAGACTACTTGTGCAGATATTTTGAATTTAGTAATATGTTTGGTAGTTTCCTGTTTAATGCTGATGTATTTTTTAAGGTAATGTCCTTAGCTTATTCACCATCCTATGAAGTTGTACAAGAGTGGAGGTAAGGTTCACACATTTTTAACCTTGGTGTTAGTAGTCACCATCTTCTGGCCAGTGTAATTCTAGAAGTGTGCCAAACACTCATAAGATAGAAGGCTTGAAGGCTGTCTCTAGAATTGCTGTGAACATAATGGTAAAGAGAAAAGTTATGCTTATCTGAATTCCTATCATGGTTTATTGTGTTTTTTAATGAATTATACTGCACTGGTTTTTGAAAACTTATTTCAGCTGAGATGGTCTTCTTCCCCTTCCCCCATGGGCAGATTTACCATGAAGCTAAAGAAGCTTAAGTTTCAGGGCCCCATACTTGCACCTGCCCCCTTCAAGGCCCTGGGATGGACCCTAAATAAATATTCACTTTCTTACTGAACCTTGTATTTCTAATTTTGTATTTTTTTTTCTTAAGATGGCCTCTAAAATTGCATAAGTTTTGGGCACTGGAAGACCTGGATCTATCCCTGCCCCCTCCCACTCACACACAAACACACCCACATACATATGTTCATACATACAAACAATACATATGTACATACATACTTACATACAAACATATGTATGTATGTATGTATGTGCATACATACATACATATTTAGAAATCTTTAGTGTTTTGTTGTTTCTTTATTGTAATCAACTGTTTATAACAGTTTTCCACAGCACACCGCTCACTGGCTATCAGTCATTTTTCGCCATATTTGCTGGTTTACTGCATCTTCTGCTTCATCATTCTTTCAACTTCCCTTTACCACTACATTTTGCATTTTTTTTTTTGTGGCAACCAGTTCAGTAGTTGCTTAGGCCATCTGTTGTCCCCCATGTGTAATGCATATCCATTCCATTTTAACACGTTATTCTCCATTCTTTCCAGAATTGTGTTTTTCGGATTTTTTTTTTTCAAATTCATTCTTTCCTTTAGTATATTGGGTGTTCATGCAAAACTCCTCTCCAAAAATCCATTTCTGTACTCCACAGCTTTTCCATTAATTTTTCCTTTAATATTTTAGTCATGGTAATGTGAATACATGGAGACTTCTGTGTGAGAACTGTTCGTAATCACTGTCAGTTCCGTTACTTAATTACTTACTTGCTTACTTACTCCGTGGAGCAGAGTCCTTCTTGAGAAGCTAACCAGTTCTCAACTAGTCAAGAAATTCTTGGCCTTTTACGGAACCTGAAAGTTCATTACCACATTCACAAGTGCCCACCACCTGTCCCTATCTACCGAAGTATTAGTCCAGTTCCAAGGCACATGTGTGTGTTTCTTGACTGCCAGTTTTTACGCTGAGAAGTTGTCAGCACTTTACCCAACTCCCAAGCTGGAGGATCACTCCTTGTTCGCTGTCCGTGACCACTTATTCAGTATATTTGCAGCTACCCTCCATATTGGAGGCTGTTCCCTTACTTTTCAGAATTGGTGCAGTGAAACCCATACTTTATCAAAGGGCTTAAATGACATTTTACCCTATTTTCTACCATTTTGTCTGATTTGGATAAAATTCAATACAGGAAGTGTGCACAAAAATTTTTTTCGGGTCAGTGTGAGTTTCATGAAAATTGATCCAGTGGAAGCCATACTTTACTTAGTGGCATAAATGAATTTCTAGCTATACTTGGCATGTTTATTGTCTTAGGTAGTTGAAATTTGTCAAAAGAGATCTGCACAACAGTGCTATTGAATATTTGTTATGTGAAAACTTGTGCAGGAAGGGATGTACTTATGCTTGTAAATGGAATTAAATTAGTGTAGGAAACCAACAATGAAACAAAATGTACATGATGCAGCTGAGGAAGTGTAAATAGTTTAATACAGAAATAATTTGACTGTCTTGTATTAAGAGTGTACATCAAAACTCACTCTTTAGAAGCCAACACTACTACTAGACAGGTCTTGTACAGGGTTGGAGCAATCAAAATATTATGCAGTAAAAAGACATTAAACACTGGTTCTCAGCAGTTTTAAGACTTAAAAATGATTGTATTTAGAGGAAAGCTCATTAGATGTAATATTTGGCATAATTAAGTTTACAGTTTTGTCACTGTTTTGAGCCGTGTCAAGATTATATTTGTATTGATATGTTTTTAACATGGTTGTAACCATTAACTTTGTATGTTTCAACATGAACACATTTTAAACTTTATCAAATACAATTTGTTTGAGATTATAATAATGCTAATAATAATATTCCAGCATAAGACTTGGTAATAATCTGCAGTGACCAAAACATGTGGTTGAATGTAGAAAATATTTGCAGGTTTTTTTCAATAAAACAGACCATGTCAAGGGGTATTTCCATTTGTTGAGAAATTTGTATTAATTTGTGTACTTTGATCGATCCAACCTCTGGCACTACAGCCTCTAATTAAGCCTTGGCCTGTCATGCTTTCTGCCTCCAAACTATTCTGTTGTGTGCGGTCAGCTTCCAGTTGTGACACCGGGGAAGGCTGGCAGCATCTTTTAAGCCTTGCTCCCATTTAAATATGGGTCTCCCCACTGGTCAATTAAGGATCGGGTAGCTCAGTCGATGTAGTGACTGACTATGGGCTGGACAGTCCAGGATCGAATCCTGGTGGGGCCTAGATTTTTCACCCGTCCAGACAGATCCTGGGGCCCGCCTAGCCTCCTGTAAAATGGGTACCGTGTCTTTCCCGGGGGTAAAGTGCGGCCGGGGCGTGCTGCTGACCACTCACCCCCTTCTAGTGCCGCAGTCATGGAAGAGTAGAGCTATACCTCTACCCACCCTCTGGGCCACACCAGGCCTGTAACGGGATCACTTTTACCACTGGTCAATTGCCATTTAACTCAAGTGTAGGGCTGTTTTGGGTGCCTGATTGAGAGGGGGTCTTTGTGCATGTCCAGCCTATTGAAGTCTCTGCAATTTAATGCAGGAGACACGGTCAGTATCTTTATATTGTGTATGAAGTTCTTCATTATATCTGATCCTCCACATCTCATTTTTTCTCTCACCAGTCCCAATGCTTGCTTTTTCCTTTTGAAAGAGTTCAGAAGGTCTGCCTTTTTTTTTTGTTGAGAGTCTTCAGGTTTCGCAGCCATACACAAGGACCATGCAAATCAAGGTCTTGTGTAATCTGATTATAACTAACTTATGTACCATCTGCCTTTTCATTACTGCTGTAAGTGAACAGTGTGCGTTAGGTAGGATTTTTGAGAGCTTATTATTATGAGTCTTAGTACAGAATTCTAAATATACAAAACTCTTAACTAGTGCATAATTGTGCCTATCAACATTTAACCCTTTAAGGATGAAATGTATCTGTGTTATATAAGGACTCAGTGCATACCTTGCAGTAAACATTATCCTCAACGTTTATCAAAATCAATCTATTAATGCAAAAGTTACTGTGTGTTCTGAGAGCCATAGAAGACACATAAATGCAGTGCAATAAGCATGCAGAATTTTTGAATGTTACACCTGGTGGTATGTATAGTAACCAGTAGGCTTTAAAAGTTTAAATACTGTTCTGCATTACCTGTAGAGCAAAACATGATTATAGCTGTAGTTTTGCTGATACTAATATAGAGCCCAATTTCTTCAGCTGTTTCCTTAAGTTCCTAATATACATCCTTAATTGTCTTAACATTCCTACTCAGGAGACAGTTATCATCTGTATAACTTACAACTTGTGCAGTAGGATGTTCATGGGTTCTTTAACATTGACTGATAATTTCCTGATATATTAGAGAGCCAAGGTAAATAAAGATGGCGCCACCCCATCACCTTTAGCCCCTGTCTAATTTTCAATGGTTCATCGAACTGAGTTTGAACTTTCACTTGGGCTTCTGCAACTTTCATAGTAGCTTTAACAAACCTTATTCATTTACCAGGTATCCCATTATCATACATTGTTTTATGGAGCTTTTCATTATTAACCTTTTGACGCCGGAATTTAGTGGCAGTTCGGCTATTTAAAGGGCTCACTGCACGGCCACTGTAGTGGCCATTCGGCGTTTAAGGGTTAATGCTGTCATAAGCTTGTTTGAATTCTACCTGTATTTGGTATACCTTAATGTTGTTCTCCCAGCATTTCACAAGTGTTTGTTTAACTGTAAACAGTTGATCTGTGGTAGATCTTCCTGTTCTGAAGCCAGTCTGATGTTGTCTGTGTATGGCTCTAATTTGAAGTGTGTAATATTGGTGAGCATTTTATAGGCTGTACATAATAAAGCAATTCCTCTGTAGTTCTCACACCTCAGTTTATTACCCTTCCTTTGGATGGGACAAATTAAATTTTTCTTCCATTCATCAGGTATTTGCTCCAGCCCCCAAATAAGGATTATTAAGTTATTAATAGCATTTATGACTTTATTCCCTCCATACTTCAGAAGTTCAGTGGGAATGCTGTCTGCAGCAGGAGCCTTGTGTTTTTTCAGGGCACATAAAGCATCTCTGACATTTTGCAGAGTTGTGCATTTCATAGGATGTAAATCCTCATTTGAGTTGGAAAATTTATTTTCTACCCCTTCCTAATCATTGATGTTCCCATGAAGTAGACATTCATATGTTCCTCCATCTTTATCTTAGTTCTGTACAATCCACAGAAATATTGCCCTGCACATCCTTGCACATCTCCATTGAGGGTTTAAAACCTTCCTTATATGATCTAACTTCCTTAAAGGCCTCATGCAAATCATGCTTTTTAAATGTGTACATTGATAGTGTGTGACATCATGAGAGTAAATAACACCTTGGCAAAGTCTGCATGTTGCATTATGTAGTATGCCCTTTGCATCCTTGTTGTACTGCTATGTGTAGATTGAGAGTTGAGGTTTGCTGCATTTCTAATTTATATTGGGTAAGTTAAATTACACTGCATGTATGAAGAGTCTGGCATTTATTTGCCTGTGGCTGTATGAGTTATTGAAGCAATCATCATTTAATTCCAGTTCACCGATTGATGGCTCTGATGAACAAAAATTTGAACCTAATGACTCTGAAGAATCTGACTTAGAAGTAGAACAACCAACGAAAAGACTGGCGCTTCAAGATTCCAACATTCCACGATATCGCAAGGTACAGAAACAACTAATAAGTACACATTTGCCAGTCTTTTACCTCTTAGGTAATAGACCCCCAGAGTTGCATTATCACAAATACTGCAACCGACATAATTGTGAAACACATGACTCCCGCTTGCTTCCTAACAGTGTGCTTCACCAAGATCCAGTTGTATCCAGTGAAAACTCAATATATGTTCCTCAGTTTAGGTTTTCCATCATGTAGTATTCAATTTTAATGACCTGAATTTTATAATCTTAGTTCTAAAAATTTAATATTATATATTTTATGTATCATTATTATAATTAATTCTACATAGTGTAAAAAATAGGCCCTGGGTTTAACAAATGACAGGGTTTATTGACACTACAGATACAATAATTGAAACTACAAGGAACACAGAACACTTCACCAGAGTTTCAAGAATCACTCTCAACAGATAAGTTGGTTCTCATACATCCAGTACTCTGGGCTCATAGCCGTGACGCTGGTCCTGAACACAGTATTTCACAGATACACTTCTTCACTTGCACCCTGCTATACAGTTGTGCAGTTGCAGGCCACCTTTCACTCAGCCGTTATCACTTGCTCACTGCTATGTACAACTCAGAAGACTCGCTATCCGCTGTAATCTCTCTGTCTCACTGTGAGTAGACTGCCTTGCTATCCACTGTACGCTCACTATCTCACCGTGAGTAGACTCCCTTGCTATCTGCTGTACACTCGCTATTTCACTGTGAGTAAACTTCCTTGCTATCTGCTGTACACTCGTTGTCTCACCGTGAATAGACTCCCTTGCTATCCACTGTACACTCGCTTTCTTGCCGCGGGAAGACTCTCACGCTATCCTCTGTACGCTCACTATCTTACCATGGGAAGAATGACGACTTGCCATCCGCTGTTCTTATATAGCACTTAAATCTTTCTTGAACCTTCCACGCTGTTCAAGATAGTACTACAGTGTTCTATCATTTTCTAATACGGGAATGTTCTGGTAGTTTGTCCCTTTAACTTGAAGGCAATGGCGTAGCGGCAGGCTTGATGTCAGAGGCTTCGCGGGATGTCAGACTGCTAGGCGCTGCCTCTGTCTGTTACAATACCAACATATGCACATAAAATGTATAAAATTATGATTTATCTGTATACAGAATCTCTCTGGCATGTTTCAGTGAATGTTTGTCATATTCAAGGAGGTGATAATAGAGAGGAATTTATACAACTATAAAATTAACAAGCCAGAACTTATATGTGCAATGTTAAAAATGTAATAGTAGCCATATACTTGAAATAGTATATATATTGTGTTGCTGACCTATGACATCACTTTTTAATCTGTTAAATACATGCTTAATTAAGAAGCGGTGTAGTTGAGAAAATCATTAAGAAATTAATTGTAATAAAGAATATCATTTAATTTTCTGGTTTTTCAGGAGTTCCTTGAGGTTCGTCTGATTGGAACAGGCGAGTTTGGCAGTGTGTATGAATGCATTAATAGGCTGGACGGTTGCACCTATGCTGTTAAGAAGAGTATTAAACCCGTTGCTGGCAGCGTGAATGAGTGAGTGTTCCAGTTACACTTTGCTTTTAGAGATGGTTTATTACTTCAAGTAAAGCCCTAGTAACTAGTTACCTGCACGCTCTTTTATTAAGTTGGTCTGACCATCTGGAAGGTATAAGTCAGAGAAGTTTATTGCTGGTGCTAGTGTCTGCTTCTCCCATTTACATATTTCATTGCAGTAGTGTTTAGCTGTGACTGCTGAGTAGCAAAACAGTATGTATAGCTGCACACTGGAATAGAATGTTGATCCTACCACAGAGTAAAATGTGGCCATGAGTAACGTACTTGGGTGTACAGCCAGGTAGTCTCATTCATTATGTGGTTGGAAGAATGCTATTGATAGTTTTCTTGGAGGATCTGAGATTAATTTCTTAGTTTAATGTGATGTCTCATGTAGTAGTGTCATATTTTCACACATATTACACACACACACACACACACATGTGCACATGCACACAGAGATATATATATATATATATATATACAGGGTGTCCCAGGAGGAATGTGCCAGACTTCGGGACGGTGTTCTTTATGTTAAAGTATACCGATATAACCCAAAACACCTATGTCCAACGTTGAATGGTTACAGAGATAATGGCCAGTGAAGTTTGAAACTTTGACAGCTGTTACACACTTATTGATTACCAAATACATATTAAAATTGGTAGGAATATGTGGTTTCTGTAATGTTAATATCTGTACCTAACATCAAACCAACATAAAGTCATTAAATTGAGCTACAAAAACACTCGCACTCATGTCATAGTTGTCCTTAGGGTTCCAAGCACTATATATGACACATGACTGTCCAGCGGTGACTTAACATGGCTGACTGCGCATTCCGGTATAAGCCTACTACACAAGTACATTTGGCTCCCTATCATTAACGGGATGTCTTCCAACAAACCTGGTAACTCATTCTGCAGGAAGACTTCATACGCATTTCCCGTTAAATTGTTGTTGAATACATAAGGTCCGATCAACTTGTTACCAAGCACACCACACCATACATTCACTGTAAATCTCCTTTGGAAGTTGGTTACACTTGTCTCATGTGGATTATCGTGGGACCACGTATGCACATTTCGT
>Ga0123355_10021946_pt1 | contig 10231 bp, 7 predicted proteins | sample TergutEmb28metaG_3_FD_89872 | JGI IMG/M metagenome (GOLD analysis project Ga0123355, IMG submission 89872) | Embiratermes neotenicus P1 segment gut microbial communities from Petit-Saut dam, French Guiana - Emb289 P1 | ecosystem: Host-associated > Arthropoda: Insects > Digestive system > Gut ... | reverse complement strand
TTACGCCTGTAGTCCCTCTCTCCGGCAACTCACATCCACTCCCTGAATGGCACAGGGACGCGATGGCCAGATTTGGCCACCTCTACCACGAGCTGCCTGAAGTGCCCCCCGACCCAATCATCGTCCCAAGAACAGAAGACGAACTCAACATAATAATCCAAGGCACACCTATAGCCACAGCCATCTATGACGGCGACGGCAACAGGCTCATTCAAGATGGACTGAATCTATACAGACAACGTCCCGGCGGCTCCTTGGAGCGCGTCGGTCAGCGCGTCAGCATAAGCCACGCCTTGCGCCGCTATCAGTACATTCTTGAGCCCGGCGAGTGGATATTCAGGGATTTGGACTTTTCAGCCACCGCGCTGCCATCCAGCTTCCAAGTCCTAGCCTTTGAGGACAACGAGCGAGTAGCCTTAGCCTACTACGCCGACTCTCCATCGTCAAGCCAAATGGAACTGCACATCATGCCAAGCGGACGGACTGTGCTGACTGACAAGGATACGGGTACTGTAATCCCTCCGACTGAGGAGTACTTTGATGATGAGCCCATAACGTCCCCCGGTAGCGTATCACATGTTGAATTTGTCGAAGCCCATATGGATATCTTTTCCAGAATGTTCGGCGTTGATATAACAGTTACAGGTATTGGATTTAAGGACAACAACGTATTAGAATTGAGGGCAGCTTCAACTTTTGGCGGCTTTACAGTTATAGTTGATCCTGATGGCCGGCCGATGAATTGCTTTGCGTGCTGTAGTGGGCATTTGATTGATTTGTTTATAGAAATAGCTTCAGACTGTCAAGGAGGTACCATAATTCCATTCAACGTGCAATCGGACACAATGGCGACATTATCTTTTGATAGTCAAGGTAATGGCGGGTATTCATACCTCTGGTTGTCTGTCTATCTGAATGGAGAACCAACTGGCTTTACATCGTATGTGCATATTCCATTCACAGTGCGATAACTTTCCAACCACCACCTAACATTCTAAAAAAGCATGGAGCGAGACACTATCCAAAGTCTCACTCCATGCTTTTTCTGCTTCACCTATCCATAAGCTCAACCTACCCAAAAACCTGATTCACCGTACCTTCCACACACAAACTCACTGTCCCCGAAGTCAGCTCTGTAAGTCCAACCTGCAAAGGCGTCACAGCTTCTGTGGGAAGTGCAATTTTGATCTCAACGCTGACCTCAAATTTCTCGGAGATTATCTCGGCGCTGCTTGCTATAAATAGGCGTTTAACTTGCTCGTATAATGTATATGGCAATATTGCCGAGCATTGCGTCACCTCACGCATCATGCCTATGCCTGACGCGTCAATCGCAACAGTCGCACAACGCGAATAAGCGCGAATAAGCCCGCCGCCACCCAGCATAATGCCGCCAAAATAGCGCGTAGCCACACAGCAAAAGTCATAAATGTCCTGCTTCAAAAAAACGTCCAAAACCGGCATTCCCGCAGTCCCGGACGGCTCTCCGTCGTCGTTATATCGGCAAACCCCGCCTTCTCTTAGCCTGTACGCATAGACATTATGATTTGCGGTAGGATGTTCTTCGCGAATTGAGCGCAAAAAAGCAAGCGCCTCCTCCGCAGAGGAAACCCTGGCTATGTGACCAATAAAACGGCTCTTTTTTTCAATAAATTCCGCTCTGGCTGTGCGCATGGGTAGTTTGTATGGGTTCATGGTATGCCTCTTAGTCAGTAAAAGGTGTTGTAGGAGCGGCTGTTAGCCGCTCGCGGGCGATTAATAATCACCCCTACACATATTATAAATTTCAACTGATTCAGGTCGGGGATAAAACCCCGACCCTACAGTATGAATCATATAATAAAATACTACTTGTACTACGCCTTCTACTTATCCCACTCAGTCATCGCGTACGGATCAAGTATCTTTTTAAGCTCGTCCTCTGTGAGCAATTTCTCACGCAGAACTATATTCTTGACAGATACCCCGCTGGCAATAGCCTCTCTTGCGATATCGCTTGCTCTGTTATAGCCTATGAACGGGCTGACAGCCGTTATGATTCCGACGCTGTTTTCTACTTTGTTGCGGCAATATTCCTCATTAGCGGTAATGCCAACAATACAGTTATCGATAAGCGTACGAATCGCATTCGTCAGAGTGTCTATCGACTGATAAAGCTTGTAGAATATAATCGGCTCAAAAGCGTTAAGCTCAAGCTGCCCTGCCTCAGCCGCCATCGTGATTGTCAAGTCATTCCCAAAAACATTGAAAGTAACCTGGCTCACAACCTCAGGAATAACAGGATTCACTTTGCCCGGCATGATTGACGAGCCGCACTGTCTTGGCGGCAAATTAATCTCGCCAAGCCCTGCCTGCGGACCGCTCGACATAAGCCTCAGGTCATTCGATATTTTGGAAAGGCTCATCGCGCAAGACTTAACAACGCCTGACACTGATACATAACTGTCCAAGTTCTGAGTCGCATCTATCAAATCAACCGCTTGAACTAAATCAAGACCGGTAACATCCGCAAGTGTTTTAACTACATTTTTAATGTACTGCGGATCGGCATTAAGACCCGTTCCAATAGCTGTTCCGCCCAGGTTAAGCTCGCGCAGCTCGCCTTTAGTGCGGTTGAATCTTGTAATATCTCTGCTAATCGCTGTAGCGTACGCCCTGAAGCTTTGCCCAAGGCGAATCGGCACCGCATCTTGAAGCTGTGTTCTACCCATCTTTATTATATGATCAAAGTTTTCTGCCTTTTTCAACAGTTCTGCATGAAGCCTTTCAAGCTCAATAACAGCTATATCTATCATTCTCAAAAACGTAATGCGTCCACATGACGGGAATACGTCATTCGTCGATTGCCCACAGTTCACATGATCATTTGGATGCACAAGGTCGTAGTCACTAATTTTGCCGCCCAACAGCTCGATTGCACGATTAGCTATAACCTCGTTAGCGTTCATGTTAAACGATGTGCCCGCGCCGCCCTGAATTTGGTCAACTATAAACTGCTCATGTAGCTTGCCGTCTATAATTTCATCACAGGCCGCGACTATAGCATTCGCAATCTTTTCGTCGAGTGCGCCAACTGTCGCATTGGTGAGCGCAGCCGCCTTTTTAACCTCAGCCATACTTACTATAAACTCAGGATGCAAAGGGTGCCTGGTGATATTGAAATTTTCCCAAGCGCGCGCCGTTTGCATGCCATAATACGCATCAGCAGGTACTTCCTTCTCTCCTATACAGTCTTTCTCAAGTCTTGTCTTAAATTCCATGAAAAATCCTCCTTGTTGGTTATATTCTCGCGAAGCAGTGAGCCGAGCGCGAAAACACTTGCAGTTTTGCATTTGGCGAACGCCGCGGATTGAGCTATTCCACCCCAGCGGCGTGGTAGTTCAATGTTCCATAACTTAAATGCCGGATAAAGGTTGTCCAATATTTAAGTTATAGAACAGTGTATCTTTCATAATCTTGTGCATTTTTATATTGTCGTTTCTAAAGATATCCACCAATCAGAGGCATCTATCGTTAAACATTTAACAATTATGTCTGACAAAATAACTCATTTCAAAAAGAGTATCCAACGGCTTATATCTCCTCAGTCATTATACAACATAATCCGAGCCTGTGTAAAGCCTATTTTAGTCACAGCTGGTTTGAAAATTAAGGCAGCTGCCCCATTATGCTGTCTTATAATCAAACAACCCCAAAACAGTAACAGAAAAGTGTAGTGTTTTAGGATAGCTTGACTATAACATTCTAATCGAGCCCACCCCTACGCCGGATGAGCTCGATTTTTTTCATGAGCATATTCACAATGCGATTTTTACCTGTATTACAGGTAGTATATATACTATGAAACAAGCGTGCTTCGTGATACATTATCGTCTGTTCAAATTTATAGGATGTCATTTGTGAAGAGTGGAAATAATTATTTCTATAATCTCTTCCGGCAATTTTGTACCATCTATAACAAGGTCAGATTTTGACCTGTGTGCTTCAGAAAATCGCACATATGTTGGGCGGGAACGTGTTAAATACCAGCGAAGTTCATCATCAATCGCCCTAAGGCTTACATTATCCACTTCGGCAAGTCCAAAGTCGCTTCCCTTTGAACGGCTGGTATAATCGCGTATAATGCGCCTCGAAAGAGCAACATCAAGAGGCGTGTCAATGAAAACAGCCAAGTCTATATACTTTCCTACACAATCATTCAAATACCCAAACGGATAATCGAGAATGATGTAATTATGTTGTTCATGCAATAACTGCTCTATATCAGCTGCAAGCGGCTCTGTATGCCATTCATTATAATCAGTAACATCGTTCATATTACGATCTGGGCCAACTTTATCGCCGTAGTCATCCCAATAAATCACAGCAGTATTATTGAGTTGTTTTGTCAACTCAGTTGTAATTGTAGTTTTACCTCCGCCTGATGGAGCTGATATGCTAATCACAAAAGGTTTTTTCATAAACAACCTCGCACATTATATTTTTCCGCACGCACCAAGCTCGTAGTGGTACATAAGTGCGTCATTACAATATTTCCATTCGATAGTAAAATCATTTTATCTCAACTTTTCTGCTTTTGCGACGAAGTACCCGAGCTTGCATTATTTACACCCTTCACAAATTACATTCTACTGATTAAACTTGTGAAAACCCAAACAAGTTTAATCAGGGGATTGCTTCGCAATCTGCACAATATTCTCTTTCGTCTTGTCAAGCACAATGTCCGCCACATATTTCTCCTGCGTCTGAGGCAGACACATCTCAACTTTTTCAACCTTCCCTGATTTAAGAAGTTTCTGCATAGTGTTCGCATCAAGCTCTATTCCATATGTCTTAAGCGTATTTTTCCAAATAGTCAGTTTGCAGCCATCCTTCCATCTGTCACAGTAAAACGCCTTGCTGTTCTCCAGAACTGCGCCGCCTTCGCATATTGGGCAATTTCCAAGTTTTTTTACTGCTTTCGAAGCCTTGCGCCCTTTTTGTCCGCGCGCCTCTTCCTTTTCAAATTGCACAGGCTGCTTCTTCTCAGCGCTTTCGACTATAAAGTGAGTAAACCGGCCTATGCTGTCCATGAATTTTTTGCTGTCCAAGTTGCCTTTTGCGATGGATGATAGCCCTTTCTCCCATTTCCCGGTGGTTTCAGGAGACTTAAGCTCTTCCGGCAGCACATCAATAAGTTTTACACCCTTGTCAGTTGGCACAAGTGTCTTGCCCTTTCTCACCACGTAGCCTACATCTATTATGCGCTCTATTATAGCCGCTCGCGTGGCTGGAGTGCCAATACCAGCCTCTTTTAGCTGCTGCTTCAACTCCTCGTCTTCAATGAATCGCCCGGCATTCTCCATTGCGTTCAGAAGCTCCCCTTCCGTGTAGGGCTTAGGCGGCTCAGTTTTCTTTTTGATCAGCTCAGAACCTTCTACTCTGAACTCATCGCCTTCGCTCACATCAGGCAACATGTTTTCGTCTTCTGTGCTTTTCTCGTTCGTATATAATACGCGAAAGCCCAAGTCCACAACAGTATTTCCCTGCGTCAAAAAACTCTCCCCCTGAGCCTCTGTCACTATCTTCGTGACATCATAGATATACGGAGGGTAAAATGCCGCCAAAAACTTCCTGACAATCATATCGTATACATTCTTCTCGTTAGCACTCAAACTGTCAAGGTTAACCTGCTTGCCCGTAGGAATTATAGCATGGTGATCAGAAACTTTAGCATTATCAAATATTCTCTTGCCCATGGGTAGCTTAGGCAGACTTGTTAAGTACTCGATATACTCACCATACGGCTCACTCGGCATGTTTTTTATAGTCCCCAGCATTTTCCCACGCATATCATCGGAAAGATACTGACTGTCCGTGCGTGGATATGTAATCAGCTTGCGTTTTTCATACAAGTCTTGTGCTATTTGCAAAGTAACTTTAGCTGAATATGAAAACCTCCTGTTGCATTCGCGCTGCAGCAGCGTAAGGTCATACAAAAGTCCCGGCGGCTGGCTTTTGCGCTCGGTTTTAACAGAAACAACCGTCGCCGGCTGACCTTTGATTTTTTCATGTATAGCCTCAGCTCGTTCTCCTTCAAAAATCTTGTTCTCGTTCGCCTCAAGGTCTGTCCACAGCCCATTATAGCTTCCGAAATCCGCGCGAATCTGCCAATAGTCTTTAGGGACAAAAGCATCAATCTCTCGCTGCCGCTTTACCAAAATATTCAATGTAGGTGTCTGTACTCGCCCTATGCTGAGAAGCACCCCATAGTTTATGGTATACGCCCTCGAAGCGTTAATCCCCACCAGCCAATCCGCCTCAGAGCGGCACTTGGCACTTTCATATAGATTATCATAATCGCGGGAGGATTTTAGTTTCTCAAAACCTTCTTTTATAGCCTCCGTTGTCATACTTGATATCCAAAGCCTTTCAACCGGCTTTTTACATTTAACATAGCTATAAATATAGCGAAAAATAAGCTCGCCTTCTCGCCCACTGTCAGTGGCACACACAATAGAGTCTACATCCTTAGAATTCATAAGTTTTTTCAGTGTGGCTAACTGGCTTTTTGTTCTGGACGCCGGCGAGAGCGCCATTTCATCCGGAATTATTGGCAAATGTGACTTATTCCATTTTTTATATGCCGCATCATATACCTCCGGGTCTGCCAATCCCACAAGATGGCCTATTGCCCACGAAATAATATATTCATCGCCCATTATGCAATTATCGCCCTTACCCTTAACTTTCAGCACAGCTGCTATATCTCGCGCAACCGACGGTTTCTCAGCTACAATTAAAACTTTACCCATAATATTCCATCTCCATGATTGACAGATTATATAGTCAAATGAAATAGAAATTGCTACATAAAGCTTGATAGTTTTTCGTCATATATTGTCGTCGCTTTATCGCTCGTACCGCTGTGGGTACTGCGACAAAACGACTCCCTGGATGCTTGGGCGAGCAGGCGGCCGTAGGCCGCCGTCCAGCCGCATCTGCCAAAAAAACTATCGGCGCTTTCTTGTATCACTTTCTAACTCATTTAACTATAGTTAAACCCCTCTATAAAGTACTGCGAAAAAAATCAAGTTTTAGCGGATGGTTTTAGATCGGCTTGACTATCTAATAAGATAATATTAAAATATACTTATATTGTCAAAACTTTTGGAGGTTAATTATGGAAAATTTCAAGATTATATCTGATTCGTCGTGCGATTTGCCGGAAGATTTACTCAAGCAGTATGATATTGATTTAGTGCCTTTTAAAATCACATTCGATGGCGGCGCCAGCTACTTGCTCGATGGTGTCGATATCACTATCGAAGAATTTTATGACAGGATGTCTGCAAAAGGTGTATTCCCTAAAACCTCACTCCCCGGCGTAGCTGATTATGCTGATGCGTTCAAGCCATATCTAACAGAAGGCCGTGATATTTTCTGCGTTTGCTTGACGAGTGAGTTCTCAGGCTCATATCAGAGCGCTGTTAACGCTGCCGCAATGCTTTTGGATGAATTCCCGGACAGAAAAATTAAAGTTCTGGACTCGCGCCTGGTTACGCTCCTTCAAGGTCTTCTTGTAACAGACATTGGCGAGTACCGTGCTGAAGGCAAGACCATCGAAGAAATATGGGATTTAGTAAATTCTTACAAAAATGAAAATTATGTTTATCTTACAGTAGACACGCTCGAATACCTTCAAAAAGGCGGTCGAGTAGGCAAAGCCTCAGCACTCGCCGGCGGCCTCCTTAACATAAAGCCTATAATCGTATTCAAAGACGGCGCTCTGAATCCTCATTCTAAAATACGCGGTCGCAAAAAAGCCATTGTTGAAGTTGTTGATTTGGTAGCTGCATTTCTGAAGGGTAAAGAAAGTGAATATCGTACATGGGTGCTATCCAGCCGCGCAAGCGACGTGGATGAAATGGCTACATACGCCAAAGAAAAAGGCCTCGACATAATAGGCATCTCCAAAATCGGCTCAACTGTCACCGTACACGGTGGCCCCGGTTTGGTTGGCATCGCAATAATGAAGAATCGCCCGTAATGAGATCCATAATGGGCTTATAAGTAATATACAAGGAGATATCCCGAATGCATAATATCAGACCCCCATGCTAATCATCATATAGGATAAGACCCCGTGGTCCTCCAAGTAACCTGTATTTTCTATGATAATTATTTGGAGGATAATAATGAAAACATTTAACGAAAAAACACTGTATATCTACAAATTTGTAGGCCAGTGCTTACCCATATACGCCTTTTATCCAATTTTGTTCCTCGATAGGGGCAATACGGTCAGCCAAGTTGCTATACTCATTGCTCTTTGGAGTGTATTTAGCATAGTTTTTGAGATTCCGGCGGGCATTTTGGCTGATAAGTGGAACAGACGAAACATGCTTGCTATAGCAGCAATATTACAAGGCATCTGTTTTGTAATATGGTTTTTTTCACATGCGTTTTTTATGTTTGCTCTTGGATTCTTCTTTTGGGCCATCGCCGGCGCATTTACATCCGGAACAGAGGAAGGGCTGATATACGACAATCTCAAGAGCGACGGGCGCGAAGACAGCTTTACTAAGGTATATGGAAAAGCTCAATTCTTCGCAACCATAGGCACGATTGTCGGAATTGGCTCAGCGGGCTTAATTGCTATATTCATAAGCATAGAAGCTATTGCTCTAATATCTGCTATGATTTGCTTTGTCAATGTGGTCTTTGCCTTGAGAATAAGAGAGCGCAACTTTTATTTAGAGCAGGAATATGAAAAGCCCGTAGGGATTTTTGAAACATTCAAAACGTCAGTCTCTTTTATCAAGAGCAGCAGCACTGCTCTAGCAGCCATTTTGTTCTTAGTGCTTTTTGGCATCGGGCCATACATGGACGAGTTCGATGCTCTAATTGCAAACGACTGGGACATTAGTGCGTTATGGGTTAGTGGTATTTTGCTTGTAAGATTTGCCTTTGTCGCCTTGGGCGATATTCTTGCGCCGATAGTGGAAAAGAAGATTAAGTCTGTTCGCCGGATAGTCCTTCTTAACACATTTGCATGTGCCTTATTAGTTCTATTTGCTCTGGTATGGAATTGGCACGCCATTTTGCTATTCGGAATTTCGTTTATGCTTATGGCTATTACACAGATTTTGCTGGTGAATGTCTTGCAAAACGAAATAAAAGAAGAAGGCCGAGCAACCGTAATGTCATTTTTCGGCGTGGGGCAAAACATAGCCATGATTTGCCTTAGCTTAATTCTTGCCGCACTGACGGGAATATTCACCTTACAACAGGTTTATGTCATTATAGCCGTTTATGGCGTTGCGGGTGGATTGGTTTTTTGGTTGTTTAGTAAGTTTGTGGGAGGTAAAGCATAACAAAGCAACGCCCCTTACATAAATGTAAGGGGCATTATGGATTTAATCTGTTGAGCATACTTAATCTATCCAAACCAATCCCGCTAATCAGACATCGCTCTTTTTTATTGTTAGTCATCTTGTTAATCCAGTCAACAAAACCGCCATCACCTATTTCAATTTTTTCATTATCTCTATCCATATAGAGATTGAAATTGATACCCTTATAATAGTTATTATCTTCATGCTCCAAATCGAACGAAATCGGAACGTCGGGCAGTTCATTTTTTACTAGCTCAGTCATTGTATCGAATAACCCTGCGTTATCTGCGTACCCTCCTCTTTTTCTCAAAACAATTGAAAGTCTTGAGTTGTATTTATCTATTAGTATCTTCCTATAATAACTCAATTGCTTCACAAGCAAGGTTTTTTCACAAATATACGAACCGCTATCTTTACCCGATGAAACAATGCAAAAGATACCAAAATGAGAGTAATATCCTTTTATTGGCGGAATTGGATTTGCCCTAAGCACCCTTGCCGTCGCGCAAAAATGCAAAGGACTATGATTATTGGATTCCTTGTTTTTCAGCCTTTCCGCAATTATGACCGCCAACATATTTGTTGGGTCGGGAAGGATTTCAACACCTCTTGATGCAGACACAATATTATTTTGACAAACACAACCAAAGGCAGAGCAGCTTCCAAAAGGCGCAGAGGGCGATAATAACATCGGCTCAATTTCTAATTCCCGTGCCAGCGATAATAGCTCCGACTCGAAGATATGATACGCCACAGGGTCTAGCTCACTGGGAACAGAAAACCTGTTTATTTGAAATGCTTTTAACACATCTGTGGGCGCAATATTCTTTGCCTGCTCTTTAAAAACTTCTAGC
>Ga0123355_10021945_pt1 | contig 10231 bp, 5 predicted proteins | sample TergutEmb28metaG_3_FD_89872 | JGI IMG/M metagenome (GOLD analysis project Ga0123355, IMG submission 89872) | Embiratermes neotenicus P1 segment gut microbial communities from Petit-Saut dam, French Guiana - Emb289 P1 | ecosystem: Host-associated > Arthropoda: Insects > Digestive system > Gut ... | reverse complement strand
GGTCGGTCGGTCGGTCGGTCGGTCGGTCGGTCGGTTGGTCGGTCGGTCGGTCGGTCGGTCGGTCGGTCGGTTGGTCGGTCGTTTGGTCGGTCGGTCGGTCGGTCAGTCGGTCGGCCGGTCGGCCAGGTAACAGTGGACCAAACAATCAAGAACTAAGAAGTCAGTGGATATGCAGTCAGTCAGCAGCACAGTCGGTCAATCGGTTTATTGATCAAAACAATCAATCATTATTTCAAATACGTTTTTCTTGGTTGATGCTGTAAACACCAGGTAATTATCTGTACACACCCATTATAAATCAACCAATACGTCTGTGGGGTTAAGCTATTTCGCTTGAGAGTTATTTTGTTTGAAGTGTTTCGAATTCAGGGTTGAAATCAAACTATCCCGAAAGGATTTTGGTTCTTTCCTCAATTCTACCCGGAAATTTCCGTGACATTTCCAATAATGCCAAGAACTTCTTCTTCCAGCCTCTTCCCAAATCATCATTAACCATTGTACCATCCAAGGATGTACTTTCTGATCTTTTGGAACGTCATTGAATGAAATATAAATAAATTAATACACACCACTTTATAATAGATAAGTTTACGTAACTCTTTAACACAAATATGATCAAATCATTCCGATATTGGTTTTCTCAAAATCAGCCCAGCAATTTAGTGCAGGAAACACAACACGCGAAACCGCCTAACAGGCTACTCCACTCTCCTAAGGCAGGTCTAATCTACCACCCCAGTTCATCTGTCCTAACAACCGTCTCCCTGTAATGAGCGGCACTATTAGGCAAGGCAGTGACGTCTAACTTTATTCTCGAGAAAAGCACGGTCCATGAGTCTGCTCGGTCGGAGGACTACATCCTGAGTGTAAGTACAATGAGTCTTAATGACGCTACAGGGTGCCACTACCAGATGTGTCATAAATAAGAAACTATGGAGCATTAATGGGCGTCATAGAAGACCAGGGTGAAAAATAATGGCGCGTAGAGTACCTGCAGCTTTCCTTCTTTCACCAAGCAAGCAGTGTTCAAATTCATATGTGGGAGTCTATGTTGAAATTTGTTTCTTGAGTTTAATATTCGTTTCCAATTAACTGTCATTTAAGTGGGCCGTAGTTGGAGAAAGTAATAGGAAAATGAATAAAATTGCACAATGAGGAAATTCATGATTTTTGCTCCTAACAAAATATTATTCGGGCGATAAAATCAAGGAAGATATGTTGGGCGGGACATGTTGCACGTACGATGAAGAAAAGTGCATACAGGGTTTTGGTGCATAAACGTAACAACAAGCCGCTTGTAATATGAAGACGTAAGTGTGAGGTTGATATTAAAAGTCGTGTTAAAGAAAGGAGGTGGAAATAAACTGGATATCTGCCTCAGGATATAATTAAGTGGCTTCCACTATTGAACATAAAATGAACTTTAGGTTTCACAAAATGAGGGGAATTTTTCGACTAGCTGGGTAACCGTTATATCTTAAGAAGAACTTTGTTCCATGTAATGTGCACCCGGTTCGAGAGACGTTATACGTGTAAGGCCGATATTCTTACAAAATAAATGTAAATATGTGATTCATTCTACAGCGTTTGTTTGTTAAATTCGTTATGAAATATCGCCGGCTTCCTTTACCATTATGTATTTTATGAAATGCAAAGTAGCACGGATCACCAACATTTAATTTTCGGACTGGGACTAGTCTTTTCACAATGCGACACCCAAGCGCTGCCTTCGATATAGAAAACAAAAATTAATGCTATCTTCTGGTGACACAGCCTGTTTTATGTCACGGGCCTTGAAGAACACAGTGTTGAGAACGTCATATGAGAAATGAAGATAGAGTAATGCGTAGCTGTGTAATGAGAAGAACATGCTTTTAATTTCTTAAGAGTGTTATTTTCGTCTCGAAAAGAAGGAAGATTGGACCAAAATTAAAAACAAATTTTGAGGAGTTAAATTCGTATAAATTTTGCTTTGTAAACGGGAAAAGAAGAGACCAGCTTGGACAACCAGAAGGGAATAGTATTGAAATGAATATTAATGGAATGGTGTGAGTTCGTGAAGTAGATTTTTTGCCTTAAGATACCCGCTGGGTTATGGGCAGGGCACTAAATTTGCGGTTTCCATAAGGTACAGTTAAATTGTTTAGCAGTTGAACCACTGTCGCAGGGACATAAATGATTCTGAATTGTAAAAGTGTAATGTAAATGTGTTTTGTAGCCACACAACGTTATTTTTACGAATTAAAATTAGAACCAGATACATGTTTCGGCTAACTAGGTGGCCGTAATCAGGCTGAATACAAATAAAATAGAAGAGCGGATATTTAGAGCGGTAATTACTCATTTGAGATCTCATATTTACAACAGTTATGAATGAGACATGTTCATAATTATCATAACAGAATCGCTTGAAGCAAGTCTTCTAAAAGCTTACTGAGAGCATATAGTGAAGTTGTGTTCAAGGCCAGAAAACTAAGAAGAAATGATTCCTTGCACATTAACAAAGAAATAAAATTAACCATTATGAATATCAACTTCACGCCATAACTAACAACAGTCTACCAATTGATACGGTACCATTCGAGAAAATTTAACGAAAGCTCCAATAGACTAATATCGAAACGGAATATACAAGACCTCAAAAAGAACACACGCAAAACGGTCTCTGTAGGAAGTTGCCTATGCTACCCCACCTTTAATTTATCTGAGACACTACGTTTTATTTTAACACACAGGTACAGTCAACCACCCAACCAATCAGTTTTAAACTTTGTAATTTATTATGTCGGAAGCTGTGTATACTTTTTACATGTTTTATATATATTATATGACTTCCCGTTGGAAAAGTTAGATCTAAAATCAGTTATTTCGGTAGTTAATATTCCCCTTTTTGTGTCCTTTGTATTCAAACTGATGATGGATACCTGGCTAGCCGAAACATGTAGCTACTTTTAGTTATAATTTGTAAGCATAAGCCTAACTTGGAGGGGATGGAAAGGGGGAAAATTCCAGTACTTACTTAGGTAGGCTAAGAATAGTTTTTTTCGTTACTGAATTGAAAAGGGGTAAATAAAAAATTGGGATGAAAGTAGAGGGGTGCATGTACATAGTCCTGCCATAATTTCTGTCCCAAATTTCATGTAGTCCGCAGCTGGAGACAATGAGGCGGAAAGGTTCAAAGGTTGGTTATTTTTAGACTATTGACCCTTCAGGTACTTGTGCCAAGGCAGTTTGCTCACGTCTCTCGCAGTGTTAACATGGAGTGGAGTTTCAAGGGAAATCGTGTGGCCGTGATGGCCCTTCACAAATATGGAAAATCAGGTTCTCAAATTTTCAAACTCTTGAAACCATTGAAAATTTCGCGAAATTTCGTCTATCGGGAAAATAAACGTTATAAGGAACACTGGGTGTTGAAGACAGGGCTCGGTCAGGACGCTGAAAAGTGTGAAGACTGAAGCCGCTATCAAAACGGTACGGGAGCGGATTCGCCGAAATCCGCTCTGGAAACAGAAGATCATGTCCATGAGAGCATATCGACCCAATCAAGTCGTGCCTCATCCGGGTCGATCTACACATGGCAGCGCACCTCCGCTCAAAGGGACACCTCCTTGCTCCTGCTTTGAAGGAGGTCCGACGGACAGGAGCAGAGCGACTCCTCTAGTGGCACGCTGAGAACGGGCACGAAAACATCCTCTTCACGAACGAGAAATTTTTCACCATCGAGGAGCAGTATAACAATCAGAACAACAAGATTTATGCTCATACTTCCCTTGAGGTGCATTCTGAGGGGGCAGGGATGCCAACACTTTTCATGTGTCATAGGTTGGTGGGAGGTGTCCCATCAGGGGTGACACATCTTCACTGGTGTTCGAGTGTATCAAGAGGACATGCTACAAGGTGTTGTGAAACAGCTTAACATGACCTTCAGTGGTCAGGAATGGTTCTTCCAGCACGACTCAGTTCCTGTCCAAAAGCCAAGACGACTCAGGAGTGGCTGCGGAGGAACGTTCCGGTCTTTGTCAGCGCAGAGGATTGGCCCTCGGGGAGTCCAGACTTCAACCCCAGCGACTAAAAATTGTGGGCTGTTTTGGAGGAAATGGCTTACCAAAAGCGTCACATCAGCCTGGACAGTCTGAAGAAATCCTTCGTGAAAGCAGCGGCAGAGATCCCCCTGGAGACGGTGCGTGCCGCGATAGCAGAGTGGCTGGAGCGTCTCAAGACTTGAGTCGAGGCAGAGGGCGGCAGTTTGGAATGTCATTATTATAAGTAAAACCTTAAAACTATTGCAAATAAATTATTTGGCTCGAAAAGTGGATGTTTTCTTTCATTTCCTTCCAGGTAACGATATAATTGGGACAGAACTTACGGCAGGACTGTATATATTAAGGACTGGTTCAAACCAATGTCTCCACCTCTTTGTAACTTGACTCCTTCGTAAGTTTCCTAATACCCATGGTCCCCCCCCCCCTTCCCCAGTATTATTAGCCAATTTTCGCCTGTGGTTGTAAGAATGCAGTTGTTTTCGGACGGAATAAATTTACATTATTCTTCTGATACTGTAAACACAACATGGATGAATCACATTGAGAGTGATTTGTACATTTAGCCCATTATTGTCACACAGCCATTTGAAAAATCAGGACTGAGATATTGGTTTATTACACATATATTAGGAAAGTATGTAGTGAGAATAGGGATACCACGTGGCGAGTCATTAATTACAGTGCGCACAACTTTATACTTTGCGTCCTGCATATGGAGTCAAACCCAGAACCTCGACAATAAAACAGAGGCATGTTACCTCTGTGATAACAAGCTTGGGTTGGCACTGAAGATTAATAAACTCATTCTGTTGTCTAATGCAGCTTGTAAAGCGCTTAGCGTGGTTATGTCGGGAACGTAGTGTCACAGACCGAATTGTCTGCAGCTGAATAGTGACGTCAATATCGGTTCTCGTGACGCACACGAAACGTCACGAAGCACTTGTAACTCTGAATTACAGTGCCTGACATCTGACGCGTGTTGATAATGAAGCGTGTATCACATAGAGGTATTGAAATTTATTGTGCGGCTGATAACTGGCGACATTTTTGTTACTTCTAAATGATGGAGAGTTGTTTGTCGGAGTAGCGTAATGGAGTGACTTCAGACTTGAACGACAGCAGAAACCGTCGTTGAGTCTCTGTTGGAGCGAGCGGTCTTTTCCTTTCTTTCACCGCTTGCACCGATTGTGGGCTCAACCCAGCTGCATGATGATCTTCCCGCTAGGGTTAGAGCAACCGTAGCGTCACGCTATACGCTAATGTCCATTCAGCGTAGGCTAATGAAGATGGAAATGCTCCTGCGCGGGAAGTCTTTAGTGCCAGTCTTGCAACATTTGCGTTTATTTTGTAACACAAAATTAAACAACCGAAACGTGAAATACCATAATATTCAACGATCGGAACGTGAAATAACTTGCAATTGAACTACGAAACCCGAAGTAACGTATAGTTCAACAATCGAAACGTAGAATAAGCATTCAGCTATCGGAACGTGAAATAATGTAGAATTCAACTATCGAAACTTGAAATAACATAAAATTCAAATATCGAAACGTGAAATAACGTGCAATTCAACTATCGAAACGTGAACATCTAGTACATATATGAAGAGAGCAAACAGCACGCCAACTGATGCTCGTCGTGTTGCGATATAAACTGTACTTGTGGCTCGTATTCAAGCGATGCAGTTTTCGAGTATCAGCTCGAAGACGGTTTTTCTGAGTGCCTACAGAGAGGCCAAAGACAGTACACTAATACAACCCTTTAAAATATGATAATCTACGTATTAGCTGCTGCGACTTTCAAAATTCCGTGCATTTTTACACACATTTCGTTTATCCGTTTCTTGTAACTGTCAGAATGAATTGTGATTATCTTCATAAAGAAGATGACGTGATTAATCTCTATAATGGAAGCGTGGTTTATTTTCTGTGATATGTGAGCTGAAATTTTAAACATCATGTAGAAGCACTTCATGCCTGATAGTAATACAACAGTTCTTAACAAATATCCCCTGTAACACGGGCAACGTCTTCTGCTACTTACTATGACCCGAAACCCGTCCTATCTACATAACACATTCAATGGTCCATATAAATTATTGTTAATCTCTCCTCGTTATGTAATAATATGTTGCACACATATGACCGGCTTAGATCCAAACACATTCTCTGTCAAATTGTGTGAACAACGTTGAATTTTAAACGGAAACTTTGGACACTGTTTTGAAGCTTTACACTCCGTGCATTCTGTCTCTTAGAGATAGGAATTTGGTGCTGTAGTGGCGTGGGGTTGCGGGGCGCGGTAATGAAGGCTCTTTAGTCATGTAACATTCACACTTGTTATACCTGTATAAATGAGCTTGATGACCTTCGGGTGAATTAATTATGCACACCACATGTACTGCAGCGTAGTCTAACCATGTGAACACCTCTTATAGTATGCATTGAAACAATTCTGATGGATTTCCCTTGTTTAACCCGCTGACGAAAAAGTCAGGGGGGCTTCTAAGGCACTTTGCACCTGACTTATCTCAGGATTAGCTGCCGAGGAACAAGACGACGGTGGTGCAATATGATACCGGAGAAGATTACGTAAGAGAGGTGTCTCAATTATCAGTCAGTATCGTATGGTAAAATGTTTGCGTATTTTTTAACATCCTGTAAACCAAGTAATTGATTTTTATTAAATTCGGTAAAAATATGTCATTTTGGAATATCTTATGCTCTTTAATTTTATGTAATCACTACACCAAACTTGGGATAATGCTAATCTTTAATTGGACGGTCATTCTGTTTGTAGACTGTAGAATTTTGTTTGCAATAACGTTTCACGTAACTGAGATACGTTCGGATATTCTTCTGTGAGGATGTAAAGATTTTGTTCTAAATTCTTCGTACCTGCCACCGAAATAAATAGGATCCTATCTTAAAAAAAAATAAAATATCTGACTCATATTTTTCTGCTTCCACATATTTTAGGGGCCTGTGTGTAACATCTTATTTCGGTTTTTGAGAATTGGGCACATTTTATGTTGAAGCTCTTCCACGATTTGGGTTTGCACTAATTTGTCACATTTACTGTAAAAGGGGGTTGAAATATGCTGAGAAACTTCAGAGTTGTCTTAACATAACACGCGACTAAACCCCTAAAGTCAACGTGTACTGGCAATGGAACAGAGTTTTCGCTGAGTACATCGCTATTGCCACGTCAGTACCTTCCACTAACGCACTGTTCTCATTCACTCATCCATCACCAATGATATGTATGAATTTAGAAATGGAGATATTTCTTAATTAACAGAAACGCTTACACGGATTGGACGGTACTTGGACGCGAAAGGGATATGTCACATGCAAAGTATGTGTTGGCTTGCAGCCAGTGATGGAGCTGGTTTCATTTGGCGCCCGGGACGAATAATCAAAATGACCGCCTGTAAGAGACGTTGTGACATTTAAGCAAAGCGGCATCAAGTATGGGTACTGAATTTTCCTATATTTGGCTCAATAATATAAATATCTACAAGATAATAGTATTAATTTTTTTATATTCTACACTTTGCCACCCATTCTGCCACCCCTTTCCCTTTGCCGTCTGGGTGGCAGTACTACTCGTCACCTGACTATGTCCCTGGTTGTAATTGGGAGGATAATATTAATACGGATCTTAAGACGATGGGTTTTGAAATTTTTACTAGTTTACAGTGGAACAGGATATGAAGGAGTGTAGGGGGGTTTGTCTACAGAATATGACAGACGTAAGAGTTACAGAAAAGGATGGAAATTTCTCTACAACTTGTGCAACTGTTAGATTTTTGTAACGTGGAAGAATATTTGTATTTATTCATAGTTTCTTTAGCAACAATATTAGTATTTTGGACAAATAGCGTCGAAGAACATCGGTCAGGATATATGGACACGGAGTCAGAACCTAGGACTTTCCGAACACGAAGCAATAGACCATTTCTTTTTTCATGGTCATTAAATTCTGACAACATAGAATTACTGTACTTATTTATTTATTGGCTATTTTTCTCCTTTTCTTAAACAGTCCACTTCCCTGGATAAGCCTGAAGATATCATTCTGTTTTTTCTTTCCATGTGTTGCACCCAGATAATCTTCACCACAACTTAATTTAAAAACATTTGAAAAAACTATAAATTTCTTGAAACAACTGTTTGGGCTGCAGGTGGGCTACATGTTTCGACTGCCGTGAGCCATCATTAGGCTGCCTAATACAACGAAACAAATTTGACTTCCAAATTACATCACTAAAAACTGCGCATTTTGGGTACGCCAGAGGTCTGTTAAAATAAACATTAAAACTGCAACGTTTACCAACTAAAGTCTCTCAGTTACTATAAATACCACCAAGTGCAACACCCCAAAACGTTTTACGTTCTGCCCGCACCCATTTTACTTCTCCTTTTCTTGTGGATCTCATATTGAACAGAGACAACCTAGGGGCCCATTTTTAAGCGCGTTCTCTTAATCTTGGAAAGCGACTATTATCTTCGTTTGTCTGTATGTCCATCCGTCCGTACCGTTCGTCTCTCCGCATGGAACAACTCGGCTCTCACTGGATGAATTCCATGAAACATGATATTTGAGGATTTTTCGAATATATGTCGAGAAAATTCAAAATATGACAAGAAAGAGGGTAATTTCCGTGTAGATCTACATATAATTATGACAATATTTAGCTGCATTCTTTTTAGAATGAGAAGTGTTTCAGATAGAAGCAGTAGAGAAGTACGCGTTTTATATTCTGTTACTCTTTCCGAAAATCGTGCCCTTTACGAAATATTGTGGAAAAATGTCCTAGAGCTAGATAGGCCACAGATTATTATACACTACGGCACAGAAAACATGTGATTTGCGTGCCGCATATCTGAGATAAGATACAGACGCGCACACTCATAATATTAATACTTACTGCTTCTTATTTGCCTGATTCCGTTTGATCTCGTGAAATGTTTTACGGCAACACGAAAACTGGGAAAATAACGGCGTAACTGTTATTAAGATCTGTTTAGCCAACTTGTACGTCTAAAGAAGGCCTTGAACAAACGAAGTTTCTTTAGCTTCAGTGCAGCCTTCGTCACTTACATAAAGACCTACGTACGGTGTATAGTCACTGTAGACAAATTCGCAATGAAATAATTTTTGTGCAATATTTAATATTTTTACGAATTTGACAGTGACATGTAGCTTAGAAACAACTGAGAATACATTGCTGCTTTTCCACTACAGCTGTGATTTATCTAAGGAGCCACAGTGTTAAGTTATATGTACTTTTCGCGGTACGAACTGAATCTCCATATAATTCCAGTTAAGCGCAGGGTTTAACGTGCGAAATAAATGTTACAATTAAACACAAACGTCATTCGGTCGTCCACAAACCTTGCTATAGATACGTATAATGGTGGATGGTGCTGGAATATATACGTTTGTTGGAATGTCTCAGTACCATATTTCAATTTTCGATGTATATCCCGTTCGTCATGTAGACATTTTTTGTTTCAAGTACTTGTAGAACGTATCGACCACCAAGCTATCCCTCTTCACATTTACAATGAGGGATCCTCTGTACCTTGTGTCATACATAGCTCGTATTCCAACGTCTTGGCTACTCCAGTCATGTCACAGTCTGGCGCGCAATTTGCATTCAGTCCACATCACTTATTGCACTGAGTGGTTAGCCCCGTTCCTTAAGTTTCCGCGTTTTACTCTGTGTGTTGCTTAATTATATTTCAATACTCCTTTTGACATTTTTAATTCCTACTAATTTTTTAATGTGGTTATTTATGGAGTGTTCTATATTCAGCGAATGCCGGACAAATTCTATCTTTTTTTGCTTTAAATATTTATACCTGCATGTTTGTAAATTTCATTTACTTCTTCCTGTACACAGACTAGATTACCACTGTCTGTGAGGAGTTAAACATACCCTGCTTATCTACTCTTTCCCAACACCCGTTTTCCTATCTCTTTCGGAATTTTCTAAGCATGTCAATATAGATTACAGATTATATACTCCAACTCAAAGATATAAGCAAATTAGGACTTTCTTGTTTTTAAGCTTTCGCCGTGTTCTAAATGTAATTTATTCCTTTTTGGGTAATTCCCCGGCGTCTGAGTTCTAATTGCCGACGTTTCGGAACTCACTATCGGTTCCATCTTCATAG
>Ga0123355_10021944_pt1 | contig 10232 bp, 7 predicted proteins | sample TergutEmb28metaG_3_FD_89872 | JGI IMG/M metagenome (GOLD analysis project Ga0123355, IMG submission 89872) | Embiratermes neotenicus P1 segment gut microbial communities from Petit-Saut dam, French Guiana - Emb289 P1 | ecosystem: Host-associated > Arthropoda: Insects > Digestive system > Gut ... | reverse complement strand
TGTGAGTGCGGTAATGAACCTTCGGGTTCCGTGAAATGCGGGGAGTTTCTTGACTAGCTGCAGACCAGTTAGCTTCTCAAGAAGGACTCTGCACCATGGAGTAAGTAAGTAAGTAAGTAGCATAGAAACCGCAAATAATGACGCAGTCTCAAACAGCATAGGCCGGCATCCCAAGAACCTTCCTGCTCGATAGCATGACAATAGAATGAGAACATTTCAGTTAGTAAACGCTATCAAAATTCAATTACAATTCCGTAATACTCGGCTATAAGTAGGGGTTAAATATTGGCAGAGGATGGAAGTGCAGCTGGGTACAGAGGTAATATGGCAGCCTTCTACATGTGTAGCGTATGTTTGTGTCTGAGCGGCTGAGAGCAAGGACGCACTAAGCAACAGCTCCTTTGTACAGCACAACACGCCAAGAATGGTGTTCGGTGGCGTAATTAACCTCAAGGAAGTACGCATGTGACGAACCCAATTGACACGTACTCAAATGAAGTATTGCAAATGCCAGGTTACGGAGATCATAACGGAAACACATTGCTTGGTGCGAGACTGTCATAACTATCCTGCTGCCTATGACGCAAAAGGACCGGAATGTTGACCATAAAAACCTGTCCTTGGACACTTCCAGTTCGCATATTCGCATTTTTTTAACTCGTGAAAGGTAGGTAATTTCTGCACAGTATCCAGCCTTAAAGCGGAAGGCCCTCAACTTTCCCCGGCTCTGCCAGTAAATGGCTGCTAATGCCCTAGATAATCTACTTATACTCGGGTTTTCTCTTCCAGCAGAATGCAATTTTTATTTGTGCACTGTGTATATAATTTGCAGGTAAGTACTATGGTAATGCAAATGCCTTTACACCTATCCATGAGCACTGCAGCCCAGGAGTCTCTTTACTTCTTCCCTACGCAAGCCATTTTAGAGTATGAATTAGTATTCCAGTGCAACAGTGTACTTTTTTTTTTTACACTTTTACTGAATTTGAATGTGCTTGTAGATTTCGGTTTCATTTTATCGCGTTTATTTTGAATTTCTATTCTGATACATGGCCCCCGATACTTCATGTTTAACTGGGTCCAAAATTATTCAATTTAATGGTCGTCGAGATATTAATCTTTAAAAAATACACAATTTTCAAGGTTAAAATCTTGTTTTCCATCACTAGGATATTATTTATAATTTGAAAACAAAAATTCCAGATAGCACCACATTCCTATCCGGACTAGTGTTTCGGATGCATATGTGAAGTCCTATGCATAAGCGAGGATTATATGCTCCCATAAGATCCCGTGCCTTATTGTGGCAAGGGGCTGTAACAATTTCAAGTGGGTTTAGGAGGGCTGGATATTTTTAAGTTGCCATTTTCAATGTATATTGAGTAGGAGTCGAATTAATTTTACAATTTGCCATCAGATTCCACACATTTGCTCTATATTGTCCGGTTAAGTGTGTTTTATTTCCTGCCATATCTACTAGGAAATTTGTTTTATAATTCTGTACTAGCTGGTCACCAAACTAACTATTGCAGTGCAAATGAGTCGTAAAGTGGTATAGATTTGTAATGTACATCACACGGAAAATGCCGGTTTACTTCTCTGCATTCAGTTTCCATATGAACTGGCATCATCGACAGGCCAAAGCAGGATATGGCACAGGCCTGAAATGTTCATGACATTCATCACGGCCAAATACATGGAGTGAATTCTGTAATTTAAAGTTAGCATTTTCAAGAATGTGAATATTTCCAGAATTTTTGCAACATTTTAACATTGTAATAAGTTGCTACAATTTTCATAGACAGTATGAATAAATGCTTCGATTCTTAAGGTATATTATTTGTTGACACGGTATTAAAATTTAAAATATTTATGCAAATTGGACTTTAAAAGATGATTGTGATCATGGAAATTAGCAGCTATGACGAATATTGAAAATAAGAAATGATTCCAAAAAAGGTTGTAAACGGAAACTTCTAGGCCACAAGACCAGTGGGAAGACCAAGAACCAGATGGGCGGAAGTAGTCCAGAGGGATGCATTACAACTGCTGGGTATAAGAGGATGGAGGAGAAGAGCTGAAAATAGGGATGAATGGAGGCGTCTTATGCGGGAGGGCAAGACCCGGAAGGGGCTGTAGCGTCATATATGGATGGATGAATATTGAAATATAAGGTGAGAATAATCTCCGTAATATTTAATGAGATGAAAAACTGTTTGCCACCCAAAGTCCAGTCCGGTTTGACCTTGTGGGGTTCCGCAGAGGCCCAATGGGGCACACCACAGAGAGAGTACACCAGATTCTTTAAAGAATCAAGAATGCCCCTAGGAACCCTGAAAAGTAGCTGCTGTTTGAAAGTGCTCTTAAACAGAAGAAAGAATCTAGTATTTACTCTAGCAGAATGCCCTTTAAAATACAAGCGTGTGCCAAGGCACAAGCTTCACGCAGATAAACAACAAATGCTCTAAACGGAGGACTCTGAAGTAATTCAGTGTGATCACGCAAGGAGAATTTTAACGTACAGTACACTCACTTTGACATATTTTGCCGCTGTAAGTATCTTCAAGAGTCGACTTTTATCCAGAGCTACTAAAATTATATTATATAAGACACTAATAAGATCGGTAGTGTCGTATGGAGCGGAAGCATGGACGTTGACGAAGAAAGAAGAACAAGCTCTGCTAATTTTTGAAAGGAAAATATTTTGAAGAATATATGGTCCTAAATATGAAAACGGGGAATGGAAAAGTCGGACGAATCGAGAACTAGAAGAGATGAGCAAAGGAGAAAATAGAGTAAAATGGATAAAAGGGCAAAGGATAAGCTGGTTAGGTCACCTAGAGAGAATGGAGGAGGATAGGATGCCCAAAAAGATCTTCACTCAAGAAATGGAAGGGACGAGAAGAAGGGGAAGACCCAGGAAAAGATGGAAAGAGGAAGGAGAAAGAGATCTTCAAGTGCTGGGAGTGAGAAGGTGGAGAGAGTTGGTGGCAGATAGGAAAAAGTGGAAATACATTGTTCGACAGGCCAAAACCCACAGTGGGCTGTAGTGCCAATGGGAGGAGGAGGAGGAGAAGGAGGAGGAGGATAAGAAGAAGGAGGAGAAGAAGGAGGAGGAGGAGGAGGAGGAGAAGAAGAAGAAGAAGAAGAAGAAGAAGAAGAAGAAGGAGGAGGAGAAGAAGAAGGAGAAGAAGGAGAAGGAGAAGAAGGAGGAGAAGAAGAAGAAGAAGAAGAAGAAGAAGAAGAAGGACGAGAAGGAGGAGAAGGAGGAGGAGAAGGAGGAGAATAATAATAATAATAATAATCACTTTGAGAAACAGCTGAGAATATCTACACTTGGTACCCAAGATCGCTACGGACATTGACATCTTCAAACAGATTGTTAAAGAGATTATCAACAAATAAAAATGGCACCTGGTAGTAATTTACATGTCTAGAAGGCTTATCGTTAGGTCATGAGGTTTATGCGGGTTTTCTCAGTTCTTCTAGGTAAATGTTGAGGTGACTCCATAAAAATAATGCAGAGTGTCACTTGCCCAAATTGGGCGAACAAATTCATTTTTTGGATTTTTCGCAAAATTGCGAAAAGCGACTATTAGCTTCGTCATGTCTGTCTGTCCGTTCATCAGCATGGAACAGCTCCCACTGGAAGGATTTTAATAAAATATTTATATTTGAGTATTTTTCGAAAATATATCCAGAAAATTCAAGTTTCTTTAATATCTGACAAGAATAACGGGCGCTTTACATGAAGACCAATATAACGTTTTGATCACATCTCGCGCGTTTCTTCTTAAAATGAGACTTGTTTCAGGCAGAATTTGTAGAGAAATTCAAGACACGAATTTCATGATCGGTAACTTTTATTCCAAAAATCGCGCCGTTTATGAGATGATGTGGAAAAATGTAGAGCCATACAGGCCACAGACGACAGTGTGGCACATCCGCATTGCATGCTGGGTACCTAAGACTACAAACAAAACTCATACTATGTCATACTTTTTTTTTTCAGTGCAACAATGGCTACACGAACGCGCCTCAGTATTACTTTATACGTACAGCACATAGCCTGTCTTGTTGGTTTGTTGTTGAAGGTATAAAGTGATACAAACTACTGTTCCTGAAAGCAGAAAGCATGTTGACTGAGCGCTTTGTACACACAATGCAGACGTAACTCATTCAAAACATCACAAAATATTAAAATAAATTTAAAGACGTTATTAAACCTTCGAAACACTGAGGCTATTTTATGTGTCACGATATTTTACCTAACGGAATAAACAGCTATTATAAGCGAGATAGCCAGTGTTTCCTGTGCGGTACGAACTGAATCTTGAAACACGCTTCAATTTAATATCCGTCATTAAGGGTTAAAAGGACACTGCTGAGAACTAACCACAATGCCTTCTCTCTCTCTCTCTCTCACACACACACACACACACACACACACTTCAAACGGCAAGGTATGGCAGCGACTTTAGCAAATGCGCTATAAAAATTGTATAAAACACTCGAATTAATTTCGGATAAAAGTTTTGAGAGTTTCCTCTGCTCTTTAGTGTAGGAAGGAAGTTTTTTCCTGCCTCTTCATTTGTATGGCAGCGCAATATTAGCCAAACCGGAGACTTCGCCACTGCCCACCGCCACGAATTTAGTCCCCCGGGCCACTTCGAGCCTGGGATTTGTGTACCCTTGCATTGAACCAAGAAAACTCACTTTACTTGAGGCAAGCTTACTTTGGGATAGTATAAGGTGGCTGGAGGCATGCTGATACGAGGCGGAGTGACTGGAGGTAAGGTAAGGAAAAATGAACACGTACATAATGTGCATACTTTCAAAGGAGGTTAAATAAGGAAATACACTCCTTAACTATCACATTTCATGGGTGTAACAAAAAGGGCCTGTAAACAACAAATTTAGGCTCACAACAATCATACGCCGCCAATAATACTTCACATACGCCTTCGGGTTTGCACGCACATAACCGCCCAGCCTTGTGCAGCAGAGACGTAAAATGAGGTGAAGAAAGGTCTATGGAAAGTAGCTACGAACTTGCGCCGGGGCTCGAACTCAAACAAAAGGAAGTGTAGGAGTGGCTTATCGCTCTGCGTCATGACCACTACCAAGGCACGTACTCCTACAGTCGTTACACCTCGAAGTGGAGCTCCGTTAGTTTCTATACCCAACTTCCCACACTTGTCCTCAAGGTTTGCAACAAATGTACTAACAGACGCTATGGAGCTGAGACCTTACTGACAACCCACCCGTTGCTCATCTCGCCAGAAAATGTGTCGTACTGTATGGAATAAAAGTATTCATGGCCTTGTTTAGACGAGTCCAGTACTGATCCATATTCTGAACCGAATGAACCAGTCCACACTGCCTTCCCACTACATCAGGAATCATTCTAACACTATTCTCCAACCTACCCTTAGGTCCTTCCTTCATATTTTCCAACCACAACTTTGTAGGTATTTGTCGTTTCCCCGATGCGTGACATAAACCTCACCCATTTCATCCTCCTTGATTTTATTACTGGCATCGTAATAAGATTTGGCTAAAATACAAATTATTAGTCTTCTCATTATGAACTTTTGTCCAGCCACCTGTTACGCCCCGCTTTTTCATCCAAACACACTCTTTTGAACTCCCTGTTATCAACACCCACGAAGTTTATTTTCTTCGTGTAAAAGACCACATTTTACGCCCTGACATATTAGCAAATAACATACCAGTTTCTTATGTGTATATAAATATTTACGCAGTCCTTTGTTTAGCTAGTCGGTACAGTGAGTAGCTACGGACTGGAAGGTCCGAGCTTCAAATCCTGACAGGGGCAAAGAGATTATCTCTCCTCCAACATCGTCCACGCTGGCTCTGGGGCCCACCCATCCTTCTATGCAATGGATACCGGGGTGAAGCGTGAAGCTGACAACAGTCCATCTATTGCCGAGGTCAAGAATGGAGTTACATCTCTTCTCTCCCTGTATGCCTCCATGGCATGGGCAGGAACAGCTCTACATATACCTAACCCTCTATCATTTAACAATCCTATGCAATCTACAGGTGCAGCCGGGATAGCGCAGTCGGTATAGCGACTCGCTACGGGCCGGACGGTCCGGGGATCGATTCCCGGTAGGAGCGAGTTTTTCCCACACCTGTCCAGGCCGGCTCTGTGGCCCACCCAGCCTCCTATACAATGGGTACCGGGTCTTTCCCAAGGGTAAAGCGGCCGGGGAGTGGCGTTGACCACCCACCCCGTATAGCGCCGAGGTTAAAGAAAGAGTAGAGCTATACCTCTACTCCCCCTTTGGGCCTTCGTGGCCTGTTCTTGGGTGAAATTTTTATGCAATCTATAGGAGTTACGAATAATAGAAGAGGGTGACAGCGAAAAGTGTGTAGCCTGCGGATTGACTGAGAAGAAATATGGCCGCCAGATTTAAGGCATATCAGAAGTCTTCTGGAGGGGTGAACCGATAAAACAACTCTGGACAAACAGTTCCGGCCAGGACGCAAACCTCTGCAGTACCAAGGAGTGGTTGGCCTTTCCACCACGTCATAATACTTTGTTAAAGTAAGACACCGGTCGTTGTTCACACTGAGACCCTACAACCTTCAGCAGAATTTGAAATAGCATAAGAACCCAGACCCTAAACACACGTTTTGACGGATTTGCTTACCCCGACAGGATACGGTAATTATATGACGTGGGCTGTCTGCCGTAATTTGACTGGCTTCGTCTTAAGGTCTTCTGTGAACGGGGTACGAAAAGAGCACTTATTTGATTTCAAAGATAAATTCAAGAGACGTGAAATTTGTCTTTATAATGCGTATCTCGAATGAGATGAGCGTGGCATATAGCACATATGGGGGAGAGGAGAGGAGCATACAAGGTTTTGGTGGGGAAACCTGAGGAAAAGAGGAAGGCCAAGGGGAAGATGGGAGGATAATATTAAGAAGGATCTTCTTGAAACGAGAATTGGAGTATGGATTGGGTTGATCTCGCTGAGGATAGGGACAGGTAGTAGGAACCTCTAAACGCAGTAATGAACCTTCGGGTTTCATAAATTTCGGGGAATTTCGTGACTAGCTGACAGACGGATAGCATCTCAATAATTATTTTGCTCCATAGTTCGTAATGTGCATCTCGTCTGTTCACACTTCAGAAGAGTAAGTTTTTGTGAAGACATTTCAAAGCACCAAATTAGCTGTTATTGGTTAATATTAAATACCCAACAATTTTCATGTTTATTTCAGGTAACGATCGATACGAATAAATGTTTTAGTTCTGTTCTTGTTTTCTCTTCGTCGCTTAAAATAAATGCCTACAGGTTTTGTAGACGTGCCCTTAAACCTACGCCCGTAATCCCTTATTGTATGAGCAGGTGGGTTAAATAAGCTGCCTGTTCCTTTACACTTACATTTTTGACTCACACTTTTAAAAATAATCTCCTCTCGTGTGTATTTTTTGAGCACAGTGTTGCAGGCATTGAAAGTACAGGCTCGGGACGATAAATATTTTTGTCTCTATCTTTTCACCGCTCCACAGAAGCACGGCCAAACACGAGCGAGAAAAAAAAATCATTTTGGGCACCATGTGTAAAAGTTCCGGAACTTCGATATTTGCGATTTTCACAGCGGTGGTTATTGTCTTCTGAGATGTGACACCGTGCACTTTGGTAGGCAGGTATCAAAGAACAAAGAATAATAGCAATCACTTCAATTTATCAACCAACAAATGCACATATAATTTCACATAAAACACTTTTTAAAACACTTTAAAACACTTTTGCAAATACGAATTGAATTGTTAATACTGTAATATAACTTTAACAAGGAACAAAGCTCCCTGATGATGATCTGACAAGATCGAAACATGTTGGAGTGTTTTAAAGTGTTTGAAAAAGTGTTTTATGTGAAATTATATGTGCATTCGTTGGTTGATAAATTGAAGTGATTCTACGAAAATGCACGGTGCTACAATAAGATTTATATAGCAATGTTCGTTTGGAAACTGGTATATTTTCTCAAAGTATTTGATAAAGTACGCCTCTGTTCTGTAGACATTTGTTTCGTAGTGTAGAGAATGACAAAATTGGACACACGTCTTTTCGGCACCTTATACAAAATCGGTACGCGGCCTACTTTGGGTTTCTACCGAGACACTGACGAAATTCCCGCCACAGCAGTGTGGCTAGCACTCGCCAGCTGTCAGCAACTATACCCTTGCGTCAGCACTGAATCACCTGCTGACTGCTAAGTGCTGAGACAGCACCTTGCTTGCTGGCACAAATCTGTGTCACAGCAAATTCAGCTGCATAAGGTTGGCGGCACAGTTTGTTTTGTTTCAGTTCTAGTTGCCTGCGCACGCTTAAATAGACCGTACTTGAGATAAAGAATACTTTCAGTGAACAGCGCAGTTTTCATTACATGAGGCTGCGGTACGTCCGGTTGATGCGCTGAACCAGAGGCTTACCCAGGTATTTTGCTCAGGGGGGGGGGGGTTCAACAAATTCAGTTGAGGACAAAGGACACAGAGAACGGGGACCTGGGGGCGGTAGCCCTCCTAGTCAAGGGTTCTGGAGGCAGCTGTAATTTGGTACAAGAAATTTCATTTTATATAGTAAAATTTTCATACTTTTTGGCACTTTAAAACTATTTATGATGACAACCAATTGATTTGTCATTGCTAATGTAACACAATTGCAAACCGACGGTAGTTTTAGAAATTTACTGCCTTTTTTTTTTCCGAACATCGTGGGGCGTTGGCGTCCTAAATTCAGTCATTTTTAACAGTTTTCACAGTGGGGTTGAGTGTGGTATGATTTTGGAGGGCCTTCGGAATTTCGGGGGAGGGTTGAAAATCCCCCCCCCCCGGTACGCCACTGCGCTGAACTAGGAAGACCTGTTCGCTTCTGCAAGCATGTTCGCAGCATCGCAATTTGGAAACCCCGTACTACACTTGCTTACTTACTTACTTATTCCATGGAGCAGAGTCCCTCTTGAGAGGCTTACCGGTTTTCAGCTAGTCAAGAAATTCCCCGCATTTTATGGAACCCGAAGATTCATTACCGCATTCACAAGTGCCCGCCACCTGTCCCTATCCTGAGCCAGCTTGATCCATTCCACGCCCCTACAAACCACCTCCTGAAGATACATCTTAATATTATCCTCCCATCTTCGCCTGGGTCTCCCAAGTGGTCTCTTTCCCTCAGGTTTCCCCACCAAAATCCCGTATACGCCTCTCCTCTCCCCCACACGCACTATATGCCCCACCCATCTCATTCTTCTGAGTTTATCACCGGAACAATAATGGGTGAGGAGTACAGGTCATTAAGCTACTCATGATGTAGTCTTCTCCACTCCCTTGTTACCTCTTACCTCTTAGGCCCAAATAATCTCCTTAACACCCTATTCTCACACACCCTCAGCCTGCGTTCCTCCCTCAATATCAGCGACCAAGTTTCAAACCCATGCAAAACAACAGGCAGAACTATAGTACTGTATATCTTAATCTTTAAATTTTTGGATGTACTAAACTACTACTATAATTAATAATAATAATAATAATAATAATAATAATGGCGGTGGTGGTGGTGGTGGTGGTGGTGGTAGACAGTTGCAGTCTCGCCTAGAAACACCCCCCCCCCCCCAAAAGGAAGTTCTAAAACTGAGTTACGAACCCTCTTTCCCTTAGATGTATAAATCTGCCGTATGTCTGTGGTTTGGCTATCTAGAACTGATAAAATAATAATTACACTTAGTAATACATTTCTGTTTATAATCTTTACTAACACATCTACTGTTTGCAACTACATGCACACGTTGAATCTGTCAACTGTTAGCTCAGAATCTTTTACGTTTGCCATATCTGCAATACTCAAACGCAAACAGCGTTCCTGACGGCATTCGTCGCAATGTTTATCATATACTTCCACACCACATTCGCAGTCAAAACGAGAGATAGACACAATTTCAGTCATTCTACAAAATGTGCCTCCAAAAAGTTACATGTGTCTTCAAATATATATACAGTGATACCTCGGCTAACGAGTGACCCTGCTAAAGAATTTTTCGGCTGACGAAGATTTTTTCGCTGTTTTCCGGACTCGGCTAACGAATATGGATTCGGCTAACGAATGTTTTAGTTGATGCGCGCGCTAACATAAAGCAGCAAACATGAACGGTCGGGCCATTCCAGGAGCTTATGAGAAGTTCACTCAACTTTGGAC
>Ga0123355_10021943_pt1 | contig 10232 bp, 7 predicted proteins | sample TergutEmb28metaG_3_FD_89872 | JGI IMG/M metagenome (GOLD analysis project Ga0123355, IMG submission 89872) | Embiratermes neotenicus P1 segment gut microbial communities from Petit-Saut dam, French Guiana - Emb289 P1 | ecosystem: Host-associated > Arthropoda: Insects > Digestive system > Gut ... | reverse complement strand
CCTTTCCTTAGTTGGACGCCAGAAGAGTGGAATGAGAAGGGTCGTGAATACGACGAAATCCGAGAGACTATGATGGGATGGGATGTTACAGATTATGGTGAGGGTCGATTTGAGGAACTTGGCTTTGTTCTAATAACGATCCGAAACGGTAAGCTAAATAACGAATCTTTTCCGAAGCCTTATGCCGAAAAATTGTTAATGGTTGAGGAGGGGCAATACTCACCCATGCACTTTCATTACAGTAAGATGGAGGATATTATTAATCGAGGAGGTGGTGACGTACTTATTCGGGTATACGGCTCCACACCGGAGGGCGAATATGCGAAAACTGATGTCGAGATTAATTCCGACGGGCGTCGCTACTTTGTTCCCGCTGGCTCTCAAGTAAAATTACAACCTGGAGAGAGCATAATGATTCCGCCTTTTATGTATCATGATTTTGAAGTAGAGAAGGGTACAGGAGCTGTTTTACTTGGCGAGGTGTCAATGTGCAACGACGACAACTCTGATAATCATTTCTACGAGAAGTTAGGTCGATTCCCAAGTATTGAAGAAGACGAACCGCCTTACCGACTCCTTTGCAATGAGTATCCGCCGTCAAAATCCTAGTGATATAGCGCTAAGTGATATAATTAACACTCCATAGCAATCGATATTGAAGTAAATCGTAAAAAGATTTTAATGACGCTGATATGGAAAATACAATCCAGAAGCATATATCAGATAATGGAGTATTACTATATGAAGCAGGCTAACCAAAGTCCTTGGCAAGAGTTACAATGTACCCGAAGGTAGCCATTTGGTGTCATAGACTCCACCGTATGAAAGCAAAAACAACCTTCAAGCCTAGCGCTTGAAAAGGTTGTCTTTTGTTATAACTGCAAAGGTATATATGTGATTCTCAAACTCTATACAGCCGAACAGCATCCATGGCTCTATTGGCTTCGTCAACAGATGGTGTTTCAGAAACATAATAAAGAACATTCCCAGGCAACTGATGCTTTTTCAGCTTGTCTAAAAACTCACAGAATTTTATCGTCACATAAACTAACGGAATACTTCCACACTGCAAAATGAGCGTACCAAGCGAGTCAATTGCTCGAGGATTATATGGATCATCTAAAAGTGCAATTGCCTTTAGATTTTTTAAAGTCGAAACATATGGCAAAATATGCCCGTAAGCATTTGCGTGGATATGAACTGCCGCTCCATCGTAGTATGACATCAACCGTTCTATATACTCTCGCCCAGCTTCCTCAAACATATTCTGACCTGTCATATGATAGGGGTCTACGCTTTCCGAGAGAATTCTACCGGGAATCCATTGCAATAGATTGCTAATTGTTCCACCTTCAAATAAGCCGACAGTATTAAAGTATGCATCTTGTACCATACGGTTAAGCTCTACAGAAAAATCGAACACCATTCGTGTAACTTCGGGTTCTTCGATCACATCGACGTAGGCATTTGAACCACCACGAAGTTCAAATAACAGGTTTAATACATCAATGCAAATCAAGTGACTACATCCATACTTTCCCTTACTAGCTAATCCAAACATCTTCATTTGATGCATCATACGATCATACCAAAGATTTCCGGGCTTTGGGAGCGTTAATTTCATTGCGTGTGATAAATCCTCCCAAAATGGTACAGTCATCGAGGAGAGCCAGCCTGATTCCGGAAAGTTAAGGAAACGTACTTCACCGCCTAATAAGCCACCATATAACCCTTCGTCCAGTTCTGTTAGGTAAGAACAAGGAATGCTATCATCATTAAGGTCCGCGTAATGTGAACAATATGAGTTCCAAAAGCTAATACGTTCATCCAGATTTGGATAACTTACCTCACCGCCAGATGTTTGCTTTGAGTACTTATTCAGAGCAGGGTTTGGCACGTTCATAACTGCATATATACGATCCTTGCCTTCACCGGAATAAAGCTCCGATAGACGAGAAATCACTTCTTTGTAATTCTTCTTATAAAGCATTTCTCAACCTCCAATAGCTAGCAAAAGACGAGTCTGTCTTGTGATGCTTAATTATAGTAAAAGGCATATTTCTCCATTGCATCCATAAGGGCTTTTACATTTGATAGTGGGATTCCCGGATAAAGTCCGTAAATCATCGTCAATCCGCCAGCAATGCTTCCAAGCTTTGTGACCACTTCTCTAATCAACGTATCGATTTCTTTTGGAGATCCGTTTCTAGTAATATGCTGTCTGTCAATATCAAGATCAATGCATAATTTTCCTGAAATATTATCTGCAATCCAATCAATACCATTAACCTGGTCTTGCAAGTTCAACACATCAACTCCGATGTTTAATATCTCATCTGCAAGCTGTCGTATATCACCGTCTGAATGAAAATGAATCAACGCACCCGATTCTTTGCCGGCTTGCATAAGGCGCGTATATGAAGGTTTTATATAACGCTGAAAAGAAGACTTGGAAATCATTGGCCCATTTTGCATTCCAAGGTCTTCGGCATATGTAATGATATCACAGCACATAGTTGCGTATCGATTAACAATTGACAGATTGAACTCCATTAGCCTTTCAATGAGATCGTCAAGCAACGGGTTTTCCTCAGCCATGTCCATTATAAGCTCTTCGTATCCTCGAAGGTCACATAGTCGCAAGAATGTATGGCCATGATAAAGTCCGCCGCAGACAACTTCACCTTTGCTTTTCGCAGCATTAACACGGACATCTTCTTTCGCCCAATCAATAGTCCCAATGCCATTTGAAACATTGGGATCTGGAAACTGATATGATTCATATTTTGTCCAATCCGATAAGGGGTGCTCAATTACAACCCCGTGAATCCCATCAATATTTGTTTTCCATAAGCACCCAAAACTGTCTGTATATGGCGCTCCGGCACGAGCATTTGGTAGATAGGAGGGTACATATGGCTGCTTCGGTCTGATAAAATCAGGGAATAAAAAAGGGTGATCTTCAAGCAAATCAAATAAAGCCTCTTGCGGGTAATGATTCCAGCTTGCATCGTTAACGTGAAAAGTCATAGGAATATAGTCCGGTCGTTCAAACATTATAGCCTTAAGGAGATTTTTATCTTTGTGGATTAGCAGCTCACTCATAACTCAGCGCAGCGGACCGTTTTGGTATCCGCTTGATACGATTTGATCATAACAAACCATAACAGGCAGTATTGCGTCATCTGTTCGGTACTGCGTTCTCACCTCCCCCAATTCCAGTATCGATGATAGTGTCCCGTTTGTATAATCGTGCAATCTTTTTGCGGATGTCTCAAATCTTGCTCGTAAACCACCATATCGCGCATCGAGTATCTCCCAACCAAACGGCTTAAGAGTTGACATCCAGAGGTCACGGTGCGCCACTCTCAAACGTTCAACGGCATCACTGAGTCTTGGTAACACATCATCCGCAATAATCTTCAGACTCGCAACATCATCTTTGTCATATGCGCTCTTTATGTCGATTCCAATCTCCGCCTTTATTGCGAGAACAGAGCATAAGCTTCGCATACACACCATTAATAGGGAATAGGGACCGGATCCCATCATTGGTACTGCTTTCTCTATAGCAGCTGATAGTTGCTGATAATGCATGCCTGCATTTAACCCATCAATATGGATATCAAAAAAACCTAGCAAAACGTCTTGCCATAACAGAAACTTTGACGGATTTCCTTCAGGAGAACGTCCATCCGGCAAAGCGATCGCGTCTAACTTTTCAAGTAGTAAAAATGAATCAAAATCAGCACCGGTCTGAATGAGAAAGCATTCTCTTAGCTCAGAGTTTGAAGCTTGATAATTATATACCTGCTGAGCAAAGTAGGAGATTCCTGGCAGACTGGCGAAATGACTATTCTCAGGACTATCGTGTAACCACACTGATATGACCACCTCTTCAATACCCTCCTCTGCACAAGCATTCAATGCAGCGTGAGAGTTCGCAAAAGACTGTGAATAACCAGGTGCATAGCTAATCCAAGTTCGAACAGTTCCTAAAAAGGTTGGTTTTTTACCCCATGATTTATGTCTTTGTATAAACTCGCGGATTTCCTCAGAGTCTGTTCGAAAGTAATCCCAATACATTAAGTCAATATTTTCATTTAACTCGACCGCACATTCTACTTCGTCTCCCATTTCGTAATAATCTGCAGCTCCTCCTGTGTTGCGGAATAGCATATCGCTAGATATCATGGCTCTTAAACCATATTTTTCGATTATTTCAATAACCCTACTTAGGTGTTCCTGATAGATTGACATCCTGTCACGGTAACCATTTAATTTGAGATATTCACCCAATCCAAGATTATGCGCTTCGTCCATCCCGATATTAATACGGTTTGAACGAAACTGCGATGAAATAGTTCCAATCATATGATCAATAAAGCGGTAGGTTTTTTCTTCTCCTACTAAGATAATCTCCCCTGTGTCGCGAATATCTGCGGTATCATCCCATTTCAAAATTTGCCCCATATGGGCTAACGTCTGGACATATGGCATGACTTCGATTCCTAATAAAAAAGCGTAATCATCAATTTCTTTAAGTTCTTTATTAGTATACCGTCCACGCATGTAACCGAAGCGATCATATCCCTCGAGGAAGTAAGTGTCTTCCATGTAGAGCATTAGAAGATCCATGCCCATTAATGCCATTTTTCGCAGAAAATGCTTAATAGAATCAACAGTAAGGACTGCATTGCGTGAGACGTCTAGCATTAGTCCAACTCGTTTAATTCTTGGTTGCTCACATATTCGAATTGCCTGACCTCCGTGATACTTTAATTGTTTAACCATTAGCATCAATCCACGATAGAAGTGGCAAGGCTTATCGTAGTAAATGGTAGCTTTTTCTTTCTGAATATCTACTTCAATCCCACCAACCCGGGAAACAGCACAAACAGTAAACCCCGTGTCTCTAATCTTTAAAAATAAATCATCTTCAATCAAGCGCAAACCATCAAGTATACAATCTTTATCTCCAACTAATTTGATTTGCATATACAACCTCCAATATGCTATATCGTCTAGTCTATAGTGTTCGAAGTGCTAGGAGCTAGCAATATTATGGCAGACATCTTGTACCACAAGCATGTTCTTTATTGCTGTTTGACATTAGCTTCTCTTGATTTTGTCAATGTTACTAATAATTACAGCTAGAACCATTACAATGCCTAAAACAATGTTTTGGTAATAGGACGAAATCCCTAAGATATTCATTCCATTTGCTAGCATTCCCATTAGGATTACACCGAGAAAAGCGCCAAATACACTCCCTTTACCACCTGAAACACTTATTCCTCCAACGATTGCAGCAGCAATTGAACGCAGCTCAATTCCCGCACCAACACCTGCGACAACAGACCCAAGCCTTGACAAGAGAACCAAACCTGCTAAACCAAAAACTCCTCCACAAATCGTGTAGTTCGCAATTATATATTTATCTACTTTAACTCCGGCAAGATATGCAGCCTCAGGATTATTGCCAATTGCAGTCAATCTGCGGCCATACCGTGTGTAGTTGACAACAAAAAATGTTACAAGTACAACTACAAACAAAACGATTATAGATACTGGGATTCCAAAAATTCTACCGTTACCCAGATAAGCAAAGCTTCCTTTGAGGCCTATAAACACACCACCTGTCAAAACTAATGCAATTCCACCATATACAAAGGACATACCAAGCGTTATTATGAGGGGTGGAGTTTTTGTCTTGCTAACAATAACACCGTTAATAAATCCCATAGAAGAGCTTGCAGTAATCCCTATCAGAACTGCGATGGGTATACTCACATCGTTAGTGATTAGCAGTGTGACAAGAACACAGGTCAAGCTTATGATTCCTGATGATGATAAATCAAACAGACCGGATTTTAAAAGCATTGTGGCAGCCATTGTTGCTATCCCCAAAACAGATATTTGCTGGCCTATAGCGAGGATGTTAGCCTGCCCAATAAAATTAGGGTTAATTAGTGTAGTAAAACCTCCGAGGAATATTATGACGAGTAATAGCAACGCAGGTTGAGATCTTAAAAATTTTCTTATTTGAAATTTACTTTGCATGTCAGTCGCCTCAAATCGTATTAGTAATTATGTTTTTTTCTGTTATCTCACTGCCGGATAGTTCGGCAACAATTTCACCTTTTTTTACTACAAAGACTCTGTCAGTAATGGAAACTAGTTCTGGCATATCGGAAGAAATCATTATAATTGATTTACCCTCAAGCAGTAAGTTCATCATTAGTGCATAAATCTCTGCTTTGGAGTTTACATCAATCCCTCTTGTAGGCTCGTCAAATATAATTATTTCAGCATCTCGAAACACCCACTTGCCTACGACCACTTTTTGCTGATTTCCACCACTTAGAAAGCGAACGTCAGTAGCTTCATTTAGTGTTTTTAGATTTACTCTCTTAGTAATGAGGGTTGATTCTTTCTTTTCCTCTTTTCGTCGGATAAATAGACCTTTCAATCTTTCCAGAGCTGTGATTGTAATATTCGCGGGTATCGTCATGTCAAGTAATAGTCCTGTTTTTTGGCGATCTTCTGTAATCATACATATCCCATACTTTATTGCTTCATATGGATTGCGTATTCTGATTTCATTTCCTCGAAGAAAAATTTTCCCACCATATTTTCTACGTACACCAAATATTGTCTGAGCGATTTCTGTTCTTCCGGAGCCTACCATTCCTGCGATACCAACCAGTTCACCTTTCTTTATTGAGAAACTTACCATCTGGTCATTCGGTTTCACTTTTAAATCTTTAACTTCGAATATAACATCTCCGGTAGGATGCCTTTCGCGCACATAAAACATGTCAACTGATCTGCCAATCATATCAGACGTCAGTTGGTCAATCGAGAAACCATCCTTTCGCTCTCTGCAACTTATAGTAAACCCGTCTCGTATAACGGTAATTCTATCTGCAATTTCCATAACCTCAGAGAGATTGTGAGAGATGTATATTATACTGATCCCTCTTGATTTTAAGCTTTTTACAATTTCTAGTAGTTTTTCTGCATCCATTACATTAAACATAGATGTTGGTTCGTCCATTATTAGGATTTTTGGCTCAAAAACAAGAGCTCTTGCTATTTTCACGTATTGTTGATTTGCAACGCTCAGATTGCTAACAATTTCTCTTACATCGAGTGAAACGCCCAGCATATCGATTACTCGGGAAGCATTTGCATAAAGCTCCTTGTAGTCGACGATGTTGAACTTCTTAACCTTCTCCTGACCAACGAACATGTTTTCAGCAACGCTCATATTGTGCAGAAGTAAGTTTTCCTGATAAATCACATGTATTCCTAATCCATGTGACTCCTTTGGCGACAAGGAGGAGTACTCCATGTCGCCAATAGTAATCTTTCCACTGTCAGGAGTTAGCGCACCTGTCAATAGTTTAATTAGTGTTGATTTTCCAGCACCATTTTCACCACATATGCAGTGTATCTCTTCTTTACGAAGATCGAAGTCCACATCTGATAGCGCATTATTCCCGAAAAAAGATTTCGTCACTTTTTCCAGTTGTAAAACCGTTGTTTCCATAGTAAGTCCTCTATCTATAGGATATGAAACTTTTGCTGTGAAACTGCTGACTCATTAACTAGTTATATAAGTCTAAGCCGCCAATTAATCTTAGCGCTCCTTCATAATCATCCCACCTAACTGCTTCGTCAACATTTTCAATTGTGATTGGAACCATTGGTAAATCGTATGCTCTTGGTGGAGTTTCTCCATTCAAGTACATCCAAAGTCCTTTGAAGGCAGCAGCTCCTTGAGCCATCGGCAAGTATGATATTGTACCATCCAAATCTCCTGCTCTAATCCATTCAAGTTCGTCATCCTGACCGCCACCAGCGGCTTTTACAGTGCTTTCCATGAGTCCTGCATCTCTCAATGCAGCCATTACGCCTGCATACATTGGTCCGTTATGAGCGAAAATAGCATCAAACTCCCTACCTGATTGGATGAAATCTTGTGTTACATTTAGTGCTCTTTCTGTTCCCCAATCTGTGTATACAACATCTGCAATCTCAAACGGCTGTCCGTTTGCTTCATATACTTCCATATAGCCTTCCAACCATGGTTCAACAATGCTCATACCGGGAGCACCAAGTACCAAAAGTGCAGTCCTTCCTCTAAACAACTCACAATGCATAGCTGCAGTTCTTTCTCCAAGTACTCTCCAATCATGAGTCGCTACCGAAACATACTCTGCTCCTTCACCGGGCACACCGTTTTCAAACGATACCGGTATTCCAGCATCCCTAGCCATGTGAGAGAGTTGTACGGCTAACTCTGCTGTTCCTGTGTAAACACTTATAGCATCAACATCTTCAGCGATAAGAGTTAGCATACCATTGACTTGATCCTCAAGATCGGCGATTACCGGAATAACGATAACCCGTACTCCTACAAGTTCTGCCGCTTTCTGAAACGATTGAACTGATAGTTGATTCCACTCACTGTCATTATTAAATGTGATGTTTCCGAAAACGAGTTCCTTTTCAGATGAATCTCCTGTGCCACCGTTGTTTGCGCAACCTACCATTGCAATGATCGCCACTAATAAAAATGCTACTACTGTTAACCTAACTATCTTTCCTTTCATTTTCCTTTCCTTTCTTTATGTTATTAGACACTTATTTATACAGGATTGCTAGAAGATGCATCTATCCTGTCTTGCGACAATATGGATTTATAAATCGAATTTTCAAGGAATGATTCAATCGCATACATACCTGCACCACAGATCTCTGCGTGTGTCGGAAGGGAGCTAAATGCAATCACTCTTTCTGACAATTCAAAACCGAATATAGTGTTCTCAATCTTTTCCCTTATTCTTTTTAACAGATTTTCTCCAAACTGAATGATTTCGCCTCCTAATATAATCACTTGAGGATCGTTAGCTGTAATAGCTTTAATCACAGCATGATATAGAACATCAGCTTCTTCTTCAAATAGTTGAGTAGCGAGCTTGTCACCATCATGAAATGCTTTTATTATTGAATGCATTGTTACTTCATCGTTTTCTATATATTTCTTTATATAACTATCCCTATGAGATACTAGTCCAAATGTAGCGTTCTGAACTAAAGTTGACACACTTCCCAATATTTCCAAACAACCTTTGTTTCCGCAAAAACATAGTGGTCCATTGCGTTCTATAGACATATGCCCAAACTCACCGACATAGCCGAGAGTTCCCCTCATAATTTCGTCATTGTGGATTACACCTCCACCTATTCCCTCATCAACAATAATATAAACAAGAGAAGAGTATTCGGGATAGTAAAGCTTCTTTTCGGCAAGTGCCATCAAGTTTCCGTTGTTTTCCAGGTAAACCGGAAATGGGAGTAAATCCTCAACTTCGCTCAGAATATTAGTTATCTCACGGAACTTTAGCTGTGCCGAAACAACTATACTATATCTTTCAGTATCAACGATACCTGCTACACCAATCGCCATCCCGACTATGTATTCTGGGCTCAATGCACATGTATCTAGAATGTCAAAAGCGCACTCGCAAATACCTGTAATAATTTTTTCACCACTAAAATCACCGTTAATCTTTTTAATTGATCGTTCGTTCATTCTTAAATCAAAAACACCACAAGTTATTCCGCTACTAGAAATCACCATCCCTATAACAAACCCAAACTCCTGATTTAAGTCTAAAAGGAGTGGCTTTCGCCCCCCCAAGGAGGAACCTTGTCCAATCTCACGCACCAATCCAATTTCTATTAAGCCCTTTGTGATTGCGGCACAACTAGTGAAGCTTAATCCAGAAATAATTTTGAGTTGTTGTCGTGTAACCGGTCCTCGCTCTCTGATTAGTCTTAGTATAGAAAGCGTGTTTTGTTCTTTCAGTTGTTGAAGATTTTTTCCAGCTTTAGCATCATGTAATGCGTTACCTGTATTTTGCGTTATATTGTTAACATCGCTCACAAGAACATCTCCGTTTCTTTGGAAGCTAATAGTGAAAAACGCTACGATATTAAAGAGATTTGAAATACAAATCAAGTATATCGTCAATGTTACCATTTGTCAACCGAAAAAACATAAAAATTATATGCACTATAGCCTAATAACTAGAACTGATATTACAAACATTTTAATAAGTTGCGTTCTTTTGTTACAAAGACTAAGATGATGGCTGATTATATGTTTCACACAAGTTATCTAAGTGATTATGTTACACTAAACTGGACAGAAATTATTT
>Ga0123355_10021942_pt1 | contig 10232 bp, 10 predicted proteins | sample TergutEmb28metaG_3_FD_89872 | JGI IMG/M metagenome (GOLD analysis project Ga0123355, IMG submission 89872) | Embiratermes neotenicus P1 segment gut microbial communities from Petit-Saut dam, French Guiana - Emb289 P1 | ecosystem: Host-associated > Arthropoda: Insects > Digestive system > Gut ... | reverse complement strand
GTGACAAAATTTGATGCAGTATCTTTGCTCAACTCGTTCAGTCATCGTGAGAGAAATCACAAATCCGACGAACACGTATAACAGCACCTCACTCGGCGGCCAGCAGGCAGCGATTGGCACACTAACGCGGAGAAAAAATTCCAGCATGTGCATTAAGCTGTCTCCTTCCGCTGTGCACAGTGGCACCGCCCTAGCATCACTACTGTGCGCGGGAAAATTCAAGGTCGGATACTTTTTAGACAGCCTTCGTATGGACTGGTTTGGGCTGGCCCAGGATGGAGGCAGGTGGCGGACGCTTGTGAGTGCGGTAATGAACCTTAAGGTTCTGTGAAATGCGGGGAATTTCTTGACTAGCTGCAAACCAGTTAGCTTCTCAAGAAGGACTCTGCACCATGGAGTGAGTGAGTAAGTAAGTAAGTAAGTAAGTAAGTAAGTAGATTTATTCTTTTCAAATAGCTTGTGCTTTAAGTGGAGACCCTGTGCTGTAAAATTTAGAGCTGATTGTACATGTCATCCTATTTCCTTGGATGTTTTTCAGGTTGTGTGTTAGTGCTGGCTTATCTGAGTTCTTATACAATCAGTGGGTGAAGAAAGAAATGTATACAGACTTTTCTTTATCTGCTTGGTACAGTATGGGACCAGGGGCAATGTCCTTCATTCTGCTATAAGGATTTTCTTCTAGACTTTTTTTGAACTGTAGGGTCTTGCTTCTCAGTCTTCAACTCAACAGTTAGTCCGTTACCTGTCAGAGCAATAACATGCGACAGGCCAGGCAATGCAGATGCTTGAATCACTCTCAGAGTCAGAAGGTTTTGGGTTTGTTGTGTCCCGAATTGCGTCAAAGTACACTTAGCAGTATGGCTACGAGGAGAAACCTTACAGACTGAGATATCACGGAACTGTTATTAGAATCATGCTCTGACAGTACAAACTGTCGACCTACTGTACCTGTAGTCTACAGGTTTACAGGGGAACCCAGTGGGTTACGACAAACAGAGCCCCTCCCCCGGTCAGTAAAGATCCTTCACTTAGCACTTTGACGGCAAGACAAGGAAAATGAGCTCCTTTCACAAGACAGTTAAAGAGACCTGACACAAGACACGACACTGGCTTGTGCAGTGTGAGAGAATTTGGTGCCATGTATGTTCTGCCAAAAGCAAATACACAAGAATGAAATTCCAAGTGTCGAGAATGCAACATAGGATTGTGTGCTACCCCTAGTTTTGAGGTTTATCACATGAAACTGCATTTCTGAGGATCAACTGACATGAAAGTGTAGAAGCAAAATATGCAAATTTCAGTAAATATTGCCATTGTAACTACTGAACTGATGCTTTTCAGTAGTGTTGTCTTGATGAAATAATGGGAGTGAAGGGGGTGTGGATTTTACAGAAGGGGCTTTAAGAAGGAGCAGAGACTTGTCGGGGGCTGTTACGTGTGTGTATTTGCTTCATTTTGCCAATATGAGGAAAAAAATAAGACACTGCCTGGAGATGTCTGTAAATATTTCAGGAATTCTGGAAAAATCGTAAGACTGTTAGTAAGAAAAATTAAACTTTATTAATGATAATTTTAACTAGAATTGAACTTTACGCAATCTTTAACGCGTGTACAATACAAGCCTTTTAGACTAATACTGTGAAAAAAGTATGTGTAATCATAATTGCAGAAAATTTTAAAATCGGCGTGGCTTTGCTGGACATTGATTTCCCAATGGTCATTGAGGGCATTTAATTACTGGGACATTGTTTTCCCATTTGGCCATAAAGGGGTAATATAAAGTGCACTTGCATGTTAGGGTGTATTTTGTGGGTGGGTTTTGAAACAATGAATTTTGACATGTTGGTATATGGCGGTCAGTTTTTCCCTATCACTGCAACACAGTACGTAGTTAAAGTGGGCCGCCAGACCGTTTGAGCTTAGAAGTAATGCTCGTGACTTGTATGGAAGAGGTGCCCAGTTTGAATCACAGCCAGAATGCTTGTAACCCCAGTTGCTGTTATTGTGTTTTTACTCATTCCTTCCTGGCACATTCTGAAAGAATGTCTCTAAGGTGGACTAATACCACATTCTTGCATATTCTTTATGATTCATTATTCACCATTTATTGTACTGGGGCCAGTTTGGCATAGTTGGTGTAGTGACTAGGCAAGGGGCTGGATGGACCAGATGTAAAGTCCTGGTTGGAGGAGCTCTTTCATCTCCCGACATGTCCAGACTAGCCCAGGGGCCCATTCATCCCCCACTTCAATGGGCACAAGGGTTCTTTTTCAGGGATGGCCTTAACATGATATTGATCACATTCCTCCATCTAGTACCAAAGCTGAGGTGTGGAGCTGTACCTCTGCCCCCACCCTGTGCCTGCATGGCATGTATAGGACAACTTTACTCTTTTTTATACTACCCCATCATTTGATGTTTGTATGTGGTCTGAGCTACCGACATCATTAATAAACTGTAGATGAAAAAGAAACCTATTTTTGTGTAGAAGATTGCATATGTTTTACATCAAGTGTATCTTTTTGTATCTTATTATCCATGTAACTAATCTAAAAGTGGAGTGGATCACGATTAGTGAAGAGTGCTGTGTTGGTTGCTTTTGAAAGGTGTGATAGGTCAGTCAGTAAAGTGATTAACTGACTGGCTGGATGACCAGGGTTGATTCTTGGCAGAGGGAGAGATATTTCTCTTTGCTGCTGTATCCAGGTTGGCTGTAGAATCTGCTCAGCCTGGTGACAAACTGGTAATAGGATATCTTCCCCAGACAAAAATAGCCGGATGTGAAACTGACCACTCACTCCCTCTAGCATTGTGGGAAGAGCTTTGCTTCCATTCCATTCCCCACTGTTTGTAGAAAGATGTTTAAGCATATGGATAGCTTAGTTGTTTTTGTTATTATTCAAATTAAGGTCTTTAGTACAACTTCAGCAGCTTGTAGGAGTGGTAAAAATGTATGTTGTTTGGGACATTTATACCATTGTAAGCATTTGGTTCTGTGTTCACTCCTGGGAGAACATAACATAGAGCTGGACAATTAATGTAGGGTGAATCATATCACAAATTGTATATATTACAGGACTTGGTTACAGGATGTGTAGAAAACTGTGGAACTTCAACCATGTTTCAGTCCAAGTATTTGTTGTTTGAATTTAAATCTCCATCTCTTTTGCCCTGTAGTATTGAAAAACCAAAAGAAGCCTCCCTTGAGATTAGCCTACATTAGGTCCATAGTATTTTTTTCAAATGTGAAGGTGAATGAGATGGTGTAAAATGATAAAAAATACAAATTTGTTACAGGCTGTTGCCATAGAAATCAAGCATGATGACAAACTCACAGAAGAAGATGGAGTATATGTTCAGGTTGCTCTACTGTATACATCATGTGGTGGCCAGAGACGGCTTCGTATTCTTAATCTTTCACTCAAAACATGTACGCAGATGGCTGATCTGTATCGTAGCTGTGACCTGGATACCATTGTTAACTTTTTTTCTAAACAAGGTACATAATATGTGACTTTTTAGGTATGCATTATTTGTTGTAGTGTAATGTTTAGAATTTGATTTTGTTTAATTTTGTAGATGCTGCAATATTACATCCCACTAAATACTGTATATTAATTGGTGGAACTTTGGAATAGGTGCTAGTTTATGTGAGAAGAAGTCACAGAATTTTGAAATGTGTTTGCTTGGTATTTTTATCTAACAGCGGTGTTCCGGTTATTGGAGACATCACCGAAGGCGGTGAAAGAAAACCTAGTGAATCGGTGTGCACAAATGCTAGCCTGCTACAGAAAGAACTGTGCTAGTCCATCCTCAGCAGGACAGCTGATCTTACCTGAGTGCATGAAGTTGCTTCCTCTTTATGTGAACTGCATCCTCAAGAGTGATGCAGTTTCTGGAGGTTAGTATGGACACTTGTGAAGTTAACCTTTTGGTGCCGGAATTATTTTTTTAATTTTAGCACATCCTGTATATAAAATGTGAATAATACAGGAACCAAATACGTTAGATTTATGAAAAAAACTGCATTTTGAACAGGAAAAAACAGAGAGTATATACCATGTTTAAAATATTCAGTACCTATATTTGTTGAATAAATATATAAAATGTAACATTTAGAGGTTAGTGGTGCGGTGCGACCACTATAGTCATTGCTAGGCGTCAAAAGGTTAATCAGCCATTTCCATAAGTTACATTTATCTATGGGGCACCAGAATCTAAGAGGGAACTTCAAAAGAGAGGCTGTAATTTGGCTGTTTGCAACAGCTGACATTCAACATTTTGAGCACTGTGCCACTTGTTAACAAATGGTGAGTTCAGCATGAAAGGGTAAATCATACTAACAGCGTACAGTACGCAAGTCTATGAAGATAGTCAACCTCTTGGCAACATAAGACATCTAAATTTAATGAACCTTCATTATACATGCTTCTTTTATGCAATTTACATTTTAATTATTTGTTTGGTTTTTTATGTTCTGCATAATTTGCAGCTGTAGTGTTCTAATGTACGTGAACAGTAAGTGTATTGATCTTTAAACAACAGCAGAAACCAGAGGTATGATGACAGTAGCCTGTATTGTGTTTTTGTGAGTGAAAGACACTTTTATGTTTGTGTTTGGGGAAGAGGGGCATGGGAAGTAAGTGCTGCTTAAAACCTGCTTATGTGCCACATGATTCTAATGTGTAGCAGGTCTTTTTCCTAACTTTTTCTCTAAGATCTGGGTGTGTCTTGTCAAATAGAGGAGGTTTTACTGTTGTGTTAAGTGACAGAATTACAGCAGGTCACCTGAATGAAAGAAAATGTGTATAATTTAGTACTCATGTGAATCATCCTTTGTTTAATAGAGAACGGAATTCTTCATTCTGCATTACTTACAATGTGTTACTGTGGTCAGCCATGAAAGATTTTCCTCTTTGTAGTTACAGATGAGACAGAAATTGTTTCGTTGTATTATTTATTTTTGCTTCACATGACAGTCTTCATTGTCTTTGTGATTTTTTGATATTTTCCCCCATAATGTCTTTCCAGTGGTCTGATTACCAAACATTACAACAGTCTCCACTGCCAGCTGAATTTTGATTATCAGGGTTGTATCGTTACAACTTCAGCTCCTTATAAAGAGTTCTGTATGCCATTGATACGTTAATCTCCTTTCTTTTTCATAAGCTGCCATTAAAACAGTTGATTCTATAGGTTTGTTGCAGGTACTATAATACAAGTTATTTTCCAGTTTGAGGTCTTCTTCTGCCTTGTGTTCATTTTGTGGGAGGGGGTTTGGAAGTTGCCATGGTAAATGAAATTGCTCTACCTGATAATAGTTAATAGACCATTTCTCCTTGGGTGGTTGTGCTTTTGGTTAGTCTTAGAATCCATATCCATTTGGTTCATTTATTAGTCAGCAGTATGGCCAACTGTGGGTCTGCAGTTTCTAATGTGCCTGAAGTATGGTGTGAACTACATCAGACAGAACTTTCAGACACCAGAGTGGTCTCTTATATAATGAGAAATACTCTCAGAGTGCAAGTATTATTTGTTGTTTTGAGTGTTTGTATTAAGCTGCATTCTGCAGTCTTAACTTCACAGAATGATTTTTCAGGGTAAAATATATCCAAACTGTAAGATTATGGGTATCATAAACACCGAAAGTGGACTGATTTTCTACTATAAAACTGAAAACAGAGGTGTAACCAATGCTTAAATAAGGTAATTGAAATGTGTATTGTGACTTTGAATAAGAAGCAGTGGTACTGGCTGTCCCTATCATGGAAGTTAAAATTTTTCAGATTACATTTTCCTGAGATATGATGCCATGTTGTTTAATGCAGAGGTGCCAGTGTTGTGGATGGATATGCTGCTTCTCTCTCTTGGTACAAGATGAGAGCAGCAGGTTCCTCAAAACATTGGTATCTGTCTATCAAACTGCACGAGATCAGATCCCAGAAAATAACCATAATCTTCGTATTCATTGGTATGAGAACTTTAAGTGTCTCATTAAAGGTGTTTGCCTGTAACTTTGCATGTGTTAATTACAGGATCTGACATGGCCATAGATGATCGGTCATTTGTAATGCAAGCAGTCACCATAATGGATATTCCATCATCTGTCGCATACTTCTATCCACGACTTGTCCCTCTTCATGAAATTGACGTTGATTCTAGTGAAGATCCACCTGCAATCCGCTGCACGTCAGATAAAATTCGTGATGATGGTGTGTACTTGCTAGGTGAGTTCTTACACTTCTGATAGTACACGTAGGTTGACTGATACAGGTTTTGAGGTAGTTCCATAATACCGTATTTACTCGAATGCCAAAAGAAAATGTATTTATCCAAATCTAAGACAACCCTCAAAAAATAAAATGTCTGCTAAGAAAAAATATATTACCATTTCATTCACTGAATATAGAAAGCATGTCAGATTCTCTCTACCTTCACCAATAAGTTTCACTGTCTCCATCTTCACTGTCATTCCACAACACATTGTCAGTCCCATCTACTGCACTGGATATATAACACTTCTTAAAATCCTTCACAATTAATTCTGTTGAGATGTGCTGCCATGTCATTATGATGCATGCTGACTAAATCCTACCTTTACATTTCTTGGTTTATAAACTTACTTGAACCCTTAAAGATTTAGTTTTCTGCACAGATTGTGTTAGTTGTGTTAAGAATTTAAATACATTTATTCTTGGATTTTTGTATTGTGTCTGTGGCCTGATCAGTCTGAGTTCATGGCTCCTTTTATGGCTTTTAATTTGTGGATTGGTCCAGGTTTTATTTTTGAGATGTGTAGTTAAATTTTAATTTTTCAATAGCTATTTTCCTGTTACTACCCTTGGACTAGATCTGTTGTCAGGTACATATCTTCGCAAGTTGCAGAGTCTGTGGTGACAAGTGACTGAGAATAACTCAGTCCAGAGGATCAACCAAGTTAGGTGCTTCTTTGCCTGATTAAATGGAAACATAGCTAGATTATCTAACCTTGTGCCTCTTAAAAATACAGAGGGTGGACAGAGTCCCAAAAGAGAAGATTTTGTCAGTTAATTTCAGTTGTGCAGTGTTCTGTTTTGGATTGCTTTTTTGTCCTGAAATGTCAGTAAGGAATTACCACTCTGCAGTGTATAATATCTCGGAAGAGTGCAGATCTCACATAATGATTTGGCGATGCAGGCCTTGGTTTGGTTCCACTTGGTCCGGTTCAGAGCGTGCTTCCTGCAATCCTCACCTTGCATTCGAGTTAATACATTATATCATCTTTGTATTCTGTTGAGCAATTTTTTTTTCTCAAGAAACTGAATTGTCATATGTATGTCAGGATATGCACCTGTTGCTGACAAGTGATATGGGACAGAATTGTAATTTTTAAAGGTCCTTTCCACCCTTCATGTGGTCTGACAATTGAAATGGCCTTGAATTACCAGCTCAAATTTACCTTTAAAGTTGTTGGCATATTGAATTGGGTGTTTTATTCCCTATCTAAATTACATTTCTTAGGAAAGGTAGGGTTTCATCAGCTGTTATGTGTTCTGCTCCTAGTAAGACTTCAACCAACTGTTGGATTTGCATGGAACTTGGCATTTGACATTGTACCTTAGAGGCCACCATCCATTTTATACTTTATAATTCCCCACCACAAGTAATGTTAGCATGGTTGTCAGATGAACTAATGATGCTAGTAGAGTCATGAATTGTGTGGTAACTGTGCATCGTCTGAAGCTATGTAACTTTTGTAACATATTCTTTGTTACAGAGAATGGCATCCACTTATTCCTATGGATAGGTCTGAATGTTAGCATGGAATGGGTGCAGAATGTATTTGGTGTTCACTCAGCTGCCCAGATTGACATCGATCGCACATCACTGCCTCAATTAGACAATCCTCTTTCAGCGAGGATACACTCTGCAATTGCATCAGTTCGTCATCAAAGACATAGATACATGAGGGTAAATGTCCAATTTTTTCTGCTATAGCTTGGTTTCTTGAAACCGTTAAGCAGCAATTTCTTACTTTAAGCATGGAATGTTAATTATAAATCGGTGTTAAAAGGATCCTGATGATCGAAATTAAACCCATACCATCTGTAATTCACTGCTGAAGCTTATGGTATAAAAGTAAATGCGAATTTGCCTTTATACTTTTAGAAGTTGTATGTTACATACACACATAAAGTCGAAACTTAAATATGGGGTGGATTTATGTATTGTGTCTAGTGTCCTCTTTTTCACGCCAGCTGGAATTGTCAGTGAACATAATGTGCTAAACTATTTGTGTGTGTTTTTTTTTCTTTCTTTCTAAGTGAGCATAATTCTTCATATTGCTGGTTCTCTCTGGCTTTCTTGTTGTCAGTAGTGCACTGTGATGGATTCTGATGATGTACTGTCCATTTAGTTGCCTTGCTCAGTGGAAGAAGCAAAGGTCCCCCCCCCAGATGCTTCACTTTCATAACATAACTTGCCTGGTCATTTCTGTTACGTTGTTACGAACAGCAGCACAATTCTGATGAAGTTCCGACATGACTTAAATAGTGCACAGAAACCTCTAGCACAGTGATGACAGTAAACTATAAAACATAAACAAGGCATAAACAGAGGATCAACGAAGCAAAGAAATAAGGCCTGATGTTTTCTCTTTAGGATAATACTTAGTGCTCATACACAGGACCCCAACCAGTGTTCACCAGAGTCTAACATCTGTTTCCCTAAACATTATGTTTTTTTTATCATGATAAGCCAGTTTAATTTGTGTTATACTTGGAGGCATATGCATTTGACATTTTAATTTATGCTGTTAATTTATTTTCAGTTAACATTGGTCAGACAACGTGACAAGTTAGAGATGGTTTTCAAACATTTCCTGATGGAGGATCGTGGTTTTGATGGCTCAGCTTCGTATGTAGATTTTCTGTGTCATATGCACAAGGAAATACGTAATCTGCTGAGCTAGAAGCATCTTGTAATAACCACCATTAAGATGATAATGTGAACAAATCTAGAACCTGAGGCTGAAATGCTTGCAAGGGTCGATGAATTGACAACATTCATACATTCAGAAGAGGAATGACAAATGTTGTCACAATTTGGTTTCTCCCATAGATAATTTGTCATGGCCTTTTTCGAAGAGCAACACCAAGCAAACTCACACTGACAGGCACAGAGTGAAATGTGACTGAAACTTTTCAGTAAGTCTGAATGTTTTCTATCTACAAAGACACTTAGCTAACTACAGGAAACAAGATGAAAGTTGTGCATGATGTTGAAATGAAGATATCATATTATTATGAAGAACTCAAGGTCATGGTTATACTGAACATACTTAACAGTAAGAGACAGTTTGTTGCAATAAGGATTTTAATTATATGAGAATGTTTTAATGCACTAATGAACAGCATGTGAAGAGAACTTTGAACTTTAATAAAGACCAAGGGAAGAACACAAGTTATGTATCTTTTGAGTCTATTTCAGGAGTATTTATTTTTTTCTGTTATAGCAAATTTAAGAGTTTCAAGTAAAATTTACATTTTTACAGAATCTTTTGTCACAGAATGTAATTGTTGATGTGTGCTGAAGTGATCATAGAAACTTTGACTTTGTGATTACATTTGGTGCAGTATGAGACCAACAACAAGAAATACAAGAATTGTTTAATACTGTAGTGGGGTACACTTGTAAAATTAACATTTTTATAGGCAGGGTGGGGGGTGGGGGCTATAGAGGATATCAGTAATACTCTCCCTTTATTTGTTCAGCTTGTGTGTCTTATCAGAACATACATTTCTTTTATTTTAAGTGAAACATTGTTTGTTTAGTGGTTAATTGAAAATAAACATACTGACTCTTTGGTCTCATATTTTTTTTATCTGTTTCATGTATTTCCTGTTTATGTGAAGGATATGTCTGTCTGTCTGTCAGTCCCTGTCTGTAATGATCACTTCACTTTTCCTTTTGTTTGGTCCTGTTCCATGCTTTTGTATTTCTATCTTTGCCAACCAGGTTTGTCTTCCAAGCCATTTCTTTTGAACTCTGTAGGTAATTGTCTTGCCTCGTGTTTCTATCATGACCATTCTGCCTCTCTCGCTGTCCCTCTCTCTCTCTCTCTCTCCATCCCTCTCCCTCCCCCTCTCTCTCTCTCTCTATATATATATATATGTGTGTGTGTGTGTTTACACATGCATGCAAAGGGAGAGAAAGGGGGGGGGGGGGGAGGGGGGGGAAAAGCTCTAAAAAAG
>Ga0123355_10021941_pt1 | contig 10233 bp, 6 predicted proteins | sample TergutEmb28metaG_3_FD_89872 | JGI IMG/M metagenome (GOLD analysis project Ga0123355, IMG submission 89872) | Embiratermes neotenicus P1 segment gut microbial communities from Petit-Saut dam, French Guiana - Emb289 P1 | ecosystem: Host-associated > Arthropoda: Insects > Digestive system > Gut ... | reverse complement strand
TGCTTCCGGATTTTCGGGTCACCGGGCGTGCCCGAACCGTGGGGATGGCAGCTCGCCGGGCACCACGTCGCACTGAACTTCACCGTTGCCGGCGACTACCTCTCCCCCACCCCGTGCATGCTCGGCTCGGTGCCGGCCTCTTACGGGCCGCTCGCGCCACTCGCCGAGGAAGAGACAGCCGGGTTCCGGCTGGTCAATTCGCTCTCCCCGGAGCAGCAGGCTAAGGCGATCATCTGGCACCGGCCGCCGCCGGACTTCGCGACCCGGATGGTGCCCCGGATCGGGGCGGTGGAGCTGCCAGACCACGTGTTCGAGCCGGAGCCCGACTACCGGATCGATGAGCAGGAGCGGCAGATCCTCGCATACATCCGGTCCGGTCCCAGGGGAATCGCGGGCGCGGAGCTGACCGGGGCGCAACTGGAGGCGCTGACGGAACTGGTCGCGATGTTCAGCGACCGGGTGCCGCAGGAGGTTTCCGTCGCGGAACGCCGCCGGGTGCTCGCGGCCGGCCCGGAGAACCTCACCTTCGCCTGGGCGGGCGGGACCTCAGGCGGCGAGCGGCACTACTTCCGCGTCCAGGGCCCGGAGCTGCTGATCGAGCACGACAACACGCAGGGCGGCGGGAACCACGTGCACTCGGTGTGGCGGGTCCCTGGTGGCGACTTCGGTGACGACATCCTCGCGGCCCACTACCGCTCGGAAAGACATCACTCAGAATGATTTCCGGACGGTAGCGGGCTTCGAGTGTCCGTTCCGGTGCCTTCCTACCGCTTCTCGAGCTCCAGGAAGTCGCGCTCGGTCGGGCCCGTGTAGACCTGGCGCGGGCGAGCGATCTTGGTCGCGGGGTCCTTGATCATCTCGCGGTAGTGCGCAATCCAGCCGGGGAGCCGGCCGATCGCGAACAGCACCGTGAACATCCTGGTCGGGAACCCCATCGCCCGGTAGATCAGGCCGGTGTAGAAGTCGACGTTCGGGTACAGCTTGCGGGAGATGAAGTAGTCGTCGGACAGTGCCACTTCCTCAAGCTGCTTGGCCAGGTCGAGGAGGTGGTCGTTCGGCGCCAGCTTGGTGAGCAGCTCGTCGGCCGTTGCCTTGACGATCCGGGCCCGCGGGTCGTAGTTCTTGTAGACCCGGTGGCCGAAGCCCATCAGCTTGACACCGGGCTCCTTGTTCTTGACCCGGGTGACATAAGAGTTCACGTCGCCGCCCTGGTCGCGGATGTCCTCGAGCATTTCCAGCACCGCCGCGTTGGCGCCGCCGTGCAGCGGACCGAACAGGGCGTTGATGCCGGCCGAGATGGACGCGAAGAGGTTGGCCTCGCTCGAGCCGACGACGCGGACCGTAGAGGTCGAGCAGTTCTGCTCGTGGTCGGCATGCAGGATGAACAGCATGTCGAGTGCCCGCGCGACCGCCGGGTCAACCTCATACGACTCGGCCGGGATGCCGAACGTCAGCCGCAGGAAGTTCTCCACGTAGTTCAGCGAGTTATCCGGGTAGAGCAGCGGCTGGCCGACCGACTTCTTGTACGCGTAGGCGGCGAGCGTCGGTACCTTGGCAAGCAGCCGGATCGTGGACAGCTCCACGTTCGGCTCGTCGAACGGGTTCAGGCTGTCCTGGTAGAAGGTGGACAGCGCGGAAACCGCGCTGGACAGGACGGGCATCGGGTGCGCGTCCGGCGGGAAGCCGTCGAAGAACCGCTTGAGGTCCTCGTGCAGCAGGGTGTGCTTGGTGATCTGCTGGGTAAAGTTCGCCAGCTGGTCGGCGGTTGGCAGCTCGCCGTAGATGAGCAGGTAGCTGACCTCGAGGAAACTCGACTTCTCTGCCAGCTGCTCGATCGGGTAGCCACGGTAGCGGAGGATCCCCGCGTCACCGTCGATATAGGTGATCTCGGAGGCGCACGCGGCCGTGTTGACGAAGCCGGGGTCAAGCGTGACCAGACCGGTCGTCGACAGCAGCTTCGTCACCTCAATGCCTGCGGAACCCTCGGAGGCGGCTTTGACGGGCAGGTCAAGTTCACCGTCGTCGGCATATCGCAGCGCTACTTTGCCGATACCAGACGATGCTTCGGGCATTCGCGGTCCCTTTCACGCTTCCTCACGGGGGACGCGCGTCTGTTGAACGGCCGGGATCGCCGACCGCGGCACGGCCCCGCAGGGGTCCAGAAAACTTACTTTGCACGCTAGTACGCGTTACGTGGTTGAGATACCAGGATGACATGGGACAACCGTCACACCCGGCGTCCCCCCGGCTTACGCTTTTGGGCATGAGGTTCGCCATCGCTATACCGCAGGTGTACCCGGACGGATCGTTCTCTCCCGAGGACTTTCGTCACTACTTCGCCCGAGTCGAAGAGCTCGGCGTGTACGAGAGCGCATGGACGCAGGAGACGCCGCTCAGTTCCGAGCCCCAGCTCGCGCCCCTGGAAGTGATGACCTACGCCGCGGCATGCAGCACGACGCTGCGGCTTGGCTGCACGGTGTTCGTGACCACGCTGCACTCCCCCGTGCACCTGGCCAAGGCGCTGGCCTCGCTCGACCAGCTATCCGGCGGCCGGGTCGAAGTCGGGGTCGGGTCCGGCGGGCCGCGACGGCCGTTCGCCGCGTTCGGGATGTCGCCGGACCGGTACGTGGCGCGATTCACCGAGGGCATCAACCTGATGAAGGCCCTGTGGACGGAGCCGCAGGTGACCTTCGACGGGGAGTTCTTCCAGCTCGCCGGGGCCGCGATGGAGCCCAAGCCGTTCCAGAAGCCGTTCCCGCGGCTGTGGTTCGGCGGGTCGGCCGAGGCGGCGGTGCGGCGCGGGGTACGGCTGTGCGACGGGTTCTTCGGTGCCGGGTCGTCGACGACGGCGGCGTTCGGCACGCAGGTCTCCGTGGTGCGGGACGCGCTGGCGACGGCCGGCCGTATGGAGGGGTTCGGTCCCGGCGAGTTCCCGGTCGCCAAGCGCATCTACATCGGGGTGGACCCGGCCGACAGCTCGCGGGCGCGATCGCGGGTGAACGCCGCGCTCGATGCGATGTACGGCCAGCCGGTGCCGGCGATCCAGGCGGCGGCGGTGGCCGGGACGGTGACCGAGTGCGCCGCCGGGGTCCGCGCGGTGATGGAGGCCGGCGCGGAGCTGATCCTGTTCACGCCGGTGTTCGACGTGGCCGAGCAGATGGAGCTGATCGCGGCGGAGCTCATCCCGCAGCTCGGCTGACACCGGCTGAGGCTTGGACGGTCTGACACCGGCTGAACCCCGGGGGCCTGACACGCCTCCCGTGCGGCCCAGGCTTCCGCACAGCGGGGCCCGGTCAGCTGCCGACGGGGTGCCAGACCGTCTTGGTCTCCATGGTGGCGAACATGCGCTCGAGGCCGGGCTCGGCGAACCAGTCGGCGGCTGGCAACCGGACCACGCGCTTGAGCGTGCCCGCCGCCGCCACGGCCAGGTCGTCGGCGAGAGCGCCGGGTGCGCCCGCCAGGTCGATCGCGTTCACGTCCTGGTGCGCGGCCAGCCAGGGCGCGATCTCGGCGACCTCGCCGGTGAGCACGTTCACCACCCCGCCGCCCAGCCGCGCGCCCGCGAGCACTTCAGCGAGGGCCACGGCGGGCAGCGCGTACCGCTCGCTGGCGATGACGACCGCGGTGTTGCCGCTGACGATCGCGGGCGCGACCACACTGACCAGGCCGAGCAGCGCGCTGTCGCGGGGGGCGAGCACCGCCACCACGCCAGCAGGCTCGGGGACGGAGAAACTGACGAACGGGCCCGCCACCGGGTTAGCTGACCCGCGGACCTGGCCGAGCTTGTCCGCCCAGCCCGCGTACCAGACCCAGCGGTCTACTGCCGCCTCAACCTCCGCGAGGGCCGCGTCGGATCCGGTCGCCACGGCTGCGGTCGCCCCCGCTCCGGTCTCGCCTGCTCCGGTCTCGCCTGCTCCGGTCGCAACGGCTCCGGTCGCAACGGCTCCGATCTCATCAGCTGCGGTCGGATGGGAGCGGCTCCCCGTCGCGCGCCTGATCTCGGCGGCGAACCGGTCACGGTACTCCTCGAGGAGCTCCGCGACCCGGTAGAGCACCTGGCCGCGCCACGCAGCGGCAGCGCCCGACCAGGCGGGGAAGGCGGTGCGTGCCGCGATGACCGCCTCTCGCGCGTCTTTCCCCGAAGCGAGCGCCACGCTCGCCAGGTAGCCGCCGTCAGCACCGTGGACGTCCATCGTCCGGCCGCTGTCCGAGCGGCGGAAGGCGCCACCGATGTAGAGCCGGTGGGTCGTGCGGATCGCGGGTTTCGCCTCGGCCGGCTGGCTGGGACTATCAGACATCGACCGTGCCCGGGATGTCGAGGTAGGCCTCCAGGCCGTGCCGGCCGCCGTCCCGCCCGAAGCCCGCCTCTTGATAGCCGCCGATCGGCGCGGCTGGATCGAACCGGTTAACGGTGTTCGCCCAGACCACCCCGGCCCGCAGCCGGGAGGCAAGCCACGTGCTCAGCGATCCCCGCTCGGTCCAGACCGCCGCCGACATCCCGTAACGGGTGGCGTTGGCCAGTTCTACGGCCTCGTCCGGGGTGCTGAACGACGACACCGTGAGCACCGGTCCGGCGAGCTCCCCGCCTGCGATGCGGCTCTTGCCCGGCATCTCGGCGAACGGTGCCCCTGCCGCCAGTGCCGCAGTCGCCCGTGCGTCAGGCAACGCTGCCTCAGTTGCCCGTGCGTCAGGCGAGGGTGCCTCAGTTGCCCATGCTGCAGTCGCCCGTGCTTCAGTCAACAGTGCGTCATTCGCGCGTGCCTCAGCCGAGATCGTTTCTGCCAAGATCGCTTCAGCCGAGATCGCCTCGGTGAACATCGCGGGCTCGAACCAGAAGCCGCGGTCGGGAACCGAGCACGGTGCTGACCACCGGGTGCCGCCCGCCGCCTCGATGGAAGCAGCCAGGTCACGGACGCGCTCCAGCTGGGCCAGCGATGCGACCGGGCCGACGTCGGTGCCCATCTCGAGCGGGTCGCCGAGCCGCAACGCCAGCATCCGTCGCTTGATGGCGAGGATGAGGTCGGCGGCGACCGGCGCCGCGACGAACAGCCGCCCGCCAGCTCCGCAGACGTGTCCCTGTCCGACGAACACGCCGCCGACGATCCCCTCGGCCGCCGCCTCGACGTCCGCGTCGGCGCAGACGATGTGCGCCGCCGCGCCGCCGAGCTCCAGTGTCAGCCCCTTGCCGGACAGCGCGCAGGCCCGCGCGAGCTCCCTGCCCACCTCGGCAGACCCGCTGAAGGCCACCTTGTCGAGTCCCGGATGGCCCGCGAGGAGCTGCCCCGTGCTGCCGTCGCCGGTCACGACGTTGACCACACCGGGCGGCAGACCGGCCTCGGCGCAGAGCTCAGCGAACGCCAGCGCGGTCAGCGGCGTCGTCTCAGCCGGCTTGAGGACTACGGTGTTCCCGCATGCCAAGGCCGGCGCCGCCTGCCAGGCCAGCATGACCAGCGGCGAGTTCCAGCCGATGACCTGGCCGACCACGCCGAGCGGCCGCGGCGCCGGACCGAACCCGGCGTAGCCGAGCTTGTCCGCCCAGCCGGCGTGGTAGAAGAAGTGCGCCGCCGCGAGCGGGAGGTCGCCGTCACGCGTCACGCGGACCGGCTTGCCGCTGTCGATCGTCTCGATGACGGCCAGCTCCGCGGCCCGTTCCCGCAGCAGGCGTGCGATCCGCAGCAGGTACCTGCCACGCACCCGTCCCGGCATCGCTGACCAGACGTGCTCGTAGGCATGCCTGGCCGCGGCGACCGCCCGGTCCACGTCGTCGGACGCCGCGTGCGTCACCTCGGCGAGAACCTCCTCGGTGGCAGGCGAGATCGTCTTGAAGACCGATGAGCCCGGAACGAAGTCGCCGCCGATAAACAGCCCGTAGGAGTCGCGCAGCGCCATCTGTCCATCCTCTCGCATCGGCGCGGCCGCCGCTGCTCGAACGCGTACCTCACCCGGCGGCCACGGCGGCCTCGATTACCCGCCCGAAGGCCAGTACCTGCTCCTCCAGGCCACCGATGACCTGGAGGGAGGCGATAACGCCCGGAGCCGCCGGCACCGGCAGCGACAGCGCGGGCAGGCCGGCCAGGCTGGCCGGCACGGTCAGCGCGGTGAGCGAGAAACCATGGTGCCCGAGCAGCGGCGGTGTCCCGGCGAGGGTGGGGAGCACGAGCACGGGGAAGTCCGCGAGCAGCCCCCGCATGGTGGTCCGCACCGACTCCCTGGTGCGCTCCGCGGCCGCCCGGTCGGTGCGCGACAGCCGGGCTCCGATCTCGATGTTGCGCCTGACATGCGGGCTCAGCTGATCCAGGTACTGCATCAGATAGGCGTTGGTGCGGAAGCCCTCGCCGTCGATGATCACGCCGGAGGCGACGTTCGCCGCCCCGGCGTCGAACGCCGGCAGCGGGGTCACCGCCACCCCCGCCGCGGCAAGGGCCCGGTCGACTGCCTCGTCCACGGCGGGATCCACGCCGTCGGGCAGGCCGGTGATCGCGAGCCGCCCGGCGACGAGCGCCACGGGCGCGGCCAGCACCGTGAAGGAGGGCTCGATGAGCCGCATCCCGAGTTCCAGCGCCGCCACGTCCGGCCCGATCGGGCCGACGGTGTCCATCGACGGCGCCAGCGGGTAGATGCCTTTCACCGGGATGCGGCCGAACGCGGTCTTGAGGCCCGCCACGCCACAGCAGGCGGCAGGGATGCGGACCGAGCCGCCGGTGTCGGTGCCAAGCGCGACGTCCGCCTCTCCCAGCGCCACCGCCACCGCTGACCCGGTCGACGAACCACCGGGCAGCCGCCTGGGGTCGAGCGGGTTGACTGGGGTGCCTGCCCAGTGGTTCACGCCGCTCGCCGACCAGCTCAGCTCGGTCAGGCTGGTCTTGCCGACGATCCGGGCGCCAGCCTCACGGGCCGATGCGACCACCGCGGCGTCGACCATCGCGGGGTCGGCCATCTCCGCGACGACGGGGCAGCCAGCGGTCGTCGGCACGCCCAGCACGTCGATGGAGTCTTTGACCGCGAGCCGGGGGCCAGGGCCTTCGCTGGCCAGCCGGATCACCCAGGTGCCCATGGACCCATCATTGCGCGGCAAGCCGGAAACCCAATGCGCGGCCGGCAACATAATTATGGGTGATTGTTCGCATCGTGTGACGGCTGCGAGGGATGCCCCGAGTGCGGTTACCAGGCGTTATCCTTGCCGTCATGCGTTCGGCTCGGGTAGCGGTGGTCCTCGACGTCTGCTGCGTGCTCATCTTCGTGATCATCGGCCGGGCCAGCCACACCAAGGGCGAGAGCCTGGCCGGGATCGCCTCGACGTCCTGGCCGTTCCTGTGCGGCCTCGCGGTCGGCTGGGCCGCTTCCCGTGCGTGGCGGCGCCCGCTCACCCTGCGGCCCGCTGGCGTTGCCGTGTGGCTGTGCACCGTGGTCCTCGGCATGGTCTTGCGGGTCATCTCCGGCCAGGGCACTGCTGTCGCGTTCGTCGGGGTCGCGCTGGCCTTCCTCGGGCTGTTCTTCCTCGGCTGGCGGCTGGTCGGGAAACTGGTCGCGCGCTAGAAGTGGTCCGCGCCGGCCGTGACAGGCTGCGGGCGCGGGTCAACGGGAGTTCGCAGTCCGGCTCGTTCCTCGCTGGCTCGGCAGGCTGGCATCCGTCAGCGCCTATCCTGCCTGGGACGGGCTCTGCGGCGGCGCGGGGAGGGCCCTGCGGGCGGGCGGGTCCAGCTCGCGCTCGGCCGAAGACGACCCAGACTGTGCCGCCGACTCGATGGGCGCCGCGCTCTGCGGCGGTGCCGCGGGCGGGGCGAGCGGCGGGGCCGAGTCCACTGACCTGGCCTGCTCCGATGACCCGGCCGACTCCGATGACTCGGCAGGCTCCGATGACCCGGCCGACTCCGATGGCCCGGCAAGCTCCGATGACCCGGCAGGCGCTGGTGGCCCGGGCGGCTCCGGTGGCGGGGTGGATGGCCCCGCTGGCCGGGCTGGCTCCGACGGCCGGGATGGCTCTGCTGGCGCTGGGCCGGGTGGCCCAGGGTCGGGTGGGGCGACCGGCGGGGCGGCGCGGACCGCCTCGGTGTAGGCGGCGCGCAGCTTAGCGAGCTCGCTCTCCGGGTCGGTGAACCAGGCCGTGGACCATAGCCGGTGGACCCGCCAGCCGAGCCGCTCCAGGTGCTCCTTGCGGAGCCGGTCCCGGTCGCGGACGCTGCCTGAGTCGCGGTAGCCGGCTCCGTCGGCCTCGATGGCGAGGATCATCCGGGACGGGTCGTCTGGATGCGCCGCGGCGAAGTCCACCCGGTAGCCGCCGACGCCGTACTGCGGTACCACGGTGATGCCAAGTTCGGCCAGCCGGGCCGCGACGTTCGCGGCGAACGCGCCAGTACCGGTCATGGCGCCGGGCTCGTCCGGCTGGCCGCCTCGGTGGCCGTCGGAGGGTACGCCGCCCGCCTCGGCGGGGACACCGCCGGCGCGGGCATATTCCAGGTACTCGGCGAGCATCCGGGCGCCGGGAGCAGTGAGCCGGGATGGGTCCACGTCATGGCTGGCGAACGAGCTGACCACGGTGAGCCGGCGCCGGGCCCGGGTCGCGGCGACGTTCAGCCTGCGTTCGCCCCCGGTTCGCAGCAACGGGCCCCACTGGTAGCGCATCCGGCCGTCCGGGTGCCTACCGTAGCCGACCGAGATGATGATCGCGTCTCGCTCGTCGCCCTGCACCCGCTCCAGGTTCTTGACGAAGAACGGCTCTGGCACGTCCTCGGCGAAGAACGCCTCCAGGTCCTTGCCGCCAGGCTTCGAGGCGGCGGTCCCGAGTTCCGCGCGCAGCGCGGTGTCGATCCGCTCCGCGTGCCGGACGCCGAGGGCGATGACGCCCAGTGATTCGGCCGGCCTGGTCCGCGCGTGCTCGAGGATGAGGCTGATCACCTCGGCGACCTCGGCATCGGCGTTGTCCGCGACCACGTGCCGCAGGACGTCGTCGCGGGCCACGCCGGGGAACGTGGTGAGCGCGCCGCCGTAGATCCGCTCGTTGGAGAACGCCACCAGGCGCTCGTCCCGGCTGCGGTAGTGCCAGCTGAGCGGTGCGGTCAGCAGCAGCGGGCGGAGCGCGTCCAGCACCGACTCGAAGCCCGCCTCGAACGAGACGGTCCCGTCGCCGAACTCACCGTCGTCGTCACCGTCCGGGTCGGGGTCGCCCGGGTCAGCCTGGCGGAAAAAGCTGGTCGGCGGGAGCTGGCGGTCGTCACCCGCGACGACGATCTGGTGCGCCCGGATGATCGAGCCGATGGCGTCGGCGGGCACGACCTGGCTTGCCTCGTCGAAGATCACCAGGTCGAACAGCCGGGCGAGCGGCAGCACCTGGCTCACCATCAGCGGGGACATCGCCCAGCAGGGCTTCGCGGCGAACAGCACGTCGCCCGCCTGGTCAAGGAGCCGGCGCAGCGGCAGGTGACCGCGGCGCAGCGCCGCCTGCTTCCGGATCACCCGGGCCTGGAGCGGGTGCTCGTCAACCGTTTCGCGCAGCCGCCGGGCCCACACCCCGCGCACCCGGGCGCGGTTGGCCGCCAGGTGCTCGGCGTCCTTGCGGCGGAACTCCGCGGCGATCTCATCCAGACCCGTGCCGCTTTCCGCGGCGTAGTCCGGGTCGCTGACCCGGATCTGGTCGAGCACTGCCCGGTACCACGCCCAGTCGAAGGCGGCGGCGACCAGGTCGGGGTCCTCGCTGCCGAGTTCGTCGAGAACAGGCGCCAGGCCGAAACGGGTGAACCGGCCGGCCAGCTCGTACAGCCTCGGCAGCCGCCACGGGGTCTCCTGGTCGGCCGCCAGCGCCGCCACCGCGGCGTCAGGTTCGGAGTCCGCACCCGCCAGCGGTGCGAACGCGGCCAGCGCGGTGATCTGACCCGTGTAGTCCTGCCAGGCCTGCGCCAGCGCCGGCCAACTGGCCGGCAGCCGCGGCTCGGCACCCGCAGGCATGCCGGGGAGGGCCTGCCAGGCCTCGCGGGCCGAGCGGCGCAGCGTCCGCCGCTCCAGGAAGCCGTGGCCCCCTTCCCCCGCCTGCAGGACCAGGGTGAGCGCGGCGATCAGCTCGGCTCGTTCGGAGTGACGGTTGTATGCATCGGCGGGCAGGGACAGTTCGCGACACGCGGCGGCCAGCCGGGTGGCCAGCTGCGGCGCAGTGCGGTTGGCGAGGGTCGAGGCGAGCGAGATCGCCTCGCGGGCCTGCTCGCGGGTGCGCAACGGGGCGCCGAACCACGGGGTGGCCTC
>Ga0123355_10021940_pt1 | contig 10233 bp, 6 predicted proteins | sample TergutEmb28metaG_3_FD_89872 | JGI IMG/M metagenome (GOLD analysis project Ga0123355, IMG submission 89872) | Embiratermes neotenicus P1 segment gut microbial communities from Petit-Saut dam, French Guiana - Emb289 P1 | ecosystem: Host-associated > Arthropoda: Insects > Digestive system > Gut ... | reverse complement strand
CTATGAAGATGGAACCGATAGTGAGTTCCGAAACGTCGGCAATTAGAACTCAGACGCCGGGGAATTACCCAAAAAGGAATAAATTACATTTAGAACACGGCGAAAGCTTAAAAACAAAAAAGTAAAGTTGTCCCTGGCGACAACATGCAGGTACGTAAGGGAAGGAGAAGCATACCAGCACCGTCATTCTTAACCTAGACGCTAGATGGAGTTAAGTAATCAACTGCACGTGCCGGCGTTGTACACACGGCAAATAACCCCGATACGTATTGAATGGAAAGTTGGGTGGGCCCCCCAGACAGTCTGCCGGGATTCAAATCCTATATCGTCCAGCCAATAGCCTAATTACCATGCCAACTACGTTTTCCCGACTCTCGAGAGTTCCATTGTAATTTTTTAATATATGTCATAAGAAGACTGAGTTAAATGTCATAATAACAGAAATTAAGAAAAGGAAATTTAAAAACTCCAATTATAAACTGGCTTTCGTGTACCTAGAAACGTCCCACGTTCTCTTTAATTGGCATTAATAAGACATCAAAACCCTGAAGAAATATAATGAAATACGGTCCGAAATTTTTCATAATGGTGCAGATTATCGGAAGAAGATTTCATGTCGCTTGTGAAAGACAGGAAAGTAGCAAAAACGAAGCAACGAGACACTACAAATCATATCCGAATAACTTTACAAACAAAGAAACCGGTAGCCGATATTTAAGGAAGCTTACCTGTTTTCCCATTTCTTCACGACGAGGAAGTTGCAACAGAGGTAACCTGTCGCAGCTTTTGTTCTTGTTCCCACCACGCCATCATGTCCATCATGTCTTCGCCGCTACTTGCTATTACTGCTGCAGACCCATCTTCCCCTGCTCCTAGCTGTCCCTCCATCTTCACTTGTGTTAACAACTCTGTAGTAGCCGGATAATTCTGATGGTGAATCACTGACGTAGTATTCAAGCTGACCGCAGTGGACGACGCAAGCACTGACAGAGGCGACGGTGTTATCACCAGCTGATGCGCCGTCGTTGGTGAAGATTTCAGATTGGCAGAGAAGGACGGCAGGAAAGACGCTGAAGACGTGGCTGTCAGTATGGGTATGTCTTCAACGTTGGTGGTTTCGGGTGACAGTGACTGTTCACTGTAGTCTGCAGGTGAGAGAGATGAGGTAGGATGAGGTCGACCACTGCCGAGGATGACGAGTTCCGTAGGGGAAGGCTGCTGGTAAGGGTCAACAGACGTCGCGACGAGATGCTGTGTCTGAAGACGATGGAGATGTCCATTTGAAGTGATGTATTCGCCATTTCTGCTTACGTCTGGGAACGACGTTGCAGCAGCAGCATAAGTTTCGTCAACTTCGTAGCGTTGGGCATCCTCTGTGCTCCTGCTAACTGGTTGAGAATTTACTAGTTGGATGAAAGTATCTGTGCCCCTAATACGATGATATTGAGGAGTAAACCTAAGGGTTGTCAAAGTCGATGCTTCTGATGGTGACGTAGGATCAATGAGAGAGATATCATCTTCATCGTCAATGTGAATAGGTGACTCTGGTACGTCGGTTTGAACACCGTCATCTTCATAGGCTTGATAACTGTGGGGAAGATCTGTTGTGGACGGATTTGTGGAGGAATTCGCTGGTGACGGTGGTGAATGAACAACGAGAGATGTTGGTGATGATACATCGGATGAATCTGGCGAAAAGCTAGTCTGAATATTCAAATTTGGATCGTTATCATCCATTGATAACAGCTGTTGAAGACTTCTTATATAATCCACAGCCATTCTGAGAGTTTCCACTTTGCTGAGTTTTTTGTTTGAGCGACCCCCTGACTGCGCATTCGCCGATGTATACGAAGACGACACAGATAGGGGGATATGTTGTCTCAGAGTAGCGAATCCGTTATTCACTTGTTTCACCCTGTTTCTCTCGCGGGCGTTGCGACGTGCAACTGCACCTGGAGGAGGCTGGTGGTGGCTTCTGGGGAGACTTGCACCTACACTGACCACTTTCTTGCGTACCCTGTTCGCATTGTTCACTTCCTCGTTGCTACCACTGTTAACCAGAACAGTCTCGCTGCTGTCCGTTATGCTAACAACTGGTTTTGTCTTTTTTCTTAAGATTAAAATTTCACGTCTCTCTGGATGTTCACTGGAGCCACAGTTACTGACACTACTGGTGGAATGTTGAATGATTTGAATTTTGTTATTATGTGATGACGTCACATTATTACAGAACGGAACGACACCCAAAGTAGCCATGACTTAAATTCTTCAACGTAGTATGTAACACAGGTTTTACTTTACAACACAAATCACAATTGCTGACATCTGTATATAATGAAATTTGTCAATAATATGCGGCGTTTAAACCAACACTAAGAAGTTACACACAGATTACTTTCCGCATGACACTGGTAGATATAAAACATACGATCAATTTGTATGATAGGTACGTAACAGTGACACATATCTGAGTCTTGCGGCGTCATATTTTGAGGCCTTGAACAGTTTTATGGCTAAATATCCAGTGCGTCACGATTAACGCTCACTTATTTCTGTATCAATATCCCCGTCCAAGTTTCCAGTAGTGCATACTTCACTGTAATTACGAAACTGCGAATTGTGATGTCATACTATTAAACACGACAGAAAGGAATCTTGATGTGTATTGTCACAGGAATATCGTACATATTTACAATATTCAAAACACGCTTCACAAATATACTTTGTTTTAATGATATCCGTCTTGAACGAGAGTTCACCGCCCCGCCACCAGTGTCTCCACTTACACAAGATGTCCAGCACACTCAAGCATTCGCATTAAGTGTCTTAATTTACACAATACAGCGATAGAGCAGTCCTTGACGTTTTTTTCTTTTACATTCCTCGCCTCTCTCGTCTGAATAGTGTGGCTACTGAGATAGTCGTTACGTCACCACAGTCGCGTGCTGAAGCGTCTTCATTGCACCCGCAACCCACACGTGGTCCTCACTCAGATACCACCAGCAGCCACAAAAATCGAACTACCGTCTTCAGTCACAAGACACCCAATAAGGAAGTTCTTCTTTCCTTAGACTTCAAGAACCGATGAGATGACGAAATCTAGAGAGAGAGGGAGAAAAAATAAAAGCTTTGAAGCCTAGCAGTTCCCCTACTAACCCAACTTCTTTCTCCAAACCGTTTGCTCCCCCTCCCATATGTGACTTAGTTTGAGGGAGTTCTTATCCCTTCATTCGGCGTAAAAGAAGTGTGGCACATAACATTCTGTCGCATGGTACGCACGTACTATATTTGAGTAAGAGGGATGAAGGCAGTGGGGGGGATTTTGAAGGGGAGAAAACGAACAACAGAAGGTCTGTTGCTCGTATTGTGAGCTGGAGCTGAGGTGAGAGGGGAAGTGAGGTTATGTCAGTTGTGGAATGGGGATTAGGTAGCGTGCCCTGATCCGTCCCTACACAGGTACTAGGCCCAATTATGCAGACTTACATCAGCAGTATTCGATAATTTTTTTTTTTCGCAAGACACTAAGTTTGCTTTGGAAACCAAGTCGGAATTAATTATTAATAACATTATTTTCATGTGACTTTGTAGGTTAATTACGTCTTTAGTATGTATGTCACAGCTGGGCGATAGTTTGCAAGAAGAACTCGGTTTCATGGAATTGGTTTTGTCGTTACTCAGGTGTGCTCGGTCTGCACGAATAAGTTACAGTTGTGTAATCATTTTTAAGCACAAAATTTTTCTCGGGAGCCTTACTGGTCTATGTTCGATTTCTTACCCCGTCCTGCAGTACAAATTTATGGTCCTTCTTTCATTTATGGTATAGGGTCCGGCAAACCTTAACTGCTTGAATGTTTATATAACGACGCTCTGCGTTGCTGAGATAAGGTGAAAATAGCGTCGTTGATAGAAGAATGAATGTTTATAAAGCATTGGTGGATTGTTGTTATCAGGGAAAACATAACGTATTCGGAGAAAAACCCATCTCAGTGCCACCTTGTGCACCACAAATCCCACGTGAAAGGAACTATAATTGAATCCGGGGCTCCGCAATGTGGGGCCAGCGACTATAATTCTGAGGTAAGGCAGGGCAGAGAAAGTTTTCAATTATTTTAGCTTTGATTAACTGTAATGTCTTAGGATAGACAATTTTATGTAAACCTTCTACTATAAGGAGGCAAACCATCAATTATTTGTTGAAAATTTATGTTTGATTTGATCCGCGGGAGAATATGTCTTCAGTCTAATTTGACGTTCATAGGGCCATGCGTAGTAATACATTTCTATAGTAAAACCAACCAGAAGCACCAATGTCTCAAATTTACAGCAACAGGCATATGCCTCTATATGCCTGTTGCTGTATGTACAGTCTTGAACTCCTGATGATGGACGGAAAAACCGTCCGAAACATGTAGAGTGTTACTCCAAAATAAAATAAATTTGAGACATTGGTACTTCTGGTTGGTTTTACTATAGAATTATCTTCAGTCACTGCATACCAATTCAACATATCTATTTGATGTTTTCCATCCCGAAGTGTTATAACATATAAATACGACACGTCAGTCCATAACACAACACTTTATTTATATACAAAAATAGTATATTTTGTCAGGGCGACATGTTCCGACCTTATAAGGTCATCTTCATGCCCTTCTAGATCTGTCTTCTTGGAGGATCTGAGGATGACCTTGTAAGGTCGAAACATTTCGCCCTGACAAAATATACTATTTTTTATCTAAATAAAGTGTTGTGTTATCGACTGACATGTTGTATTTATACAATCGATCTAACCAACTTTTCAGTACGTGAGACTTTAGTTAGAAAGGTTGAATTTCGCAAAATTCACGGTACATATAATATTAAGATTGTGTATAAAACATATGCATAGTCAACCTGGTACAGTACCACACAGCGATAACTTTTACCGAGAGGCGGCATCAGTAATGGGAAGACGGAGGTAATGGTACGTCGTATTGCAGTCAATAGTACAGGCTGTCCTTTAAGGAAAATTTCATAGTCTTCATGTTGAGTAACGAAGTGATTTCAAATGTTCATCAAGGTCTATAATGCATAAAGGCGAAACGATTCAAGATACACCTGGGGAAACAATGGCTAGAGAGGGAATTTCAAATTTTCGGTTTGAAGTTTCAGCTGGTGTGAGCCATCGGTTTCACGTTAGTCTGCTTGTAAGCGAAATTCAATTTGCAAGAACTGTAACGTAAATGGAATTTCTTACGTAAATTGATTTCATGTAGGTCCGAACGAGATCCTGGGTCCCGTGGTACATGTCGCCAGTCTGAGGTAGACAGAATGTATCTCAGTACCTGGAACACGACGGGAGCTAAGCGGAAGTTCAGGATTCCAGGTTGACGCGGACGGGTATTCTGTGGCGCCATGCAATAGCTGTCGCCTGCGCTCAGCGAGCAGTTTTTTTTCCTCCTGTTTGTACTGTTCGCTCTAAACACATGGAGAGCGGAGACAAATTAATTTGGAACGTTCATTACGTAAAGAGATGAACTGCTGTTGCTTACTCCTTATGGTGTTCTTAATGCCTATGAATGCGGTTTGCCGCAAGTGATGGAATGAGATTACCTGTACTCCAAGTGTCAACTCCTGAACGCCGACTGAGAACGCTCCTTTATAGAGACAATCAGTTCCCTCTGGGGAACAGGGGGCCCTACTTTACGACCCGTAGTAGAACTGATGTCGATATTAAAATTGATTCGCCGGTCAGATAATGTTGGTATACCTTGCCAATATGCATAGCGTAGTCGGTACAGAAATTCGCTTCGGGCTGGACCGTTCTGGGTTCGAACCCCGCTAGGAGCAAGATAATTTGTGTTCTATATGCCCGTCCAGACCAGCCACGGAGTCCACCCAGCCTTCTGTACAACGGGCAACGGGTTTTTTTTTCTCGGAGGTAAAGCGGCCGGGTCGTGGCCTTATGGCCACTCTCCCACATCTAGCGCCGATGTTAAGAATGAGTGGAGCTGTACTTTCACTCCACCTCTGTGACTGCATGGCGTATTACAGGGAGAACTTTACTTTTGTGATTATGCACCTCGCTGTAAAGCCGTGAGACGGTGCGTAATGTTTTATGCAGCGGTACTCCGAAACAAGAACTGAACAGGCCTGTAGTCTTGTCAGCCCTACCGAGTCACGCTTCTCTTCTTGTCTGTCGGATAGGGGCTATATTTGTATAGGCTTATTTGTGTTATTAATAAATGCAAGTCATAATGAAGTGAACGTTATGTTCCAGTAGCAGATAAACCTGCTTGGTGTTTGAGTGTACCGAGTTTGTACCCCAGCGCGGAAATCAGCTATGCTGAAAGAGCATTTTGTGAATTCTGTCAGCCTCTGCAGGTAAATGCCAGGATAATGTCTTAAAGTAGACAACGACCAATTAGTTTCAGTTAATTTCGATTTTATTCCGTTATTATGCCATTGTTTGATGTTGTAGGCTAAGATCTTATTAATTAAACTGACATTTTTAATAAATCATGGTTAAATAAAAACATAACTTCACAGGGTTTTTCTTGAGAAGCTAGTAGTTCCTCAGCTGTTCAAGGTATTTCCGCATTTTACGGAACTCAAAATTCTGTTTCAGTATTCACGAGGGCTTACTGCTGGACCCTGCTCTGAAATAATGAATCCAGTTCACAACCTTCTGTCCTATTTATATAAGATCGCATTAAGTAAAATTCACCTAGAGGCTGTGAAGATCTCTGGGGAAGTGGATATTCAATTCCACTCATTCCAGATCTTGGCACCCCACCGGCCGTCTCACCATCGGCGAAAGAGCCCCCTTTACCCATTGAACAGAAGGTTTTGTGGGCTCCAGCGACAGTCTGGGCACTTTGGCGAAGACAAAAACTGTGACAGTAGTCGATCTGTTCCCGAAGTTCGGGTTCGATTACAGGTCAGTCAGTATGGAATTTATGGTTGCAAAAGTGGCATCAGGAGAGTTTTTTTCTGGAAGATTTTCAATATTTTATGTCAGTATCTTCCCACCAATTCGTATGTCTATCACCATTGCCAGTTAATCTTAGCGACTGACGTCATCTAATGACACAACACACTCTCATTTCTCTTTTGTTCCTGATGGGCAGAGAACCACAATTCCTCGGCTCTCCAGCCCATTGCCTGTTCCTAGAACTAATGAGCTGTCCCGGCTAACTTAACATTATGCTATTCGAAGTGAAAGAGTAAAATAGCTTTTTCTTATGTTTGTGTGACCGTTCATCTCTGATACAATAGTATAAACAACCAAATAGATGCAACAATAACAATTTATTAGTAATTTCAATCAGCTCAACATGTTTCGGGCGATAATTTCGCCCATCCTCAGGAGCACTAGACTGTGTTTACAGCTTGTGGTACAATGCACCGAAGACGTTGCCTGCTGGTGACAAGGTCACCAGCAGGCAACGTCTTCGGTGCATTATACCACAAGCTGTAAACACAGTCTAGTGCTCCTGAGGATGGGCGAAATTATCGCCCGAAACATGTTGAGCTGATTGAAATTACTAACAAATTGTTATTGTTGCATCTAGTTGGATGTTTATACTATGGTAAAATCGCCTTTTTAAGCACGAAGCCAATGCCTGTAGGGAGCACGAAGATAAAGTTCCAGGTATATAAGATTCTGGAAATAGGGAGAGTCTAAAAATTACATTTATTAATCGACTTTTGAGCCTCTTCGCATGGAGCTTATTGACTACTTGCACTGGAACTGGATTAACCCCACATTCAGTTCGAAATTCTGCCTTTTAATTCCAAGCAGTCGTGTTATTGTATATACATTCCTGAGTAATTTGATCGTAACAACAATAATAGTACATATAATATCTGTAATGGACGCAATTTGGTAGAAAGGAATTATTTTACATGCATTTTAACACTGACGGATTCTCCATACCGACAAATTCTTTGTATTTGAACGCTAAATAACTCGAAACCAGCCTCTTTGTACTTACTCCCCTTGTGTTTTGGACGTCCCATTATCGGTCTTGGCCTACTTCCTGTCTTAATATTCTAAGTATATGCATTTTTCCCACGTAATGTATTTAAGGGTTTTATATATTTCCCAGAATACACGGCGTTTCATTCCATACACGTAATCAAATAACCGGTCTTTGTAATGTAGACAGAGTGTTGCCGAAATTGTGTTATATAGATGAATATCAAACTTCAAACGGTTAAATACGAACCTGCTGCGCAGAATTGCTCCCTCGTTGTTTAGCAGTTGCTGTGAAATCACGGTTATGACACAGGGGTGAAATTTTAATTTAAGTAAAAAAGGTAAAGCAGTCCCATTACAGGCCCAGAAGGGCCCAGAGGGTTCCAGGAAGTTAAGGTTCACAGATTTCGTGACAGCGGCACAGGATGGCGGTAGGTTGTCAGCCTTAAGCACCGGCTGCCCTTACCCCCAGGTAATACTCCTGGTACTCATTTCTGTCGGAGGCTGAGTCGACCTCAGGGCCATAGTGCGATCGGATGTATATTATGTCAATAAAAAATCCACTGACACTGATCGAACCAGCGATCTTCCGATGTGTAGCACAGTACCTTAACCACTGTGCTACTGCGGCCTCCCTTTAATTTAAGTAATGCAGGAAATTCCTAACATTTGAGATGACGTCTTGCTTAGCGTCACTGTGTGTCTGTACAGCCTCGGTGTCGCAATTTGTACAGGGGACAGTAACGGCGCACAGCGACAAGTTGTGATCCCTCCGCCCAATGAAAGTTATTTTTATGATCTTAATAAGTACTACTAATTTTATCATTGATATATTAGTACTAGTCACTTGCACGTCTTGTGACCGGCTGCCATTAACATTTATGCTGGAATCTGGTTGTGCTACCTTAAATTGTATGCTCTATGCTCAAGTCTGTCTTCAGCCTCAGTTTGTACGTCAGATGGAACACTATCTGTTGCATTATATGATACGCTCAGTGTTGAACTACTTCCTCGACCTCAGCTCGTACCTGACAGGAAATCAGGGTGTGACTCACTCACTCACAAGAAGGGCTGCCATAATATTCACACCCTACTCCACGGCCTTCTTCATTGCTCCTTTCTTTTTTCTTACACCTACCAAGACGTTAATTTAATCCATCGGATTGTTGCCATCTAGTTGTGCTATGTTGCAATATATGCTCAATACTCAACTGTTTTTTCAGCCTCAGCTCCTACTTTACAGTTAAAACAGCTTGTCTCATTTACAATGTGTCTGCACAAACGTTGTACAAAGACGTTACGTAGGCGTTCTTTACTTACGCGTAAACGCAATTTCAATTACGTCCATAAGAAAAGTTCTGCTCTTCATCACCACTTACTACGGAATTCAAAAGCATTACGTTCAGATCACTTGTACTGAATTTCAACCAAAACGTGGAAAGTCCGGACAGAATTATTTTACGTCCGTTAGTAATGCATGGCTTTTCTTGCACCTATTTTTCACGAATCTCACAATCACGCAAAAAATTTGTGTGTACATGTGTAAGGGGTTTTATTTTCAAAACGAACAGAAAATGTGGAGCACTATTTTGCTCACGTAAATACTATATGACGCAACCCACACAAATCGTCGAACTGAATTAGCACATTACTTGGCAGCTGGGTTACAAGCACATATTTCTGTCAAAATTTTTGTGTCCAGAAAAAAAAAAAATCTCCTTACATTTTCGTAAAAACATAACATGCTTAAGTGTTGGTCTATGAATGATCTGTCAGGTTTTTTTTTCTGTCTTATTTCTGGGTTATGACAAATTGCTGTTTCGTGAACAATTACATTCATACGCTCGATTAAAGTATGGGTTTCATGTTCGCAATTCTCGCAACAGCCCAACGGTTTCCCCAGATTGTTTTTGTAACGCCATTTCCGTTATTGCACAATTTGATCTGTTCGGGACACAAGACAAGGGTCTACATTGTGAAAATATAGCAGGACAACGTATTTAAAACTCACGGAGCGTACAGAGTTTATACAAAGACCAATTTCCAGAACATGCTGTATGCAGTAGACACAAGGCAGGAGAATGTAACGCCACGAGGAATGATAAGAAGTAAGATAGCAGAGTTCAAGCGAATGGAATTGAAATGTAGGGGACTCGCTGTACATAAGAAAAAGATAGGCCCCATACTGAAAAAAGAAAAATAATATATATATATATATATATATATATATATATATATATATATAAAGACAAAAAGAAAAAAAAGTTAAGAGT
>Ga0123355_10021937_pt1 | contig 10233 bp, 7 predicted proteins | sample TergutEmb28metaG_3_FD_89872 | JGI IMG/M metagenome (GOLD analysis project Ga0123355, IMG submission 89872) | Embiratermes neotenicus P1 segment gut microbial communities from Petit-Saut dam, French Guiana - Emb289 P1 | ecosystem: Host-associated > Arthropoda: Insects > Digestive system > Gut ... | reverse complement strand
TGTATCCGTGGCCCGAAACTTTCTTCCGGAAATACCCGACTCCGAATACGCGATCAAACCTGTCGCCATTGCCCGGATAGAAGGTGCTCAGTAACCTGCTGCCGTCGGTCAGATATCCGAAGCCGCCGCCGTAGCAGCCACGCTCGGGAGCGTAATCATTCAAGAACTTGGGTGCGCCCTCATCCTGCCGCACTCGTACATGCCCGTAATTGGAAGCAACCGCCACGATCCGATCGTTCCCCACCTGATGAATGTGTTCCGTGGAAGACAATATCCCCGGATTTACCTCGGTCAGAGCCTTGCTGTCGTGAATCTGATCGCAGGTGTAGTGAAACGCCGGCAGCCCGAACTCATCCTGAATCCACTCGCCGAAGTAGCCCGAGCCGTAAGCCTTCTTTTGCTCAGAAACACTCGCCGCTGCTTCACTCATAAATCCCCAGCCAGGCGGCGCGATCCGTGCCGCCGCAGCACTCAACGCGGCGGCCTCCAGGAACCGCCTGCGATTAACAGACATTCTGTGTCCTCCGGGCGCCATGCGCTAAGCCGATTTTGTTGGAAATGATCTCGACAATGCGCGCATGAGTTTGCCCCGGAGTTCCCCGAGCGTCCACCACTACCACGCGCTCCGGTTCGCGCTTGGCGATTGCCGCAAATCCGTCTCGCACCCGTGCAAAAAACGCTCGCGTCTCCTGCTCGAAGCGGTTCTCGTCGTGACTGCGCCCCGAACTCTTCAAACTCTTCCTGTTCCGCCGCCGCGCCCGGCTCACGCTCGCATGGGGATTGGAATCGAGCAGTATCGTCAGATCCGGCTGCAAATTCCCACAAAGCACGCGGTGCAACTCCCGGACCGCGTCACTTCCCAGCCTCCGCCCGCTTCCCTGATAGGCCTCAGTCGAGTCCGTAAACCGGTCACAAAGCACCATTGCTCCGGAAGCCAGTCCCGGCTCAATCACTTCGGCAATGTGCTGCGCCCGCGAAGCAAACATCAACGCCATTTCCGCCAGCGGAGCCAGCCCCGAAGTTCCCGAATCGAGCGCAACCTTCCGGATCTTTTCTCCGGTCGGCGTTCCGCCCGGCTCCCGAGTTTCGACGACCTTATGCCCCGCCGCCCGCAGCACCGCGGCGAGCTTCCGCATCTGCGTGCTCTTGCCCGTCCCATCGAGCCCCTCGAAAGTGATGAATTTTCCGCGTCGCGACATTCAGCGGAATGATACCAGCGCCAGAAGAACAGAAATCAACAAGGCTTTCCGCGGCGGCCTGGCGCCTCTGCGCCCGGCCTGGGTGCGGCTGCGGCCGGCACTCAAACTGCGAGTGCGGAACGGGAGTTAGGACCACTCTCTTGTCTGCTGCTATAGTTCTTGCTTCTGCTTTTGTAGAATCAGTTCAGACAACACAAGGGACCTTGAATCGCATGAGACTCTGGATTGTCTCGGGATTTCTCTCTCTGCTCACGTTGACATCCGCCAGCCTGGCCGCCACACCGAACGTCACCATTTCGGTCGACGCTACCGCCGCTCCCCGCAAAATCCTCCATGCCACCCTGAAGATCCCCGCAAGCGCCGGCGACCTGGCGCTCTATTATCCCAAGTGGATCCCCGGCGAGCACGCGCCCGACGGCCCGGTCGTTGATCTCGCCGGCCTGTTCTTTAAAGCCAACGGCCAGACACTCAAATGGCGCCGCGACCTCCTCGACGGATTCACGATTCACGTCCAGGTCCCCGCCGGAGCTAACGAAGTCCAGGCCGACCTCGACTTCCTCTCCCCCGCCACCTTCGAAGCTGGATTCTCCGCCGGTTCCTCCGCCACCGAAAAGCTGGCGATCATCAGCTGGAACCAAGTCCTGCTCTATCCCAAAGGCTACAAGTCTGACGACATCAACTACACCGCCAGCCTCAAGCTCCCCGAGGGATGGAAGTTCGGCACTCCCCTCCCGGTCACGAGTCAAAACCGAAACGAAATCCAGTTCGGCCCCGTCTCGCTCACGACACTCGTCGACTCCCCCGTGATCGCCGGCGAGTTCCTGAAAGTAGTCCCGCTCGCCCAAGACCCGCCCACCGAAATGGACATCGCCGCCGACAGCGCCGCCGCTCTCGATGCCCCGCAAGAAGTCTGGGACCACTACAAGAACCTGGTTGACCAGGCACAGAAACTTTTCGGCGCGCATCACTACAACCAGTATCACTTCCTCTACACGCTCAGCGACCACGTTGCCCACTTCGGACTCGAGCACCACGAATCCGACGACAGTCGGGTTGACGAACGAGCTCTAGTTGACGAAACCGCCCGCAAACTCTCCGCTGGCTTGCTTCCGCACGAGTACGTTCACTCGTGGAATGGAAAATACCGCCGCCCCTACGATCTGGCCACACCCGACTACCAGCAGACCATGCAAACCGACCTGCTCTGGGTCTACGAAGGGCTGACCAACTATCTCGGATGGGTGCTCACCGCCCGCAGCGGTCTGCTCACCGCCGAACAAAACCGCGACGACCTCGCCCTCACTGCCTCAGCCCTCGATCACCTCCCTGGCCGCACCTGGCGTAACCTGCAAGACACCGCCGACGCCGCCCCGCAACTCTACTTCTCTTCGCGCGCCTGGTATTCCTGGCGCCGCGGCACGGACTTTTACGAGGAGGGCACACTCAGCTGGCTCTGGGCCGACGTCGTCATCCGCCAGCAGAGCAAGGGCAGGAAATCAATTGACGATTTCTGCCACCTGTTCCACGGCGGGCCCTCAAGCGGCCCCATGGTCAAGACCTACACCTTCGAGGACATAGTCAACGCCCTGAATCAGGTCGTGGCCTACGATTGGCGTGGATTCTGGACCGAACGTCTCACCAACCACGGCCCCGGCGCCCCACTGGGCGGCATCGAGGGCGGCGGATGGAGGCTCGTCTACGATGAGACCCCCTCCGACCTGATGAGCAGCGCCGCCGGCATGTACCGCCTCGTTCCCTCCGCGCTCGCGCTGGGCCTGAACCTGAACGGCGATGGCAATATCGCCGACACCATCGAAGGTGAGATTGCCGCCAAAGCCGGTATCGGCCCGGGCATGAGAGTCGTCGCCGTCAACGGCCGCCGCTTCTCCCCCGAACTCCTGCGCGACGCAATCAAATCAGCAGAAAACAGCTCAGCCACCATCGACCTGCTGGTCGAAAACGCCGACTACTACAAAACCTACAAACTCGATTATCACGGCGGCGAAAAGTACCCCCATCTGGTCCGCGACGAATCCAAACCTGACCTGCTGAGCGAAATCCTCAAGGCGAAATAGTCCCACCTTTAATCAAATCCGATTTCGTCCCTGGCAGGCGCCCTGCCGGGGACCCTACAGAAACAAAAGCCCGGGCGAGACTGGCGACATCAGGAAAGCTGGACTCGCGTGCAAGGTACCCTCGCGCCCTGCACCGTTTCAGATGACGTCGCAAAAACCCTGTTAGCATGATTCCGACCACAACCATGCCCCGCATCGCGCCGCTGATCGCCCTGACGCTGTCCCTGTCCGCCCAAGCACAAATCCAAGGCTTCACCCCCGCTTCCGCCGCCCACGAAGCCGAAGTCGAAACCAGGTTCAAATCAGTCCCCACTCCCGAAGAAGAAAGACGCCAGCTCCGCATCTTCACCCGGGAACCTCACGTCGCCGGATCCAAGCGCAACAACGACCTGGCCGACTACATCGCCGCCCAATGGAAGAAGCAGGGCCTGGAAGACGTCATCATTCGCCGTTACGACGTCTACGGCACCAATCCAAAATCAGTGTCGTTGCAAATGATCTCTCCCACGCACTACCAGGCGCTGCTCAGAGAAGCTCCGATCCCCGGAGACCAAGAGTCCAAAAATCCCGCCATCAGCGCCGCCTGGCTGGGCATGTCCATCTCCGGAGAAGTCACCGCCCCCGTCATTTACGCCCACAGCGGCAATCCCGAAGACTACGACCTGCTGCGCAAAAACGGCATCAGTGTCGAAGGAAAGATCGTCCTGGTGCGCTACTCCAACCCCTACAGCTATCGCGGATTCAAAGCCCTCACCGCCCAGCGCCAGGGCGCCGCCGCCATGCTGGTCTACAGCGACCCGCAAGAAGACGGCTACAAGAAAGGCAAAGTCGATCCCGACGGCCCCTGGGGGCCCGAGTATCACATCCAGCGCGGAGCCATCACTTACGACTTCATGGTTCCCGGCGACCCGCAAACTCCCGGCTGGGCCTCAATTCCCGGCGCCAAGCGCATTCCGATCGAGCAAGCCGTGTCCGCACCAAAAATCATGGCGCTCCCGCTGAGCTGGCATGACGCCAAACCGCTCCTCCAAAATATGGACGGGCCCCTCGCTCCCAAAGACTGGCAAGGCGGACTGCCCATCGATTACCACCTCGGCGGCGACCGCGTGAAAGTCCATCTCAAGATCGAAATGAACAACGGCCTCCAACCTTATTACGTAGTCGAGGGCCGTATCCGCGGCTCCGAACTCGCCGACGAATGGGTGGTCCTCGGCAATCACCGCGACGCCTGGGTTTTCGGCGGCGTCGATCCGGGCAGCGGCACCGCCAGCATGATGGAGATGACGCGCGCCTTCGGCGAATTGAAAAAGCAAGGCTTGCGCCCGCGCCGTACGATCGTGGTCTGCAGTTGGGATGGCGAAGAAATAGGCTTGACGGGCTCGACGGAATGGGGAGAGCAATTCGCCGACGATCTCCGCGCCAAAGGCGTCGCCTACATCAACGTCGACGAAGCCACCTCCGGCCCAGACTTCCACGGCCAGGCCGTCGCCTCGCTGGCCTCCATGCTCGAACAAGTCACACGCTCCTTGCCGGACCCGTCAGGAAAAAGTCTCTACGATGCCTGGAAGGAAACCGTGGCCCGAGAAAAAGCCGGAGGAAACCAATCCAGCCAGTTCAGCAGCTCGGGCGTTGCCGGCGACACGCTCGCCGACACCCGCATCGGCAGCGGCAGTGATCACACCGTCTTCCTGAACTTCATCGGCATGCCCGTCCTCGGCCTGGGATTCATCGGCAACTACGGCGTCTACCACTCCGCCTATGATGATTTCTTCTGGATGAACCACTTCGGCGATCCTGGCTACAAATACCACACCCTGATGTCGCAACTCTGGGGAGTCACAGCCCTGCGCCTGGCGAACGCCGATCTTCTCCCATTCGATTTCGCAGCCTATGCCGCCAACATCCGCCAATTCGTGAACGATCTCGAAAAGTCCGTGGAGGAGCCGGCGCTCTCGTCCGCCCAGTCGAGCGAACCTCGACAGGCGCGGCCGGACTTGAAATCGATCCTCGCGGCCATCGACAGCTTCGAAGCAGCCGGCAAACAACTCAATCAATCCCTGGCCAGGAAACTCGCTGCCGGTCAACTGGACCCCCAACTCTCCTCCACCCTCAACCACGGCATGATGCGCGTCGAACGCAACTGGCTCAATGAAGACGGCATCCCCGGACGCCCCTGGTTCAAACACATCCTCTACGGCGCCCGTTACACCTACGCCCACCTCGAACTCCCAGGCCTGACCGAAGCGGTAGAAAAGCAAGACTGGCCGGTCGCCAGACTGCAAGCGGAAATCCTCGAGCGCGCCCTGAAGAAAAACACAAACCTGGTGAACGATCTCAACTCCAGCCTTAGCCACTAATCCCGAGATGCCCCCACCCGTGGCGGGCGGCGGGGTGGTGGGGAGTTCTGCCTTTCCCGGCACCTTAAGGATGCTTATTCCCCGGAATCGCTCCCGGCTCACGCGGCCGGAATCAATATCTCGGTCTGCAACTGATCCTCAGGCGTAACCTTGGGATCATTCAGATAATTCTCAATACAAAACTCCTCCCGCATCGCAATGTTTTTCTCCGCCAATGCCTTGAACGCCTCATCAAACGCCGGCGCAATGTGCGCATACGGACCAATCAGCACAAACCTCGCATACTTTCCACGTTCGATTTTCCGGTATTGCAGTCCCTCGATGGATTCCTTCGGAGCATGGGAAACCGCAACCCCCGCCTGATAGATCATCGCTTCTTCCCCCATCTTCCTGCGATCAATCCCGCTCAGCCCCAGAAATTCCACAATCTCGCTCTGCGCAATCTGTCTGGCCACCAGTGGAAACATCTCATCCCAAGTCTGCGGAGCCACTTCGGCAAATGGTCCCTGCCTCTCCAGAAAGACGTAATGAGTGGCCGGACGAGTAACGATCTCGAAGTTTTTATTCAGATTCATGGTGATCTCCTTTCGAACTCTCTGCTTGCACAAACGGTAGATCACTTCGGACTGGCTGTCTTTTCCAAGATTGCGAAAATTGCGCGGACTCATCTCCAGCATCTTCTTGAAGACTTTATTGAATGCGGAAGGCGTCTCGTACCCCACGCTGAGCGCAATCTCGGTGACAGCTCCCGCGGGATCCTCCTGCAACATGCGGAGAGCGGTCGCCATGCGAATGCGCCGCAGAAAATCAAAGGGCGTTTCCCCGGTGTAGGCGAGGAATAGCCGGGCAAAGTGGTAGGAGGAGGACCCCGCCTCCCGGGCGATCGAGTCCAGAGAAAGTGGTTCGTTCAAATTAAGGCGTATGTATCGTTGCGCCCGCCCGATCTGCGAACGATGAAATTGACTCTGATGCCGAAGCTTGCGTCGCACCATGCCGCAGTCTAGCGCATCGCTTCGAAAGCAACTTTTCCAATATTGCGAATCGCGAATTCCGCTTTTGTGAGGTGCGAGCACGGGGTCGGGGTGTACCATCCTGCACTCGGCGCTTCCTGTGAAGCTTACCGGGGGATTTTGACATGACAGAATCTGGCTTCTACTGCGAGTCCCTTTTCGCGAGCGAGAGTTCTGGGGATTCCCGCGGGCGTGTATGTCAGCCTCGCTTCATTTCCCGCTCCATCACCGTTCGCAGGGCTGCGTTCATCCGCGTCTGATACTTCCTCCCATCCTTCTTGAACCAGGCAATGACGTCGGCATCCAGACGCAGCGTTACCGGCTTCTTGAGCGGACGGTACAAATCCCCAAGCCTCAGGTTGCGCAACTTGGCATCCCGCGCTGGCGCCGAAAGACTCAGCGCCCCCGCCTTCACCGTCCTCCGGCGCCGCCTCGCCCGGTTTCGCCGCGAAACGCCCGTCCTGCGCGCTGACTCTCCACGCGGAACGACCGACTTCTTCATAACCCCTTCTTTCTGGCGTACGCAACTCGACATCCGATCAAAGTACGTACAGGATTGTACATGGAAATGTTTCCCCGGGGATTCACCGTGGAAAACTCCGCGCTGCCCCGCTCATCCGCCGGATCTCAGCCCCTGGGGCGTTGCCCGACCCTTGTCACGCCTCGTTCGGACAGAGCCTGCCCCGCACTGATCGACGGGATGGGGAGTTCGCTGTCGTCGTTCATGAACGCAAAAGCCTCCTGCGGCACAGGATTTTGCCATACCGGTGCAAACGACTGCCGGTGCAACGGCGTCGGACCAAACTCGCGCAGCGCAGCCAGATGCTTCGGCGTGCTGTATCCTTTGTGCGATGCGAGCCCGTAAGCAGGAAACACGGTGTCCCACTCGCACATCATGCGGTCGCGCTCCACCTTCGCCAGAATCGATGCCGCGGCAATCGACGCCGACAGCGCGTCGCCATGAATGATCGCATCCTGGGGCACGTCGCAGTCAATCTTCACCGCGTCAATGAGCAGATGATCGGGCGTGATCGCCAGCCGCATCACCGCCTCGCGCATCGCGACGCGCGACGCCTGATAGATGTTGATCTGATCGATGCGGGCCGCATCCACCGCAGCCACGGCCCACGCGATGGCATGTTCGCGAATGCGGACCGCGAGCACCGCGCGCCGTTCCGGCTCGAGCAGCTTCGAATCGCGCAGCCCGCGCACCCGGTAAGCCGGATCAAGAATCACCGCTGCGGCCACCACGCATCCAAACAACGACCCGCGGCCTACTTCATCCACACCGGCCACGTGCACGGCGCCCGCATCCCAGGCTTTCTTTTCATAACGCAACGTGCAGCGCAGCCGCTTCAGCAGCCGCAACTTCGCTGCGGACGTCGACAACGTTCGCACCGATGGCGATTTGAGGGCGGAACCTTTCATCACAGAGCAAGGAGGTTTCCTTCATCTTCGTCGAGACGCGCAAAGGATGCAAGCAAAAGCAGATTTCAATTCATCACTCCGCGAGTCTCGCCGTCGGAACTGCCCCGCGCATGGCGGAACGCGGTTCTGAGTTCAGCAACCAGACGATCCGGCTGTTCCCAGCCTGGGTAGTGTCCACCGCGGTTCATCTCGTTCTATGAGATGAGGTTTGTGAAAGCGGCGCCCGGCCCATCGCCCGGCTATCGGGTACGGTTCGGCCGGAAACAGCGTGCAGGCGGTGGGGTACGGTCACTGGCTGTGCGTTTCCCTGCGCCGCATTCCGCGGTGTCCTGTGTCAGCACCAGAGGGATTGCGGTGGGCTCGGGCGAGCGAAGGTGCCAGAACGCGATGTTCAGACCGTCGAGGTTCGCGCGGCAATGGGGAATCGCGGTCCACTGTTCAATGGCAACGGATACAGCGGGTGCCGTTGCATTTATCCGGCGATCTCGGGAATAAGGATAGGGCCGAGGTGTCTTGTCCTGTGAAGGGAAAAATCAAAATGAGTTTGGCGAATGCGGTTACCTAACTGGAGCAACAGGCGGTAACCGGCAGGAAAAAGGGGTAGTGCGTGATGACGAACCAACCATGGTGAATACACCACAACAGATCCTGCAATGAGCCTTGGATACTTTGCGTGATGGCAACATCTCCCAGGTTTTGAGCAGTTCGCTGACCACTTCACGTTCAACGACCATGCACTTAGTCTCGAGCTTCAACCTGTTTAAGTCTCCTGGCTATTGCGCTATTACCAGGTGAGAGCCGAATGGACAGAACTTACCAGGTCGACTTATGCGACGGACATTGGAGAAAGCCAATCTCACCGAAGGCCATTAGCGTCAGATCCTGGAGATAAGGCTGTCAACAGCGGATCTCTTTCCTCGAGTGCATTTCCGAATTGTCAATAACAGCCCTAACCCGGCAAGGGTTAGGCCATTTCACGAAAGGTGAATTACATGAAAAAAGTATTTGCGGCAGGATTACTTGCCCTGTCGTTTGCCGTCGCTTCTTTTGCGCAAACCAACTTTGCCCAAACCGACTCCGCACAAACCAACGTTGCCCAAACTGGCACTGTTGTATCTTGGAGCAACTTGGCTGGGGTGATAACGTCTCCCGGAATCTCAAACAAGGTTGCCGGGATTGGTAGTGGTACCACACCCTGGACGACCTCCGGCGGGTCGGCAACCATTACCGCCACAGGCGGAGCTGAATTCGCGGTTAAAGGACTTGTGCTTGACGGCGGTAACACAAGCGGCACCCCGGGCGAGGTAACCAGCGTCAAGGGCACGCTCGTGTGTAACTCCGGCGCTGCCGATCAAGCCGTTCTAGACACGCCAGCCGTTCCCCTCAGCGAACAAGGGGATGCCCAGCTGGCGGGGAACCTCGAGGGTTCGCTGCCTGCAGTTTGCGGTAACCCGATCTTCCTCATTCGTGTTGTGCCCAAGAACGTTTGGATTGCCACCGGTGCGGCACGCTCTATAAAGTAGCTTTGCCTGCTGCTCTCGCCTGCCGAATCAATCGCTAATGCTCAAACCCCATCGACAACTCGGGGCGACCGGTCACAAGTTCGCCCCGATCTTTCTCGTGATACCTTCACCTGCCAGATACTGTCTGGCTCGCAACTCTGTTGCGAGGAAAAGCTTTCTCCAGCCGGTGCCGCCCCCCCCCGGCGGCTGCGAGACCGGCTGGAGCGCTATCGCCAGGACCTGCTCATATTCTGTCGCCCCGCTTCGCTACGTGGATGTGTTGATTATGGAAGGGAATTCCGAGAGATGCGACCCACCAAACTGACTTAGGGACAGAACGAACAGAGCCATCTGATTTCATGAAAAGCCTGAAGTGGAAGCAGGACTTGCTGGAGGAAAGCGAGAAGATTTTCGACCAGTGGCGAAGTCGACGGTCAACCAGGCTGTCAGCTGGTTTTTTGTTCGCTGTCCAGCCGCCCCATCTGGCTTTCGTCGTATCGTGTCCCCGCTACGGCGTCGGGCGGAATCGACGCTTCGAGTTCTGCCAGTTCCTGCGGCGACAGCTTGAGTTCGAGGGCCTTGAGGGCGTCCTCCAGCTGCGGCCGACGTCGAGCGCCCACAAGCGGAACAATATCGGGGCCACGCGAAAGCACCCAGGCAAT
>Ga0123355_10021936_pt1 | contig 10233 bp, 6 predicted proteins | sample TergutEmb28metaG_3_FD_89872 | JGI IMG/M metagenome (GOLD analysis project Ga0123355, IMG submission 89872) | Embiratermes neotenicus P1 segment gut microbial communities from Petit-Saut dam, French Guiana - Emb289 P1 | ecosystem: Host-associated > Arthropoda: Insects > Digestive system > Gut ... | reverse complement strand
TCAAAGGTAACCGTTACTTGGTCAAAGGGCACAAAGTCCCATCTTGCATACATTCTTGTGTCCCTGTCTATAAGCTCGTTGCCGGTAAACTGGAATGCGCCTAGAGGCTCTTCCCCAAGGGGGACATCGGTCATTGGCACACTCCACCAGCCAAGAAACACGTGGTTTAGGCGGGTCATTATGCCAGCGCGGGGCATTCCCAGGGGGACTTTTGTACCTGCTGGTGTCACTATCAGCTCTTGGGCTTCATGGTTCCAAACCTGTTGTAAAAAGGCCGTGCGTAAAAACCCGTCATCGTTTATGGTGCCACCCTCAAAGTTGGGGCCCACTGGTATATGCCTTACATGGTAGCTGACCCCAAGGCCGGTAAAGCCAGGGGTACCAGGTGCCCAAAAACCAGGGCCGATGGACGCGGCAGTACCACCGTTTGGGTGGAATGTTACCCTAAAAACCCAATCGGCATATACGGTTATATCTTCGGTTACAGGGGTCGTTGCCCGCTGGAAGGGCAGCCGCCCACCAGAGAATGTACCAATAGAGTCATGGCCAGCAAAGGACCAAAAGTCGCCGCCACCGGCCTCACCCCCCGGCTGGGTCCACCAGCTTTCTACATGTATGGCTCGGCCGTCGTCAAGGTTGCGAAGGACTTGGGGTGCACTGTACCGCCATGCTACATAACTATTTAGCCCGCCGCCATTAGAGCCTGCTACATTTGCTGGCATAGAACTCCATGAAACACTGTCGTCTTCCCATGCCTGCCTTGTTAGCGTTTGCACCCCTGGCGGGTTTGCACCGGGGTGTGTACCCAGGAAGCCACCAGACAAATCAAATGTAACTGTGTGTATAGGGCGTAGCTCCCAATGGGCGTGCAGGTAGGTTGCGCTTGTTATATTGCAATATGGGGTAACCTGCGTGCCAGGGTTGTTTGGGTCTAAGTTGGTAAACCAGCCAATAAACCGCCATTGTGGGGCAGGCAGGTTCTGGGTTGCTGGTGTTGGCCAGTTTATCCAGCCAAGCCATGGCAAAGCAGCCGTATCCATGGCCGAGCGGCCTGCATGGACAATTATAGAGTCTGGCTCCCAAAAAGAAGGGTTATCCCTGTCAGGGTGCAGACACAGGAAGTTGACGGGGAACCCCCACTGGGCATAAAGGGTAATTGGGCTTTCTTCGTAATACCCTACTGACCCCCAAAAATAAACTTGGTAGTCTTCCAGGGTGGCATTTGCGAGGCCATCTGGGGTACGGGTCCAGCCCATAAACTGGTGTCCGCCCCTTGTTGGGTTGTCTGGCATGTCTACAGAGCCATCATCCCACACTTGGCGCACACCATGCCCATATTCTGTTACGCCGCCATTGGGGTTGAATATAACTTGCCGTGCTTCTTCCCACCGGGCATAAACATCTGTGTCTTGTGTAAAATTATGCCACGAATATATACGCTCGTCTAAGCTGCCGTCACTTGCTTTGGTGTACCAGCCTCTAAATAGATAGCCTGTTCTTGTAGGTATTGCATATGGCCACTCTATAAAAGGCTGCCCATAGCGGAACGCAACAACAAGCCTAGGGTCAAAGCCATAGTAGTCTGTGCCACTAGGCAGGGTGGTAAAGTCACAATTGAATGTAAGGTTAACGCCCCATAGTGCATGTACTATTAAGGGGGATTGCCAATCGTAAACAACATAGTCACCATCAAAAATAAGCATACAACAGCAATAATGCCATGCAATAAATTCAAACCCAGTTCTTAAAGGGGTACTTGGCATATTGGCACCCAAAGTCCCGTTTTGGCCAACAAAGCGTATTTCCATTTGGCCATGGGGTGTGCCGTCACCTGGGTCAAATATAACCGCAATGCCATCTAGGGCTTCGTACCGGGGGAAAACCCTAATATCTGCTGTTACAACAGTGTGTTCAGTAAATAACTCATTGTAGCTGCCGTCTGGGTTCCTTGTATACCAGCCTAGAAACCTGTAGTCCTGTATAAATGTATGCTCGGGCATTTCAAAGCCATTGTAATAATATTCGTCCATAGACGCGAAGGAATGCCCATCCAAGATTTCTATAGTCATATCCCAGCCATCCATATAGAAACATACGGTGCGGTGCCACTGGGCATAAACATACATGTCGCTTTCAAAACCAAACCCAGACCAAACCCATGGGCTTGGGGACGACATCGATGGTGTGCGGGTCCATCCCCAAAAGTGAGAGCCGTTTGGATGTGTTTCGTCATACATAAATGAGGGCCAACCGTCGCAGCAGCATATTGAACCATAGTTATTGGTTTGCAATACCAAGTTAGGGGTTACCCCATCGTTGAAAACAAATGTAATTGTAAACGGAGGTGTTGCCCCGTTTTCCCCAAAAGGTATGTAGTCTACATATCCGTTATAATTAGCCAATTCGTTATACGAAACGTAGTATTGATAAGAGTCCAAACTGCTACGATTCCAAAGGAATGTAATAGTGACAGTATCGCTGTATTCCGCGTTATAGTCATAGTAATCGTCATAATCATGGTAGTCATAGCCATGGTAGTTATAGTCATAATAGCTGTATCTGTCATAATCGCAGCAATACTGGCAATTGCTATGCCAACATTCATAGGGCTGCCAGATTGCATAAAGTCTAATGTCATCATTCATTTGCTGTGTAAAGTCAAAGGCTTCGCCATCGGGTGCATATGACCAGTGTAAGAATGCATAGCCTGCAAGCTGTGGCTGTGTGGGCAGCAACCTATGGATATACTGTCCTCTACGGACAGTAATTACATCATATGTATCATTATAGTAATAGCTATCATTATGTCTATTATCACTGCTGGTAAAAGCAAAAACACCAACAGATGCAATCATTAGTGTAAATATAAATGCCGCAACCATGCCAATGTGCTTACGGGCCGATTTTCTAACTCTACGTTGTCTATTACTTAATATGTACATCTAAGCGCATACCCCCTTCATATAAGAAATGCTTGTGAAGTGTATCATTCGGGATACTGTGGTTCAATCGAAAATTCTTACAATAATGTTGCATTTATTTAACTTTGTAAAAAACCACCTCCACTAATAAATAGGGGTGGTGTGCTTAGGATACAACGTTTTCGGCAGTTTCTAATTCGGCAATTTCTATGTTGGCACCACAGCTTCCCAAGTTGCATTGTGGCGGGCGGGTATAGCTACTATGATTAGACCATGAAAAACAAATGGCAGGAGGTGATTACATGAAGATAGAAATTATTGAGGGATACGATGGTATCGAAGTAACTATCCGATGCCCCAAGGCAACAGAGGATATTCGCAAGCTGGAATCTTTACTGCACAGCCACGCGAGAAAACTGTCCTGTACAAAAGATGGTATTACGCATCTAATTGATACAGGAGAGGTGTTGTATTTCGAATCAGTTGACAAGCAATCCTTCTTGTACACCGAATCGGAGGTATACGAACTGTCATTGAAGCTTTACGAACTTGAAGAAATGCTTTCAGATGTGGGGTTTATAAGAAGCGCGAAATCACAGGTTCTAAATACGCATAAAATAGCATCGCTACGCCCGGACTTTGGCAGCCGCATAGAGGTAACAATGATAGGCGGCGAAAGACTGATTGTTTCAAGACAATATGCAAAATCATTAAAAGAAAGGTTGGGAATAAGATGACAAAAATGAACAAATTGATGGCTTTAGTTATACCAATGAAATTTATCGCAGGTGGAGTATTGGCTGGCCTAATAGGGTTTTACATGGTGGTTGGCACAGTTTATGCCCGGTTTACTGGGGCAGAGTTTGACTATAGCATACCCTTTGCATTTATTATTCAAGGCGCGGCACTTGCGGTGGCGATAGCTATTTTATGGGAAGTGTTTTTTGGTGATTTAGTAATAAAGAAGTGGCGGTTTATCACCCGGGCATTGATTTTTAATCTTTCGCTTATACTTTTGGTTGTTGTATGCTTTGTAACTTCTTTTGCACTGCCGTCAGATTGGGCGTATTTATGGCTTATAGGTGCCGGGGCTATTACATTGGGCATTGCTGTAATGTCTGGCTTGAACGAGATATACTACAGGAAGACAGGGGAGCGCTACAACGAAATGTTGCGGATTTATAAACAAAAGCAAGGGATTTAATTTAGGCGTTGAATCTCAATATAAGTGTTGAGTTCTATAACGCTGCTTTTAAGCGACAAAAAACAATAAGCCAGCCCACGTTTCCGCGGCTGGCTTATTTGTTATGTCAACAAGGGTGTTGCCGACATAGTCCGTTACACTAATTTACCACAAATGGTTTGAGAATATCAAGTGACATTTCGTAACATATAAATATGCAAATATTGTCACATGTGTTAATCCATTATAAATCCATTTTCACTAAGCCATTGTCCGGTGCTTGCACCAATGGTAAGCCCGAAGGACTGACGCGCCCAGTTTTGGTCGGCATATTCCGGCCTTACACTTATATTAACATCAATAAAATCACGCCAGCTTCCATCATGTGGGTGGCCTATATCTTCCAGTAATGCTGCTGTAAGCCCGGCAATTAGGGCAGGATCATGGATAATATGACGTCTATTTACATAGTGGTTCAGAATCTCTACCCTTTCGCCAAGTATTTCCTCAATGGATACCCCTTCAAAGTCAGCCCGATGCCTTGCAATGTCAATTTCATTAAACAGCATCCAATCCCTTTCCCTTGAGATGTAAATCTCAATCGAATCAATAACCTCTGGGTAGGCTAGTGTCGGATGAAACGACAGTATTACCGGTATGCTTAGAAATATATCTCTTGTATTGTGCCTGTTATAAAACGAAGATGTTAAGGTATACCGCCGTTGTATGACGGTACCGTCTGTTAGCTGGTATGTGATAATAAACGGCTGCCGCCCAAATTCAAGTGCATGACGATCCCATAATGAACGCTGTAAATGGGTACGCTCATTAAGGATATTCTGGTGGATATCCCTTGCCCATTGGATGGTTTCAGGGTCATCTATAAATACAGGAGGATTGGCATTCCAATGCCATTCTTGTACCCATACACCAGCAATTTCATTTACCTCCGGCACGCGGCGCACATAGCCCCAAAACCCAAGGCCTGTTACAAGCAGTATAGTAATGTATATCCCAAGCATAACTGCCCCGTATGAAAACAGTTGCCTTGTCTTATGGCCAACCCGGAAGGTGTTTTCGGAAATCATTTGCGCAATAAAATACGCAACCACAAACCCGATAACAAAACCAAAGTACAGCCCAATGCGTCCGCTCATGATAAACAGCATAAACACCCCAAGGGTAATCATGCCAAGTACAGATAATAAGAAAATAAATACACGCCTAACGCTTTTAAACGCAACAGCATCTCCAGAACTTTCTAACGGGCGTAGCCGGTAAGCCATAAAGGATAAGGAAAAGGCTATAATTGTAATTAAGCCATATGTGACAAAAAATAGACTAATTGCTCTACTGCCTCTAAAAGCCATAAACCAGCTAAGGGGGTGGGAATAGTAGAATACAGTCGTCATGGCATTGGTAGTAATGGTAAGCGCGCCAAATCCAGATAGACTAAATCCAAATATATAATGTGTACTGATTACATCAATTAAGCCAACAACCCCCATCGGCGCAAGGGCAATTGCAAGTGACATGAGTATGGTCATAACCCAGTTGCCAGACAGTGACGCCGCAAGCATAAACACCGCAAAATACAATGTAAAACCCAAAGCATTACGCAAGAAGAAGCCCACAACCCGCCCAAAGGTATTAATTGTCTGGCCGATAAATATCCTATCTCCTTGAAAAAACAGCAAATTGCCGGCAGCATGGAAATCTACATTGGCATTATCTACAGGCACAAGCAGTATTAGGCTAAGTATCAAAAGGGGTGTAAGCATAAGCACAAGCCCGGTTGCGCTTTGGGTGAAAAATAGCTGTGTCCTGTTAATGGGAAAAGAATGATACGCCGAGACAGAGGCAACACGAAAGGGATATGAAAACAATACGAGTACCGTGCAAAAAGGCACAGCCACCATTGCAATCATCATGGCTGGATGCCCCATGGACAGCAACTCAACCATTGCCTGTGCTATCCGCCATCGTCCGGCGTTAGGGCCCTGAAAGTAGATTGGTGGAATCACAAGAATCAAATAACCCAGCATTGCTATCGCAGAAATAGGCCAGAAACGCTTTAGTTGCTCAACAAGCAGGGCTATGTTTATTACTTTGTTTATTGGATTTGATTTCATTGCATACCCTCCTTGTTTTCGTAGACAAAGATTTCTTCCAAGGTTAGTGGCAGGTGGTCGTAGACAAGCGGCTCTAGGGATTTAATTTTGTCTGCAACTGTGCGCTCATTGCCCCGGATTACCAAAAGTTCTACTGTGCCTCTAGCTTCGCGGTGCAGGATAGCAAAGTCTTGAGTACTTTGTAAGCTCTCGGTTCCTGTTGGAAAGGCAACTTGTACTTTATGGACATCGGATTTTAAGTCGTCTAGGTCGCGCTCTATTACCATTTGCCCATTTTTTATAATGCCCACCGCATCGCAGATATCATCCATTTCTTTTAGATTGTGGGAGGATATTAAGACTGTCATATCCCGGTCTGCCACATCTTCTATGATTTGCTTAAATACCTCTTTGCGTACAATTGGGTCTAGGCCGTCGATTGGCTCGTCCAGTAGCAGCACCTCGGGCATTGTGGATAGCGTAAGTACAAATGCAGCCTGCTTTTGCATCCCTTTAGAGAATTTATTCAGCCGACGGCGTTCGTCTAGCTGTAGTAGGTTTACTAGCTTTGTGTAGTGGTTATCGTTCCAGGACTTGTACATATTTTTATAGAAACGACGGGTCATTTGCAGGTTGTACCCGGCGAAGAAATATAACTCGTCTGGGATATAACCTACCCTTGCCTTGATGCTTGCATTGTCGTAGACAGGCTGGTTGTCTATGGTTACGGTGCCACTATCTTGGCGGTATATGCCTGCAATATGCTTGATTGCCGTGGTTTTGCCAGAGCCGTTTACGCCAACCATCCCGTATATCGAGCCTTTTTTTATGTTTAGGTTTAGGCCGTTTAGGGCTCTGTGGGTGTCGAAGTGTTTTGTTAAGTTTTCTATCTGAACCATTTAGTCCTCCTTTGGTTTAATCAATTTTGGTAAACCCATTCAAACCGCTATATTCGGGGTTTTTCTCCAAATGCCAAAAGCATCTAAAGGTGTTGCTGCACATGCTGCATGATTGCAGACTCCTGTTGGCCTCGGTATACAAGCTCTTGCACAATGCCTGTAAGCTGTGTGTACAATGCCTCAACTTCTGGGGTTATTTTTGCCTCGTTTGATGCTGCATTTTGGGAGGCAATAAAGCTTCCCTGGCCTAGTACGGTGTAAAAATAGCCTTGGGTTTCTAACTCGCGATAGGCTTTTTGTACTGTGTTGGGGTTTACTGTTAAAGCTTGCGCCAAGTCGCGTACAGAGGGGACTTTATCCTCTGGTTGTATTGTGCCTGTGATTATTAAACGCTTGAAATTGTCAATAATCTGCGCATAAATGGCCTTACGGCTTTTTAGGTCAATCTGGAACAAGTTTCACCTCCTTTGGATATGGGATACATTTGAAATTTTAGTAGTTATGTGTTATATGCGTATTATATGTATTAGTACAGTTTTGTCAATGCCTAGAAAAATATTTTGCTCATACTGTTATTTTTCTTGTTTTGCAAATGCCAATGCCTTATTATTGTAAAGCTGTTTTTACGAATTATCAGTTTATACCGATGTTTTTATCCGGAATCGGTATGACATCACAAAGGAGAACAACATGAACATTCAAGGAACCCTAGCTACAGAGTTTTCGCTTGCCCCATGGCAGGTAGAAAACACAGTCAAGCTAATTGACGAGGACAACACAATCCCATTCATTGCCCGCTACCGCAAGGAAGCCACCGGCGAAATGGACGACCAACAATTAAGAGAACTTTATGACCGCCTTAAATACCTGCGAAACCTAGAAGAGCGCAAGCATCAAGTAATAAGTGCCCTTGAGGAGCAAGGCAATTTAACCGACGACCTATCGGCACAACTGACAAAAGCCCAAACCTTGGCCGAAATCGAAGACATATACCGCCCATTTAAACCCAAACGCCGCACCCGCGCAACAATAGCCGAAGAGCGCGGCCTTGCCCCACTTGCGGATATACTGTGGGCACAGGATTTAACGGGCGATATTGAAGCCGCCGCAGCACCCTTTGTAGACCCCGAAAAAGAAGTCCCGGACATAGCAGCAGCCCTAGCCGGTGCCAGCGATATCATTGCGGAGCGTATCTCGGACGATGCCGTCTGCCGCACAATTACGCGAAATCTTACCCAATCCGAAGGGTTTATCAGCACCCTACCCTCCAAGAAGGCCGCAAAAGATTCACCAGATAAAAAAGATGATAAAAAGGCCGGGGTATACGAAATGTACTACGATTTCTCCGAGCCTATTAAAAAAATTGCCGGGCACCGCGTGCTTGCTGTTAATCGTGGCGAGAACGAAGACGTACTAAAAGTAACAATCGAAGCCCCAATAGAAAAAATCATTGCCAGCCTAAAACAGCAATACATCAAAGATAACCCGCACACATTGCCCCTAATGGAAGCCGCACTCGCCGACAGCTACAAACGACTAATAGCCCCCGCAATCGAACGTGAAATACGCACAAATCTGACAGAGATGGCCGAAGAAGGCGCGATAAAGGTCTTTGGCGAAAACCTGCGTCAACTACTAATGCAACCACCCGTAAAAGACCGGGTCGTACTTGCAATTGACCCAGGATACCGTACAGGGTGCAAACTTGCCGTAGTAGACGAAACAGGTAAAGTGCTGGATACAGGGGTTGTCTATTGCACAATAGGCAATGATACCTCCTCTGCAAAAAGAACAATGGCGCAGATGATTACACGCTACAACGCAAACCTAATCGCAATAGGCAATGGCACCGCCTCTAGGGAAACAGAGCAGGTTGTGGCAGAACTATTAAAAGAAACCGGCGCGAAAGCCCAATACACCATAGTCAATGAAGCAGGGGCCTCTGTGTATTCGGCGTCAAAATTAGGCGCGGAAGAATTCCCCCAATATGACGTATCTCTACGCTCTGCGGCATCCATTGGCCGCCGCTTACAAGACCCACTAGCAGAACTTGTAAAAATCGACCCAAAAAGCATGGGCGTCGGCCAATACCAGCATGATATGAATCAAAAACGCCTAGGGGAAACCCTATCTGGGGTAGTGGAAGACTGCGTAAACTCTGTAGGCATTGACCTAAACACAGCCTCCCCAAGCCTACTTTCATATGTATCCGGGATAAGCGGAACCGTAGCAAAAAATATCCTAGCCTACCGGGAAGAAAAGGGTAAATTCACAAGCCGTAAAGAACTGCTAAAAGTCAAAAGTCTAGGGCCTAAAGCCTACGAACAATGCGCGGGCTTCTTGCGTATCCCAGGGGGCAAAGAGCCACTGGATAACACCGGTGTGCATCCAGAGTCATATGCAGTGGCCGCGGCCTATCTTTCCTATGAAGATACCCACAAACATGAGGCTAAAAAAGGCGAAAGCAAAACTGCGCCTGCGACTAAGTCAACAAAGACCAGTCTTTCCGGTCTTTCAAGTTTATTTGCCCCCCCACCCGACGCAAATAAATCCTCGGGTTCGAGTAAAACCCCAAGCAAATCCTCAAGCGAAATCGAAAGAATCGCAAAACAACTATCAGTTGGCGTGCCAACCCTAAAGGATATAATAAAAGAGCTGGACAAACCCGGCCGCGACCCAAGGGAAGACCTGCCCCCCACCCTACTTCGCAGTGATGTGCTGGATATAAAAGACCTAACAGAAGGCATGATACTGCAAGGCACAGTAAGAAACGTAATAGACTTTGGGGCGTTTGTGGACATTGGGGTGCATCAAGACGGGTTGGTTCATATCTCACAAATATGCGATAAATTCATTAAGCACCCACTCGAGGCTGTGCAAGTTGGGGATGTGGTAAAAGTTAAAGTTCTTTCGGTAGATATTCCCAAGAAGCGGATTGCACTTTCTATTCGTGAGGCTGGCAAGTAGAGGCTGAGGAAATATTTATCATCACGTGAATCTAATTTATCATAGAGCTTACAGTGGCGAAAACCGCGGAAGATGATTGGAGGCTTTTTTTGCACATGTTCCGGCTAATGTTGTAAAGCCTCTGGCGGGGAAAATGCCGCCTGCCTCGGATT
>Ga0123355_10021935_pt1 | contig 10234 bp, 8 predicted proteins | sample TergutEmb28metaG_3_FD_89872 | JGI IMG/M metagenome (GOLD analysis project Ga0123355, IMG submission 89872) | Embiratermes neotenicus P1 segment gut microbial communities from Petit-Saut dam, French Guiana - Emb289 P1 | ecosystem: Host-associated > Arthropoda: Insects > Digestive system > Gut ... | reverse complement strand
GAGAACCATTAAGGACATTGCTGCAATCGTTAATGTGTCATACGGAACAGTGCAGACAATTCTCACATGTGATTTGAACATGCACCGCGTTGCTGCAAAGTTCGTGCCCAGACTTCTGACCCCCGAACAAAAAGGGCACCGTGTTGCAATTTGTCAAGAGCTTCGTCAGCGTGCCCTGGATAACCCATCCTTCATGTCAAGGGCCATCACTGGGGACGAGAGTTGGGTCTACGAGTATGATCCCGAGACTAAACAGCCATCGCAATGGAAGAGCCCAGGATCCCCAAGACCAAAGAAGGCAAGGTAGAGCCGCAGCACGACCAAGAGCATGCTCAACGTGTTTTTCGACATTCGAGGGATTGTGCACCATGAATTTGCCCCCCAAGGCCAGAGAGTGAACGCCGAGTTCTACTGCAGTGTTCTTCGCCGTCTGAGGGAAGATATTCGGCGAAAACGACCTGAATTGTGGCGCGCGGGCAATTGGCTGCTCCATGATGACAATGCACCCTCTCACCGAGCTCTCGTAACGCGTGAGTTTCTCACCCACAACAGCATTATCGCACTTCCGCAGCCGCCTTACTCGCCAGATTTGGTCCCTTGCGACTTCTTCCTCTTCCCGAAGATGAAGCTGCAGCTAAAGGGTAGACGCTTTGACACAGTGGAAGAGATCCAGCGGGAATCGCAGAATGTTCTTGGTAGGCTTCGAGATCAGAACTTCCAGCACGCGTTCCAGCAGTGGCAACGGCGCTGGGATCGATGTGTCGCTGCACAAGGGGACTATTTTGAAGGGGATGCTGCCCAAACTTAAATCACGTAAATACATTCTAGTTTATAGGTCCAGTCTCGGAACTTTTTGATACACCCTTGTATATGATATAATAATTACCTACTGTTAGGTCGAAACATGCTGCACTAATAAATAGACACAGCTACGCTTAGGTGTGTTGACTGTCACTGCGTAATTACTACACAATTCCAAGCAGCATATACAAAACAATCCCACTACAGGCCTGGACAAGCCCAGAAGGTTCCAGGAGTCTGAGGCTCCCAGTTGCAAGATAATCGGTACATGAAGGTGGTAAGGTTGTCAGCCCTACGTACCAGCCGCCTTTACCCCCAGGAAATATTCCTGGTACTCATTTCTGTTAGAGGCCGAGTCAACCCCAGGGCCGTAGTACGGCCGGAAGGATTGTGTCAATGAAAAATTCCAATGACGTCAACGGGAATCGAACCTGCGACCTTCCAAGAGGCATATATATATATATATATAAAATATTTGTAACTGAAACCGCTAAGATATAGGGCGCCTTTTGAATGTTATCGACTGCCAGAATACAGTTTGAGAGTCACATGAGATATTCATGCCGTAACGTCTACTCGCGTCGTCATTATCTACTGAACTACCGAACGGATATTTTCAACACAGACATTGTATGAAAGCTTGTGATTCGGTAATGATGGCAGTCTCCTTTGTTTGTATCACTTCCCAATAAAAAAAATAACAGAAAGACTCACTTTAAGAATTGACAGTGCAGCCTCAAGCAGGGGCCAAAAACTAAAATATTCTATGTACTTCCCTTGGCCTCCGCTTGAGCAGGACTGTCGATTTCAACGTTCTGTTTCTTATAGGAAACTTCAAATATTTGCGTTTATGAAGAATGTCAAAGCAGACTGTACTCAGGGAATGCTTACTATCGTTTGGTGCACAAACGTTTGTCTTCCAGTTTGTTGTTCAACATTATAAAGATTACGAAACACAGAACTACAATGCTGCCTGTTGTAATGTATGGGTGTGAAACGTGGTCTCTCACATCGTGGGTGGCACATAGGCTGAGGGCGTTCGAGAATAGGGTGCTGAAGAGGATATTTGGGTCTAAACGGACGAGGTGACAGGGGAATGGAGAAGAATACATAACAAGGAACTTAATGATCTGCTCACCAAATATAATTCGGGTGATCACATTAAAAATAATGAGATACGAGCGGCATGTTGCACGTGTGGAAGAGAGAAGTGCACACAGGGTTTTGGTAATGAGATACGAGGTGCGTGCTGCACGTGTGGAAGAAAGGAGAAGTGCACACAGGGTTTCGGTAATGAGATACGAGGGGCATGTTGCACGTGTGGAAGAGAGAAGTGCACACAGGGTTTCGGTAATGAGATACGAGGGGCATGCTATACGTTTGGAAGAGAGAAGTGCACACAGGGTTTCGGTAATGAGATACGAGGGGCATGTTGCACGTGTGGAAGAGAGAAGTGCACACAGGGTTTCGGTAATGAGATACGAGGGGCATGTTGCACGTGTGGAAGAGAGAAGTGCACACAGGGTTTCGGTAATGAGATACGAGGGGCGTGTTGCACGTGTGGAAGAGAGAAGTGCATACAGGGTTTTGGTAAAGAGATACGAGGGGTGTGTTGCACGTGTGGAAGAGAGAAGTGCACACAGGGTTTCGGTAATGAGATACGAGGGGCATGCTAAACGTGTGGAAGAGAGAAGTGCATACAGGGTTTTGGTAAAGAGATACGAGGGGTGTGTTGCACGTGTGGAAGAGAGGAGAAATGCACACAGGGTTTTAGTAATGAGATACGACGGACGTGTTGCACGTGTGGAAGAGAGGAGAAGTGCACACAGGGTTTCGGTGGGAAAACGTGAGGGAAAGAGATCACTTGTAATGCACAGGCGTAGATGGGAGGATAATATTAAAATGGGTCTTCAAGAAGTAGGATATGGGCATGGACCGGATTGATCTGGATCAGGATAGGGACAGGTGGCGGGCTGTTGTAAATGCGGTAATGAACCTCCGCATTCCATAAAATGCGGAGAATCTCTTGATTGAGGACCTGTTATCTTTTCAAGAAGGAATCTGCTCCATGGAGTTAACTGTCGCCATTTGCGTTGCTGGACCCAAGAAAATCACGAAAAATCTGAGAACACCCAACTCCGGACCGTGATTTGACCCTGGGCCTAGGCAGGGACCCTATAATATGAAGCCGTACCGATACCCGCTCGACAATGGATTCCGATTGAATATCCCGTCGGAATTTCGACTGGGCTACCAAATATTTCAATTGTTCAACCCTTGCAGAAGGTTTATCACCTAATGTGATTTTGCACTGCATTCGGTTCTCGAGCCATTAACATTAACTTAGCTTTGTCAGCATTAACTACAAGACCAATCGCCTCACCAGCGACAACGAATAATGATAATACCTTACTTGACCTTCTGGCGCCGATATAAGACCCGGATGCCATCTCAGGTACACCGGGATATAAATTACAACATTAAATTTCTCCATGCAGACACAAACACAAAAATGAAAAACCATAAGGGAAAGACCCAACAGGTTTGTACAAGAATGGCCTTAACTGGCCGACGTGTGTGCTGCCTCGTTCGGGAATCAAACCCGGCACCCTAGCGCCAAAGGGTGAAGTCTGGCTAGGAAAACTTCCACGTCATTTCCAATTCGTTATTTACCAGCGTCCCGAGCGTCTACGCTACTGACGTCTTCAAATAAGAAAGTAAATTAAACACACTGTGTGGAAGAACAAAGGAAACTGCAGTCACAATTGGGAAAGGTTTCTAGGAAGTACCCGAGGAAACACTTTATGTAGTCTGGTTCCATACCAGTAATAGAATATACCGTCGCCAATGCCGGACTAAGGCGCGAACCAGCCAAGCAGCTGTCCGGGGCGCCAATTTCTGAAAGACGGTAAAGACGTCACCGGACTTATCGGAACTATGGTGATAGTAAACTCAGGTTTCCACACGCGTAAGAATTTCTCCGAAAATTACCCGCAATTTGGGTACGCGCCCTCAAAATGTTTCGCCAGTCTTGTAACAGGCCTATAAGGTTCAAAGAATATAGTTCTTAAATGACACTGAATCATAAGTCCGCCCGGGGCGCCACGTGTCTCTGGCCGGCCCTGCAGCATGCTGTAATAGCAACTGCAGGCGGCTATCACTGATTCTAAGAAACACACTCCCCCCATCTTCATGATTGGAAATAGGGAGGTGGTATTGTCCCCCGAAATCTGATACGCATCAGAGAACAACTAACTAGTTAACTAATTCCGTGGAGCAGAGTCCTTCCTGAGAAGCTAACAGGTCCTCAGCTAGCCCAGAAATTTCCCGGATTTAAGGAAACCTGACGTTCATTACCTTATTCAAAACAGCCCGCCATCTGTCCCTATTGTGAGCAACATCAATCCAGTCTACGACCCCATGCCACTTCATGAAGATCCATTTTAATATTATCCCCCCATCTATGCCTACGTCTTGCAAGTGGTCTCTTTCCCTCACGTTTCCCCACCGAAACCCAGCACACACCTCTCCTCTCTTCCATATGTGTTAAATGCCCCGCATCCCATTATTCTTAATCTGATTTCCCGAATACTTGGCAAGGAGTACAGATCACAAAACTACTCGTTATGTAGTGTTCTCAACTAACCTGTCATCTCGTCCCCCTCAGCCCCACATATCTCAGCACTATGGTCTCGAACACCCTAACGCCCACCATATAAAAACAAAGTAAAATTACCGGGTCACAGATCCCTGACTCCACCACACTTTACTCTTGTCCATATTACTTCCCAAACACAAAACACATTCTAATTAAAATTAGATTACCTCCATCCTACTCAGTGTGTTTCGTATATTTTTAACCACACGTTTATTAAAATGATGTGTACAAGCTGGGCAGATCTTATGTACAGTCACGGTTTAAGAATGTGGTCTGTCCATACCTGTTTGGAAAACACGCGCTCTTCACATGGCAGAATTTTAGAGGTCCTGACCAAATATGGCAACCTGGCTTCTCCAACCAGGTGGATAATCAACTCATTTTGTTTCCAGCCGTACACGCCAATACACGGGCCGGGATGGCTCAGTCGGTATAGCGACTCGCTACGGGCTGGACGGTTAGGGGATCGAATCCCGGTGGGAGGGTCGAGAATTTCCGCACACGTCCAGACCAGCAGTGGGGCCCACCGAGCCCCTATAGAATGGGTACCGAGTCACTGCCGGGAATTAAACCGGGGCGTGGCGATCACCATCCACCCCCACGTAGCGATGAGGTTAAAGAAAGAATAAAGCAATACTTCTACTCCCCCTCTGTGCCTTCATGGCAGGCTGTTGAGTGAACTATACCGCTACGTTACGCTACACTATAAAAGTATAAACATTCGTAATATACTTCATGCACAACTCACGTCGCAGAGCCCTTCACAAGCTTGTAGTAGTTCAGCTGTCCTAAAAAGTTAGACCTATTACACAGGCACGGATTCATGTACGGCAACCAACCACAATTCAATAAATTCAGGATTTTCAAGAACCTCCCCACATTTTACGAAGGCCGGAGGTTCACAGTGTTCAAAAGAGCCCATCACTGATCCCTATCCTAAGACATATGTATTTGGTCCGTGCTTCTTCTTCTTCTGTGACCGAAGAGCCCAAATAGGGGCTAGTTCGCCTAATTGTTGAGGTATCCACATCACACACAATTAGACATACACACACTCCCAGTAGTAATCCTCTGAATACACAACAGAAGAGACTAACACCCATGCCCTCAACGGAATTCGAACCGGCGACCCCAGCAGTCAAGCGTCCGCAGACTGGATCGACGAGTGCAGACACGGCTTTACTTATTCTTGAGCTAGGCTACAGAGGGATGTCAGCTGTCAGCTTCACGCCCAGGCCACTTTACCCCTGTGTAACAAACCACTGTACGAAACGGATAAGAGACCAAGTAGGCCCCTGAGCCACTCCGGACGCTGTGTATATGCGAGTAATCCCTTTTGCTTCCGTCGCTGGGTCGATCCCAGCTGGTGTCAGTGGATTTTTCATTGACATAAAATCCTTCTGATCGCACTGTGGCCCTGGGGTCGACTCAGCCTCTAACAGAAATGAGTACCAGGAGTATTTCCTATGGGTAAAGGCGGCCGGTGCGTAAGGCTGACAACCTAACCACCATCCTGTGCCGTTGTCACGAAATCTGGGAACCTTAACTTCCTGGAACCCTCTGGGTCTGTCCAGGCCCCTAATGGGACTGATTTTGCCCTTTTCCTTCCGAGGTACGACGTGGGGGTTCTCGGTCGTCCAGTCCGTAGCCTAGTTACTAAACAGTTGCAGATACAGTAGGACTCCACTTATCCGCACGCTGGTTACCCGGATCCCCAATTACCGGGATCGGCTTGACCCTTCGGGTAAATTTGTCGAGAATTCTACAAAACTAACTTGCCTTGAAATTACCGGTTATCGGATCAAGTACAGTACAGTGTTATGGCTTCTAGAACTTCAAATCAGACGTGGTCGAAAGGTTTAGACACAGGTACATACTCTATATAGTAACAAGCAAGGAAACGTGTTCCCGCAACGAAGCAGGAAAACTATTCTTGACTTCATCAAGTAAATCTGTAAGTCAAACATTTTCTTACTGCAATTGAACAACATCTTTCATGGCATAAATTCTCCCCCAATTATCAAATACATAAAAGGAATTATGAATTAATGTTTTATTTGTACGTAAATAAATACTATGTTTGACCTGATGTTGGAGGATCGGCACGGCGTAAGATGTGACAAATTTTGAAAATGGAAAAATAACCTGACTGAGGTTTTCTTTACCCTCACTGAGGTTTCCCGCGCTTATTCCTCAGTTGTAAGGCAAATGCCAGGGTAAAATTCGCAGAGACGGGGCACGGCCCGCAATCTTCCAAATTAGTTGTTATTTGTGTTGCTCTATGTATTGTCTATGTGTAAATGTGTGCTGTAATACTGCCACCGGGTGACAACCCAATTGAAGTTAACAAATATATATAAAAAAAATAGCTGTTTCGTAGATATTTTTTTCCCACTTAAAACAGCCAATGTAGCCTATTTTCAAAGAAAAATCCAGTTATCCAGATTTTCTGCATATCCGGATGGCTCGCCGTCCCTGTTAATCCGGATAAGTGGCGTTCTACTGTATCTCGAAGCCACACATTAAAACTTTATCATGCATGAATATGTGTAGAAACACTTCAGAATACTCCACAAAGTATAAACAGCCATGTCAACACAAATTCCTACGACAATTTTATTCTCATACACCCTGTTGTGTTTTTCTGTATCACAAACAACCGAAATACACCGTCCGACACAACACTTTAATATTGTCATTCAACACTGTGATATTTATTTCATCACCAGGCACTTCTTATGACAACAACTGCATGCTAAAATGCACTTACGTTTTTAAGAGGGACCGCAGTGGCACAGTGGTTAAGGTGCTGTGCTACAAATCGGAAGGTCACTGGTTCGATCCCAGCTGGTGTCATTGGAATTTTTCATAGGCATAAAATCCTTCCGATCGCACTATGGCCCTCAGGTCGACTCAGCCTCTAACAGAAATGAGTACCAGGAGCACTTCCTGGGGGTAAAGGCGGCCGGTGCGTAGGGCTGACAACCTTACCACCATCCTGTGCCGTTGTCATGAAATCTGGGAACCTTGACTTCCTGGAACCCTCTGGGCCACTGCAGGCCTGTAACGGGACTGCTTTAACTTTTACATATGTTTTTAAATTGTTGAAATAACAAGTGACTGGTGGTGGTTCTCGCGAACCGAAACAAGAATCACAGTATTACAAGAAATTAAAGTGTTGTGTTGGACGGCATATTTCGGTTGTTTGTGACAACGCTTAGGATTCGTGTCCCAGCCACTGAAACATAACGTAAACCCCTAACGATACTTCAATAACGGAAAGCTTTGTAAAAACTTAACGAGGAAGGCTACTGCTGGAAAACTATCACCTACACCAAAAATGCCACTTTTTAATTGCAAAGCAATCCGAAGACTTGGTGCACAAGTAGATTCCAAGCCACAGGATCCGAAAGTATAGCCACGTCAATCAAAGAGAAAGTTTAGAAACGGCTACCTTCAGCTGCACAAAAAGTATTACTTTATGCATGTTTCTAAACACATTCCTGAACAGTTAAGATGGTATAAAACCATATAAAGAAGTAAAAAATTCAGCCGTATTTGTAAACACACAATATCCCCTCAAATTTCAGGTAGTGCATATCGCAGAATTCGCTTAGAACTGAATAAAACCGCGACAGTTGGACTCGGAAAACATCCAAAGACAACCATTGGACTGCAGAAGAATTTTAATGTCCAGTGGCGTAAATCAGGCCCCCAGCAGAGCCATCGGTGTGGAGGGCTCTGCGGGTTGGAGGGGGGGCCCAAACATATGAAGTAATAAAACTATTTCCCCCGCCCTTAGTGGATTCCCATCTTATGGCAGACTAGTATTCTGAGAGAGCTGGGAGTCACTTCGCTAATAATTACATACCCCCCTCCCCCAAAATCGCTTGAATACGTCACTAAGCCATCACAATGTACGTCCTAAACCAAAGTGGTTGCTGTACGCTCTACTGCAGAGGTTCTTACACTGGGACCCCTTGTGGGTCCATGGACAGATTTCAAGGGGTCTGTGGACTCGAATCGGCCCAAAAAAAAAAAATACTTTCACTAACCTCTAACCAACCAACTAACTCTTTTCATTCAACAGTAAATCCAGGTGACAGTGGTTTTTGGTCTCTAGACTCCAAAAATGTTTGTTAACTTCAATAAATCTACCTCTATTTTATGAATTAAAAACACATGTTTCTGATAAGGGGTCCTAATGTTTCGCCACACTCGCAAAGGGGTCCATGGCACGAAAAAGGTCAAGAACCCCTAATCTATAGGCTTTTATAGAAAAAACACTCCGCATCGTCCCCATGGAGTGTTGACCAGATTTATGCCCTTTGCACCATTCTCAGAACAAGCACCGATCATATTCATCACAGCATTAATTCGCTGTTATTTGTAATATACAATCGGCGCTTTCTGTGAGATAGGAAATGAATGCTTATGTTATTTAAATAAATTTCAGGCACCAAATGATTTACCGTTTGACACGCAACACAGACATAAGTACAGTAGTTTACGCCGGCTGCACTGTCTGTGACCTTGTAAGCAGCTGAGGCTTCATCCCATTCCATATATAAATCCACGGAACACCGTACTTCCACAGAAGTTAACAGTTACTTATCTAGTCATGAATTCCGCGAAGTTTGAGAGAAATTAAGGCCCATTAACGTGTTCACAACAGTCTCTCTCCTGAACGATACACAATGTCCTGAAGAGCGATTTTAATATTATCCTCCCATCTACATCTAGGACTTGAAAATGGTCTCATCCCATGAGGTCTTACAATCAAACTGTGTGCACTTCTCTCTCATCAATCACTTATTAACATAACACCTGGGGGGTTCAAGCAACAAATCTCCTCACTGTGCGATTTCTCCTGTCTCCAATTAATTCCTCTCACCGCAACTCGTTACGGTCAAACATCATCCCGCCAGGGGCAGTTCGCCCACATGGGCTGCAGCGCTGCATCGCTCCCAGAAATTTCGAGAAATATTAAACTAAATACCTGAATAACAATTTTTGTTAGGAGATACGCAGTACATTCTTTAAAAAATATGAAATCATTTTAAATTCAAATACTCCAGACTGACTCCAAGCGCTGCACAGAACATAAAAGCGAACGGGCTGTGCCCTACCCAGACGTTGCGCGCTGGCGTCAGCACAGCTACGGGGAGTGGTGCCAGAGAAGACAAACGAGTGTTTCAAGGAGGACTTGAGTAGATCTGCTTACCTTTTCTAATGTTTCAAAAGCTGGCATTTTGACAACCATTTTTCACCTCGCTGTTTTCAACGCCATATTCGGGAATGTTTTAATTTTAGTAGTTGCAATTTTAAGATAAACATGAAGAAGAGCTGTGTGAAGTATTTACAGGACATAAATTTTTCGCAAAGAACTCTCGCCACGAAGAATGAAATTAAGTACAACTTGAAACAAATAACATGAAAAATTAAATTAAGCCCTTCTGATTAATCGTTTAATTCTAGCCCTTGCCCTAGCCCCACCATACTAAAGTCCCACCAACCGACACTGCCTCCGCCTATTCAGTAGCCTAAACCGTCTTCGCTAGGGATATTGTACAATGTATCTTATAGAGACTGGGGAGACCTAGGCGTAGATGGGTGGATAATATTAGGACGGATCTCCAGGAGGTGGGATGAGGGTATATGGACTGGATTGGGCTGGCCCAGGATAGAGACAGGTGGCGGACGCTTGTGAGTGCGGTAATGAACCTTCGGGTTCCGTTAAATGCGGGGAATTTCTTGACTAGCTGCAAACCAGTT
>Ga0123355_10021934_pt1 | contig 10234 bp, 7 predicted proteins | sample TergutEmb28metaG_3_FD_89872 | JGI IMG/M metagenome (GOLD analysis project Ga0123355, IMG submission 89872) | Embiratermes neotenicus P1 segment gut microbial communities from Petit-Saut dam, French Guiana - Emb289 P1 | ecosystem: Host-associated > Arthropoda: Insects > Digestive system > Gut ... | reverse complement strand
TACTACTAGCCCATGAGGATTTTGATTCCTAAACCAAGTCTCCTGGCGCTTGGCATAGCGGCGAGAATTTTGTTTTACGGCTTCGCTAGCCTCCAGTCTTGTACAATCACCTAGGATAAACCGCACAACTTCCTTGTAGCCTATCCCCTGCATAGACGTAAGGCCGGGATTATAGCCTTGTGTCATAAGCCCGGCAACCTCATCTTCAAGCCCAGCGTCAAACATAACCTGCGCCCGTGTGTTAATGCGCTGGTACAGCATAGCCCTGTCCACGCATAAGCGGCAGAAAACGGTGTCATATACTGGGGGCTGAACCTTTTGCGACGCGTTGTACTCAGAAAATAATAGCCCTGTAGCCTGAGTGTAGCTAAGCGCACGGCTTACACGCTTAATATTATTGGGGTGAATGGCCGCCGCCGCCGCGGGATCCGCTTCATGTAACATGGCATGGAGTTTTTCATGGCCATATGTTTCGGCCAGACCTATATAATACTCCCGAAGAGCCATGTCAGCCGGGGTAGCAGCCTCATCATCATCCGAAAACCGCACATCGTACAGTACCGCATTAATATAAAACCCCGTACCGCCGCATAATATCGGCACATGCCCACGGGCATACACATCCGCAATAGCGGCACGAGCATGCTGCTGATACAGCGCTGCAGAATATTGCTCGTCGGGTTTTACGATATCTATCATGTGATGAGGGATGTTTTGCTGCTCTTCCGGCGTTGGCTTTGCTGTGCCTATATCCATCCCCTTATATATCTGCATGGAGTCGGCAGACACAACCTCTCCGCCCACAAGCTTAGCCAGTGCTACCGCCACGGCAGTTTTACCGGAAGCGGTGGGCCCGGCTATGACAAATATTTTATTCATGATTTATTTCACCATAGGTAAATTTTCGATTATACTCCGTGCTACAGACTCTTTGCTTGATACCAATTGATAATTACTATCGAAGGGCATTACAGCCATATCTTCGTCATAGTAAAGGCTGCCAAAGGCCGTTTTTATACTGGCACTAAAGGATTTCATGCAACGGATACCAAACCCAGGGATGACCCACACGCGCTTGCCCATGGCCTTAGCGGCGGCCTTAATTAACCATGTTGTATTCATATATTCCTTGTTTTGAGGGTTAAATGTCCCAGATATGCGCTGTTCAATCGCAAGGCACAAAAATTCAGATAAATTATCTATAAATATCATGCTACGCCGGTTATTTACTTTAGGGATAAGCGGTAATTTTTTAGCAACTTTTAGCAAGGCAGCAAATTTCCCAGGACAACCGGGGCCATATACCATAGGTGGGCGGACTATGCACAGAGCTGTCGCATCCGTGGCCATGTCTGCAGATTTGCGTGCCCTTTCGGTTTCAAACAAAGACGCAAGCTCGACTTCAGCCTTATATTTCGACTGGCCGTAATAATCCTCATCCCTAGGCGCAACTTTCGTGCTTGATGTAATCGCTCCCTCATCCAAGCCGTACACAGCCATACTGCTGAGATATACAAACTGCCCTACCCCACTTGCCTTGGCTTTCTCGGCTACGGCAACGGCTAGGTCATGGTTTATGGCAAAATACATATTTTTATTAGCCTTTTGCTGCTTGTGGCTCCATTTTTGATGTGCCAGCCCGGCCACCATTAATACGCTGTCATATTCATGAAAGGGCGCCGACTTCCAATCTTCGTATGAGTCTATAATATCTACACGCAGCCGTCCTTGGGCATACTGGGCAAAGTTGTCCCCAATATAGCTGTTTGCGCCTATCACAAGTACACGCTTCGAGACCTTTGCCTGATGTGATATAGCATCCTCTGGAATAACGTTCATTTACTGGGCCCGCCTTCCACAACCCCGCGTCCAAGGGCCGCGTTTATCACCGTACCAAACATAATACGTATATCCAAAATAAAGCCCATCCTTCGGGCATATTCTCCGTCATAGGCCGCTTTTACATCTATCGGCAATTCATCCCGTCCTCTTATTTGCGCAAGTCCCGTCAGCCCTACGGGTATGGCATTGGCGCCGTACTTTTCCCTTTCGGCAATAAGGTCGTCTTGGTTCCACAACGCGGGCCGCGGGCCTACAAGTGTAAGCTCGCCTTTTAAAATGTTAAGCACTTGCGGCAATTCGTCCAGGCTGGATTTACGCAAAAAACGGCCAACCGGAGTAATGAAAGCCGCCGGGTTTTGCAAAAGATGCGTTGGTACATCTTTTGGCGCGTCTGTATACATACTACGAAATTTATATATCATGAAGAATTTGCGGTTACGCCCAAACCGCTTCTGCTTAAAAAGCACCGGCCCCTTGGACGTGATTTTTACCAGTATTGCCAAAACCACGCCAATGGGTAGCCATAGCGGGCTTAGGGTCAGTACAATCACGATATCTATTGCTCGCTTGACGTAGATATACACATCGCTCAGTCCTTTTAATAAATTGACATTAACTAATTTCACATGCGTTACTTTGGATTATATTCAGGAACATAAGCTTTTATCATTTCTCTTACATCGCCTTCCCAAGGCAAGCCAGACTCTAACGCTTCCATCATGTTTGCTAATTCAGGGGGCATATCCGGCCTTGCTACAAATATCTTGTCATTTAAAGTTGTGGTTAAGCCTTCCTCATCAAGAAGCAGCTCCTCATATAATTTTTCTCCCGGCCGCAAACCAATATACTCGATTTTGATATCTACATCGGGGATAAGCCCGGCCATTCGTATCATGTTTTCTGCTAAATCTTTAATTTTTACCTGCTCGCCCATATCAAGTATGAATATTTCGCCCCCGGCGGCCATGACCCCAGCTTCCAGCACAAGTCTCGCTGCTTCAGACAATGTCATAAAGTAACGGATTATATCTGGGTGCATAACGGTTACAGGGCCACCGGCCTCAATTTGCCGCTTAAATATGGGGATTACACTACCATTAGAGTCAAGCACATTACCAAAGCGCACACATACAAACTCGGTTGCGCTTCGCTTATTAAGCCCCAACGTAGCAATTTCTGCCATGCGTTTGGACGCACCCATAACATTGGGGGGATTAACAGCCTTATCGGTCGAAATCATGACAAACCGCTCTACACCATGCTTTATGGCCGCAAGGGCGGTACGATAAGTGCCAAGGACATTATTATCTATAGCTAAACGTGGGCACTCCTCCATAAGGGGTACATGCTTATATGCCGCGGCGTGAAACACTATCGCCGGTTTAAACTCAAGAAAAACAGCATCCAAACGGTTTTCGTCTTGCACCGAGCCGATTCTTATGGCTACTTTGTACCGGCCGGCCTGGCCGAATTTTACTTTTAGCTCTTCTTTAAGATTGTGAGCATTATTTTCTGAAATATCAAAAATAACGATTTTTTCTACATTATGTTTAATCAGCTGGCGGCATAATTCACCGCCTACAGACCCCCCTCCCCCTGTAACCAAAACGGTCTTGCCCTTAAGCCACGCATTAATACCGCTTTCGTTAATAGCTGCCTCGGGGCGCCCCATCAAGTCGCTTATGCGTATTTCCCTTAGCGCGTCGGTGGTTTTATCTTGAGATAGGCCGGAAAGTAGCCGTACTTTGCAGCGGTTGACAGGTGTAAGGCCTACAATGCGGCGCAAGTCTTCATTTTTAATAGAAGGTACAGCTACAATAATCTCGCTGATATTATATTTTTTTACCAAATCGGGCACTAATTCATCACTGCCCATAATGCTTTTGCCATGCAGTTTATAGCCGTGCTTATTACGGTCATTGTCCAAAACCGCAATTATATTGCGTGGCCGGCCGCCCTGCTGGCTGGGATGCAATAAAAACCCAGAAGCACTTTCGCCGGCGCCAATTATAAGGGTACGGATAGGCTCCTCGGGATGCGGGGATTTAGTAAAGCGGCGTAAGTACATAAAAATTATGCCCAAAACACGCCAATGAATCCGCAGCACAAGTGAGGATGACAAAAGAAAATAAAAAGCCATCATGCCAATCCCTGGGTTGGGCCAAAACCCCAGCCTTAAACGAAGAGAGACATATACAGTAAACGAACTTAAAAGCACCGCCACAGTGATACGAATCATAGTACCGATGCCCGGGTGCGCCCATAAGCTCTTGTAAACGCCGCAAACCGTATAATAAACCATACAAGCCAGTACCATTACCCATATATTGCGGTTGGCGGCAGATAATAACTCCCTAAAATCGTTAACAAACAAGTAGGTAAACACAAAGACAGCGCCAAGCCAGCTAATCCAGCAGAATAAAGAATCCAACAGCGCCGAAAAAAGCGTATTAAGCACAGAAAAACGTGATTTAGTCATATAGCACCCCGATGCAAGTTAATTGGACATGTATATAGCTATTTTTGCACGATTTCCCGAAAATATCAACATTTCCCAATACAAATGCAAATCTAATAAAGCAATTACACATTTAAAGGAACTAATAAGCAGTTTCCTAGTATATAAAAAAAGCTACCCGATTATTTATCGGGCAGCCATTTGTTATCAAGATAAATATTGCACTGTATTACCCATGAGGCTCAACATTATAATAACTACTATACCTATAAGGCTGGGGGGTGCGCGTGAGGATATCCAGGCGCATAAAAATTGACCACTGATCCCCTTGTCTTTGGATCGTATAATCCACAATGCGATTATCCAACCCTTCATGCGCAAAGCCGTTTAGTATCGCCATCAGCCCATCATAATCAGATGAAAAAGAAACATTTACTGGTGTAACCCATATACCCTCGGGGAGGCCATTAGGGCTGTAATCATTGTAGTTCATCACACCAAGGGGCTGACTATACAAGAAATATACACTCAAGTTATAGGAATTAGAGGTCGTTATCCTATAGATACGCTCCCTCATTTCCAACTCGTTAAAGACCTCTGGCAAAAAACGCAAATGATCATACTGCCAGTCCCTATTAACATATTCCAATTCGCGCTGCACTTGGGCAAGCTCGTAGTGCAACCGTTCTATGTCCTGTTGCAGCTCTGGACTCATATCGTCTCTTTGGGAGGCTGTAACCAGCTCCGCACGTGCAATATATATATCCTGGTTAAGCTGGTCTACACGGTTTCTATGAGGCCGCCAAAACGCGAAAAAATATACGGCCATGCCAATCACAAGAAAAATTAATGTATATACCGCAAATGTTATTATACTTGTCTTCATTGCCATCTCCTTTCTGCGTATCTGTTAAGCCAGAAAGGTGCCCATCCGGAATCAACCGTTATGGTAAGTGTATAATCCGTAAAGCCGTAACTATCCACAGGCGTATAGTCAAATACAATTGTCAGCAGATATTGATAGTGGAAATGCTCACGCAAATATCTCACACCCCTAACCATACCAACCAAGTCATTGGTACGGCCAGACACTTCTATCCGATGTTCATATGCATTTTCTACAGCTGTTATAGAGTCTACTTGAAGCCCCGAGGCCTCTAATACTTCCGGTACGAAGACCATGGCCGGAAGTCTTAAATAGAAATTGCGTACTATATTCGTTCTATCGTTAACACGATCCATGTCACTTCTGATTGCATTAATTTGCCGGTCTATCTGTAATCGCTCCTGCTCCCTCAGAAACAGTTCGTCTAGCGAGGGATAAGCAGACATGCTTTCTTGCAGCTCTGCCAGCTCGGCCCGCAGGGAGCTGGTGGTCCTTTGGGGTATAAGAATGGCTATAATTAGTATAACCACAACAATAGCTATTGCAGCAAACAGCGGCTTTCTGGCGCTTGGATCCGGACGGGGATCTTCCGGGATGGCATAGGGGAAGCCTTTATTTTCGCCGGCTCTGGCTGCTACTACATCAAATGGTGACTCGCTTGCTTGATCAGCATGCCCATGTATCAGACCGGGATTTTCGTCAGTTGACAGCTCACGCATGCCTGAAAGTCTATCTTCTGCAAGCATATCATAACTAGGCATATGCTCCAGGTCTGCCAGCTCGGGGGGAAGTTCTGGGAGTTCTACATATCCGGCAGGTATAACTCTGGGGCCTTCATTAAAATCGGCCCTATCACGCAAATTATCATTAAAAGTTTCATTATCAGACTGTATTGCGTCTTGCGCAAACCTATCACCGGATGGGACTGGGCCAGAATCATGTCGCGCACTACCTGCGTCTGAACCTCCAACGAATGGCCCTTCTGCTTGCAATCCGTCAGCTTGCTGTACTACTACACCAGCACCTGATGCTAAGCTATCAGCCGTTGGCTCTTCTGCAACAGGGGCAATATATTGCCGTGCTACGCTAGCCTCTGCTGGTGTACCACCAGGCCCGACCACCTGTGTATTAGGAATACTCAAATCCATACGACAGTCATGGTCTATTAAAGACGGCATCCCTACCGCAAAAGCATCCAGGAACGAATCTTGATTTATACGCCTCAAATTGGGGCGTTTTACACCTGGCTTTACCCATTGGCTTGGCTTTAGCACAGGCGCGTTAAAACCTGCGCGGAGGCTTTCTTCTATGCCAGGGATGTTTTCGTCATCCATCAGCAAGATACATGATATATTATCCCCACCGGTCAAACGGTGAAAATGGTCAATTGCGGAAATTATTTCCTCGTTAAGTTTGCCTGTGTCATAACGCATTGCGCATTCGTTATTGCCTATACCACCTGCTTTAACGGACATTAGCATCTCGAAGTCTTCTACTTCATCGAGCTTAACAAACTCAGGTGCGAAATAACGGTTACTATGGAAAAGCCCATTATGATAAAAGGCGATGTTAGCCGCCCCCGGGCCCGCATCCAATACAGCGAAAGTAGAAGGCAACATACCTTCAATAGGTGCGCACCAATGTTGTACTAACCGGCTACGCGCGTTTTCCCTGATATCTATACGCTTGGGCTTAAAATTAGCCCAGCGGCAAGCAGTTTCTACGGCAATCGCGTGCTCTTCTGGCATGGCCGCTACCAGCACTTCCAGCTCCCCGTTTTCTTCGCGAAGCACTTCACAAGCTATATGGAAATTGGATTTGCTGTGAGGCAAATACGGAGCCATTTCTGTTGCGGCAACGCCAAGCAACGCATCTGTCGGCATATCCGGCCATCTAAAGCGCTGAATGGTCATATCCGGCATACTCGCGCCAACGACGCATGACGCGCCAAAACCCATAGATACCTTTGCGGCCCAGGCCGCTTTTTTTATTGCGGCAGAAAGGTCGGTAACGTAAGCATCGTCTGGCATTCCCGGCAATGTCGGAGCTTTGGCAGAGCCTGCTCTCATCATAACGCCTTGCGGATCCAGCTTTATAACGCTTACCACGCTGTCGCTTATATCTATGCAGATACGTTCGCTACGGTGGATGGCTGTGCCTTTGCGGTTTGAGGTCAACGGCATGCGCTCCCGTCCTTTCGTGTTATTTTTATACAGGTAAACCCAAAAATGCCTGCCACAACGCGGCAATTATACCGCCGCATAAAAATGGGCCAAAGGCTATGTAATCGCCACGCTTAGCGCGGCCTGTAATAAGCAAAAATGTAGCATAAATACCACCTGTCACAAAGGCGAAGAAAAATGCCATAAACACAGATCTCCAGCCCAAAAATAGTCCGGCAACCGCCATAAGCTTAACATCGCCGTAGCCAAAACCATCTTTTTTCACAAATACAAGCGTAAGTCTGTCCACAGCTAATAGCGGTATCGCACCTGCTATTATCCCCAATCCTGCATCAATAAAGCTGGGCACATGAGGAAATGCCATAGAAATATTGCCCAATACAACCCATGCCACGCCTATAATCAAAGCTACAAGCAGTAAAACATCAGGTATCTCCTGCGTATCCCAATCTACACGCGCAATTGTAAGCAGTATAAATGCTAACATCGACAAGAAAATTGCGGAATCTGTTTGGGTAAGCAGCATCATACCTGCAAAAAGTAATGCGCAAACAAGTTCCGTAAGCGGGTAACTCAGGCTTATGCGCGCACAACAACTCCGGCAGCGCCCTCTAAGGAATACCCAGCTTATACAGGGCAACAAATCATAATAGGCAATGGGGCAGTTACAGGCTGGGCATGTCGATGGCGGCAAAACAATTGATATCTTGCGCGGCAGCCTGTAAACCAAAACATTTGCAAAAGACCCAAGACATAAGCCTACAACAGCCCACAAGAAGACCCACGGCATTGTGCGGCTCCTTTCGGCCCTTCTTTTACCCTGGTATTATATCAAGGTACGCATAACGTTGAGAAGGTTTTTATATTACATTTATGTTGCTATTATGTATCATTTATGTTGCCTTGCGGGGTACGGCTTTATGTATCTATATTATAGCATACATTTGCGGAAAGCAAAACGCAACCATTATTTACTATGGCTGCGTTTATTGCTGATTATGCTCTTGCTTTTTACTTTGCGTGATTATCCTCTGGATACTCTTATCCGATAAGAAGAATTGCCCGGCCAGTTCGTCAACCCGTAGGCCAGATTTATATTGGGCGTATATTTTGGCGTTACGCTCCATTGTTTCGCTTTTAGATCGGGTATTGTCACCCCAGCTTTTGCGGTTTTCTTCCTTTCTGGGGATATAGATATACGCACCGTCTACATATTGCTCAACCAGCGCAAGAACGTCCTTAGGAAGGACATCTCGCGCATTCATATAGCGCATTTGGCCCCTCCTAATAAGTTTCTTTAGGAATGAGCAAAGGCTATTAGAATATATTTAATTATACGCTATAGCCTCTGCTATGCGCTAGTTGCTGGAGTAGTCAAAACAGGTATCCCTCCTTTTTAAATGGGGGCGCTGCCCCCATACCCCCGCCGCTGCGGCGGGCAAAGCCCGTCCTCGCTTCCTCGCTTCGCTGCGGGCCGCGCGCCTGCGCTGCGGCGTGAAGAGCGTCTTGCGGCGTAGGCGCCGCATTTGCGTTATATTCAGCGTTCTACAGACTTGGTGGGATTATACTTGTTTGTGCTATTAATAACAACCCTGTTGATAGCTCTTATGCATGGGATTTATTAAGTCACAGAAATGTCTGGTTTTTGCCTTGGCGTTTATCGTCGCCGGGAGCTTTTTTGCGGGCATGTTCAATTCATCGTTTTACTCGGTAAATGTGTCGCGGATTTCCTTTGAGACAGAGCGTGGTACGCTTACAACCCGCCTATGGCACTTTATACTATTTTATTGTTTGCGCTGATACCATGCCTTGCTATTGCGGCTGTTTATGTACGCAAGCTTTATGAAAAGACCAATAATGTTTATTTGGCGGCATTCACAAATACGATGTTTTTTACTATGATTGTTATAGCTATTACAGCTGTGTTTTGGAATATGAGGTAAGTCATGCATCTGCCCCGGTCAACATAAAAGTGTTGAGGAACGTAGCGACGAAGCAATCCCGCAAATCAAGACCTCTGGATTGCTTCGTTGCTACGCCCCGGGGAGTGGCTGGAGCGCGTTGTTAAGACTCTCTATGCACGCACCAGCAAAAATCGCTTTTATCAGTATCATCAAAACCGGAAAAGGTTTATCGATATCATCAAAACCGGAAAAGGACAGTCTCACAACGGAGGGGAAAAATGAGAAAACCAAACATTGTATTCATCATGACCGATGACCATGCGGCTCACGCAATGAGTTGCTACGGCAGCAGAATAAACAAAACACCCAATATGGATAAAATCGCAAACGAGGGTATGCTTTTCAAAAACGCCTTCTGCACTAATTCCATTTGTGCGCCTTCCAGAGCCGTTATCCTAACCGGAAAACACAGCCATATAAACGGCGTACGCAAGCTTGATGATGATTTCGACTCTAGCCAGATGAATTTTGCCAAAATCCTGCAAGATGCAGGGTACAAAACGGCTATTGTAGGAAAATGGCATTTAGGGGAGGGCAAATTCAGCGAGCCTCAAGGCTTTGATTATTGGAATGTGCTACCCGGCCAAGGGGACTATTATGACCCAGTAATGAAGGAAATGGGCGAATCCAAAAAATTTACAGGATATGTTACCGATATCATAACCGACAAAAGCATAGAGTGGATAAAATCCCTTGATAATGACCAGCCATTTTGCGTACTCATCCATCATAAGGCACCACACAGGCCCTGGCTACCGGACAAAAAGCATAAAGACATGTACGAAAACGAAGATATCCCGCTGCCTCATACGCTATACGATGATTACTCCAACAGGTCTAACGCCGCAAAAAACGCCAAAATGAGGATTGCCGACTGTTTAGATAACACCGACATGAAGGT
>Ga0123355_10021932_pt1 | contig 10235 bp, 7 predicted proteins | sample TergutEmb28metaG_3_FD_89872 | JGI IMG/M metagenome (GOLD analysis project Ga0123355, IMG submission 89872) | Embiratermes neotenicus P1 segment gut microbial communities from Petit-Saut dam, French Guiana - Emb289 P1 | ecosystem: Host-associated > Arthropoda: Insects > Digestive system > Gut ... | reverse complement strand
ATATGGGCCATTGATTGTCGTAGGTCAAGCATGAGTCCATTTCAGCTGAAGAACATGACAAGCATGACTTTCAGAGCAACCTGAGTGTGCCGTGCAATTTTCTTCCCAGGTGTTTTTTGGGCAACCCATTCAGCATTCTGTTGTTTCAACCAGAAGTCAAATGAATACATCAACGACACGTCAACCGTTAAAACGAGAGCGAGGAATGCATTCATTTCTTCACTGCTGCAGATAGGTGATACTAAGGAGAACACGCATGGATCTGTGGTCATCACTGAGCATATGTGGATTCCACTTTGCACCAACTTCTCTTTTCCCCATGCTACTGCTGACGACATGGTAAATATTTGCTGTCAAGATTCCGACTTCTGTAGCAGGTCATGAAATACTGCGCGCGCGGTCAAGGACAGATGTCACTTGTTCCACTTGGCATTCATCCGTCGCCGATGATGGGGGTCCACTGCGAGGGGAATCGACTGTCTTTTCGCGGCCATTCTTAATGACACTCACGCATCGGTGAATAGTTTCCTATGAAGAAGCATGTGACCCTACACCTTTCTCCAATGACTTGTAACAATCTAGAGCACCAACGAAATATGAAATATTGTTAATGTTCTCACGTCCGTCCGCGAGACACTTCCTTGTAGTATTTCCAAATCCATAGCTAAATTGCAACTGCCATCACAAAGACATTGTACCTTTGTGATAGTAGCAATATTGTCACTACAGCCACACACATGATTTGTGTTCAGTCATACGAAGCACTGGACGGTGCTGCCAGCGTATACAAAACTTCTGAAATGACCAACGTACAACTGCCAAAATGTCTTAGGAGTTACCTTGCAAAACGAATCTATTCTTCTTCTGAAATAAGCGTGCTCAGTCTGTATACGAATGACCCCAAACGTACTAGATTGTGAATTTCGTGGTGACACATATATGTAGATATATTACGCAAGATAGAGAAAATCAGTGAGAATCTTCACGATGTTTGCTTCATGAACTATTATTATGGTGTTCTAATCGACGAATGTGGACTAGACAGGCTTAAATAGAGAATCCATTAAAAATTTTGTCGGAAACCTTAAAGGAAAGGCACGGCGTGGGTGAATTGGGCGTAGATAGAAGGATAATAATAAGATCAATCGTAAAAAAATAATGAGAGCATCAAATAATTTCAAATTGCATCGGGAACTGTTCAGTGGTGAGTTTTGTGAATATGCAGACAAGTCTTCGATTTTCATATAAAGAGGGGAAAAATTTGACCAGCTGAGGAACTTTTGGCTTCCACTACAGTTTATTGTCCATGGAGTTAGACAGATACCTAATGTACTCTACCAGTGTACTCCTTCATGATTACAAATGCAACCCTTGAACACCATGTGAATAAAATGATCATGCGGCCGAACTTCGTACCCCCGTAAAGACATGTATAACGCTTAGGGCTGAGCAACTGTTAGCCACTCTGTGTCGGAGTAAAGGCAGGCATGATGTGAAGCTCACCATTTTGTTGTGTTTGCAGGGGGCGATGTGTCGCAGCTGACGGGTATAGACGGGTTGGACATGTGGGGCGCCATCTCACAAGACCTGCCGTCCCCTCGCACCAGACTACTGGTCAATATTGACGACCGCAGCGGGTACTCTGCCCTGAGGTTTGGAAGATACAAATACGTTAACGGTAAGTGCTGAAAAACGTGTTGAAAGACCGATATTTGAAATACAGTTGTGATGTTCTCTGCGAGGGACGAAACGTCCTGCCAGAAAGCTACACTTTATAAAGCAAATTGATCAAGGTTGTCATGATATTTCTCGGTCCTATATACCAAATGCCGACTTGGTGTACAAATTCCACGTTGCGTTGCAGCCATTTATCTCGTTCTTACACATGTTAATGCCAAAAATACGACCAACTACAGTCACTGCTCAGCTCCTTCATCCTGCTGAATAACCACTGAACTCTTTTACGGTCCATCGCTTCACCCTCTTCACTTCCCAACGCTTTACCTCGCCAGTAATATTCTTCCTTTAACTGTTGGATGAGCTGAAGCTGTCTGACAATATTCAGAGCCGAAAATTTTCTTTCACTTTCTTCGGGTTTATCACTAGTTCCTTCTGTTGGTTTCTTTAGCCCTTCTAAATTTCGAACTAGATGTCCGAGATCACAATTAACTTTCTAAAGCCTACTGATTACGCGATGCACCCCCAGTTTAACATTCAACAACTGTACGCTCTGGCCACACTGTATTTATGTGTTTTGTATTTATCTGACAACAAACAGCGACTTGTGCCACTTACAGCATAAACTGATTGGTTTTTATAACCGAGATGAAAGGTGTTTACAGCGCGGTACGGACTGGGGCTTTATATAAAGCGGTTTGCGCTTCGTCTGTAAAGGGTTAATGTGTTTGCTACTTGAAATAAACAGCGAATTGTGCCACTTACAGCATAAACTGATTGGTTTTTATAACCGAGATGAAAAGTGTTTACAGCGCGTTACGGACTGAGGCTTTAAATAAAGCGGTCTGCGCTTCGTCTGTAAAGGGTTAATCTACGATTTAACTATCTCTTGAGAAGTGCCACTATGTAGATTTTTAGTAAAAATGTTTAGAAATAGCTTGCTACTTCCATTTCAGAATATCCGTTTATTTTGAAGATGAAGGCAGAATGTTGCTGCGAAACGTTTGTACATATCGGACAACCGTCACGTCCTGCACGACAATAATATTTATATCCATGACAATGGTAGCCTACAATCTCATGTTTAACCTTTCAATGGCGCAGGATTTTCTGACTACAAACAAAACAACGGGTTTTTTAGATTTATAAAAAGTGCAGTAGCCTTTAATGCATTCGCGAGCTTACGGTACACCGAGACCATCAGTCGTGTGAAGAGTTAAAGCTCTGTACAATGTACCGAGCCCAGGATTGAAGGCTTGATCTAAATATTTGGACTGATTTGAGTGATGACTTTCCAGATATGGTGTCACGGTGGTGATTTTATTGTTTCTTAGTTTTTAGTTTTCGGTCAGAGGACAGGAGGCAGAGTTAAGATCGTAGATTATAATAAACTGACACTGGATTATCGGGTTCCAGGAAGCGCCCTGTTTGGGAACCTGGACACTTGGACCGAAAACCCATCTAGCGAGGACGAGAGTCCCGGTTACGACACAGGAGCCATTCTGAGTAGCATGGCGGCCAAAGCTCTCTCTTCCTGCACAAATCTGACCACCAGGAAGGAGATGGAGGACCTACGGCACCAAGCAACACTTCGCTGCAACGGTCCGGACTTCAGACCCTGCAAACCCTTAATACAGCCTTGTGTCTTCGACGTCGAATCAGACCCATGCGAGAGGCAAAACTTATATGAAAATATTGGCGAGACATTAAGCCTTTTGGAAGCGGAAATGGTAACTTACAGGCGCACCGAAGTGAAACCAAATAACAGGCGCTCTGATAAGTTCGCTGACCCAAAGTACTGGAACAACACGTGGACCTACTGGCAGGACCTCCCGGTTCCTCACATGACACCTGGACAAAACAAATGTGTAAAGACTATGCTGTAAAGTCAGACCTGAGTATTCTCATGCCGACAACTACGAAGATTGCAATATTTTGGGAAGGGATGCCGCGTGGTCCGTTAGAAATTGACCAGCGTTTCGGAAGGAACTATGGTCTAAATTTTATATCCCGAAGATGGAAGCAGCAGGTTTATCAGAAACGTCCATTACATTCTACCAAATTACGAAGCCACGCATCTAAAGTTCCGCTTTCAATATGCTGCAGCAGGTTCTCTTCACTACCCAAGTGTCTAGCCAGCAAATTATATGGCATCTTATCCACCCTTCAGTCCTGAAGTTGGAAATACGTACAGTGAAGTATGCTAGAACGAACGTAACTGGTTCTAGAAACTCGTTCTTTATAGCATCTGTTCGTTCTAGCGTACATTGAATTATACGTATTTAGGGGTAATCATTTCCAGGCCCACAGCCTGGAACAAAGTTACCGACCAACAAAACCATTTAAACAGGAAAAATATATTACAAAATCAAAAATATAAGTGTAAAAATAATATAAAACTAATTTATTTAACTTCTATACATTGTATAAATAAGCAGATAACTGAACTAAACTGGTAACTGAACCTTACAAACGACAGCAAAGATGATTGTACGCACGCGTGCTACGTCGGCCGATAGTATTCCTCCGCGTTTCTTGTAGCATCTGTGTTCGTTGTAGAATCCTGATTTTATTGATAAAAACTATTCGTTGTAGCATACCCCACTGTACCACCTTCATCCAAACCACTGCTGTCTATCAATTAAAGTGCACTGTATTACATCCCAGAAGATATTACGTTTGACGTAAGTTCTGTCCATATTAAAATTGTTTTTCTTGTGGCTTCAAGAAAGTGTTTATGTCTGAGACATTTTAGTCGCCTTTAAAAAATTACGAAAAGCGACTATCAGTTTCGTCATGCCTGCCTGCCTGCCTCTCCGCCCGCCAGCCCGCATAGAACAACTCGGATCCCACTGGACGGATTTTCATGAAAATTTATATTTGAGTGTTTTTCGAAACTCTGCCCAGAAAATTCAAGTTCCGTTAAAATCGGACAAGAATAATGGGCACTTTATATGAAAACCTATATACATTCAGCTCCTTTGTTCTTATAAATTATAATGTTTTAGACAAAATTTGTAGAAGAAATAAAAACGCGCGTTTTATGTACAACATATTTTCCCGAAAATTGTTCCGTTTGATATAATGTGGAAAAATGTGGTAGAGCCAGACAAACTACAGATGACAATATGGAGCATGCGCTATGCATGCCGGACACCTAATGCTACAAACACACACTTAGAATATGTAACATTTATTGCTTTTCCACTGGAACAATGGTTGCACGAACGCGCCGTATTGTTACGTTACAGGCACATTGCCTTCCTTGTTGTTATGGCTTCTTCTTCGGAAACCTTTTCGTAACCTGCACTTGTATCCGTCCGTGTTATATTTTGAGGAAAAATCACGAACACTTATTTGGTCTCCGGCCCGAGGTTTGAACCTGGACCTCCAAAATGGGCAGCGACTGTCGGTAACATGTTCATACCGTAACACGTATTATTTACACAGAGCAATCCTTCATTGTATATGGGCCATTTGGAAATCTGACAGCCCGACGCTGGTCGCCAACAAATTGTTAGCAGTAAAAGTGTCATTTCTCAATGAATTTTTATTTTATACTGAGTGACTAAAAAACTAACAGACCATTAATTAAGAGCATCTTTCCCCTGTGGCGCAACAGCCCAACTCGGACCTAGTCCACGTCATTGTGGAGGATGGTATCCAGACACAATTAGACACACCCACACAGGTAGGGCCCCTCTGAAAGAGTTATCAGCCAGTCGCTGATGCCACTACCCGCCCGACACACAACAAACACAAGAGAAGAACATCCATGCCCTAGGCAGGATTCGAACCCGCCATTTAAATAATAAAGTGGCTGCAGACCTACGCCTTAGACCGCACGGACACTGGGATCGGCTTAATTATTAGAATTATTACAGTAAAAAAATGTATATAATGATTAATTGTAATTCAACTGCAGAAAATATATTTTTAAGACTGGAAGGACGTCAACGAGAAGCCTGATGTTTTTTTTTAATATACATACTTCTATCCACAATATTCTGCCTGAAATTAACTTGTACTAGGTAGGTAGGTTTCACACTTTTTATAGGCCACGAAGGCCCTTAGGGTGAGTAGAGGTATAGCACTACTCTTTCTAGGACCTCGGCACTAGATGGGGGTGGGGGATCAGCCCCACGCCCCGGCCGCCTCTACCCCCGGGAAAGACCCGGTACCCATTGTACAGGAGGCTGGATGGGCCCCAGGGCCGGTCTGGACGGGCGGAAAATCTCGTCTCCACCGGGATTCGATCCCGGACCGTCCAGCCCGTAGTCAGTCGTCGTTATCAAAATGTACTAGAATCTGAAATGGTAAGGAATGTGTTAAACCTTACCACTCCCTATTTTTTGTCACTTCCCACAATGTAAAATTTACAACATAAGTATTCCTACACAACATGAAAGAAGCCATTTACACAGTAAATATTGTTTACTACATTTCACTGCGTGTACAGTTTCACCAAACCACTCAAAAAATTTCCTTCATTGTAATGGGGGAGCATAAGCTAAATCGGCCAGCCGTGGGGCGCCCCTAATTGACCTAACCCGTCGTGCTACTCAAGCGATCAAACGCAAGCGCTGAGGGAGAAGAGGCTGAAGCGTTGGCAATCCATACGGGACTGTCCGCGGTATCGACAAGGCGGGCCGAAGAGAAACGCGGCCACGTCCTGGCGGTTGGCACGATCAAATAATTCGCTATTTTCGTGCTAATCGCAGGCACAGAAGGCAACTGAAGCTATCCAAACGCAATTCGTTGGATAATTCGATGGTCTGTGACAGCTTAAGTAGGACACTACTTAGACTGCGTCAATTCCTTCTTCTTCAGCTAACACAGCAAGGATTGGGCCAAAGTCCTTTCCCACAGCAAACCCCTCTACAGTCTGTTGGTTACTGTACGTACCGTCCGGTTTAGCACTAATATGTAAACATTTTGCCCACACAGTGAGTTGGCGCATTCCGTATGGTTTTCGCAATAATTCCGACAGTTTCTCTACTCAGAATCAGCTGGCTGAATTTTTTAATCCGTTCTCTGTGAGGTACGAAATGACTCTTTATCTATAATGAAGACTGATTTCAGTCTTCCAGTGCCGTCCCACTGCTCAGATGATCATTGCCCTGTCTCTCAATGGCAAGGTCCGGTTTCGATTTCAAGTCACTCCATGGAAGATTTGTCGTTGACGAACTGGCATTGAGACAGGGTTTTTCCTGGTCCTTCGGATTTCCCCGTCAGTATCATTCCACCATCGCTCCATACTCATCTTCATCTAAATGCTACTCTTATCAGGAAGGTAAAGAGTTGAAGCCTGGTGACCTTCCAAAAAACAATGCTCTTTCGTTAATTTGGGGAGCACTGGATAGAAAAATACTTTCACTGCTGTCGGACTTTCAAGGGTTAAAAGTCTGTTCTACGGTTACTTACTCAAGAGAATGCAGTTGACCTGCTCAGAGTGAGTAGAGTCCCTTAACAGTTACGTCGATGGCCTGCGGAAACCATACAGATCATGTCCAAAACGCGAGTCTCTCACTGTATGACCCCTTTCCCAATGGTTGACATTTGTTAAGTGTTTCTTTATAAAAGCCTAAAGTCAAATTTATGCACAGCTCTTACCAAATATAACACTACAAAAAATAACTATTATCTCTCACACACAAAACAAGATAATGTGTTTTTCACTACAATACATCGGTTACTTGTCACAAACAAGGGAGATTCGGTTTTCCCCAGCGCAAAAAAAAAACTACCAAGGTCAACTGAAAACTCCTCAGTCAGTATCTGTATCTCTTCCGTCATCGGTCAAAGCCACTTCTCTTAGGATCCTAATAAGCTGTTAAGTTTCCATGGGCAACTCTTTAGCGATAATCAATTCTGTCCAGTGTTTTTGGTTCCGTGTGTTTTATCTGACACGTTTTCTGTTTCAGGGCAGCTCTCATATCACATGCAATTTCACGAAATAAACGAAACGGCCTGAAGTACTGCCACGTTAAACCCTTTGCACATTCACAAGATACGCTATTGCCTTTACAGGACAGCAACATGGATAATTTGTGTTCGTTACGGTTAGCGGTCAGCTGCGTGGAACCTTGGTGAATTTTATCTTAAGGTTAATTGGCGGCTATAAAACATATAATTAGTGCGTAAGACATGTGCTGAATTTATTTTGCGTGTAATCTGTAGACCTTGCCGTTGTATTCAGTTCAAGGCGAAACGCAAGTTGGAGTCAGTGCGTGTCAATATTAGTCCAAGACTCGGTCTCGCTTTTACACAATATCGTTTTTGGAATTTCCGATCTCTAAAGGAATCAGGGAAAGTCCCGATTAACCGGCCACTTGCTTCTTGTTTCTAGCCGGGATAGCTCAGTCAATATAGTGACTAGGCATTGACCCAAGCGTTCACAGTGGATCTGTGACCCAAGCAACCACAGAAATAATCGGTTTCGGTGGCTCGCGGCCGGGGGCGTGGTGCTAACACCAACACTATCATCTACCGCGAAGGTTTTAAGAAAGCGTGGAAATTCACCTCCATTGTCCCAACTGTATTCACACTGTGGTATTTAATCAAACACTGGGAAGACGTTTACTTTACTTCTAAGCCATGACTGTCTTGTTTAATGAACCGCTTGTTTGTCGTTTAACCTTTTGACGCCTAACGACGACTTTTGTGGTCGTACCGCACCGCTAACCTCTAAATGTTGCATTATATATATTTAGTCAACAAATACATGTACTGAATATTTTAAACATGGTATATACTCTCCGGTTTTTCCTCTTCAAAATGCAGTTTGTTTCATAAATCTAACGCATTTGGTTCCTGTATTATTCACATTTTATATAGAGAGTGTGCTAAAATTTAAAAAATAATTCCGGCGCCAAAAGGTTAATATATGTTTTAAGTGACAGTATAACCTCACACAAGGTCAAGCACGTACCCGGCACACTGTGAGGCTGTACTGGGTCCCTGAGCATGCCGGTGTTCGAGGAAATGAAATGGCCGAAAAGCTCGCAAGAGACGGTTCTGTTCAAAGGTTCGTTGGACCTGAGCCTTTCTTGGGGGTCTGTAGGCAGAATATAAGAAGAAAGATGAAACGCTGGATGGAAAACCAGCATCTGGTATTGTGACGTGGTCCTTGTAGTACACAGAGACAGGTTCGGGAATTGATCTCTGGCCCTGATATGGCTACAAGGGCCAGACTATTGTCCTTTAATAGGACACAATCCAGGGTTGTTATTGGGCTGCTCACTGGACATAACACCTTAAGAAGACATTTATATATAATTGGGCTGAGTAATAACCCCTCTTGTAGGAAACGTGGTACTGAGGAGGAAACCTCAGTCCACATTTTGTGTGAGTGTGAGGTCTTTGTTTCACTCAGACATACACATCTGGGTTCCTTCTTTTTGGACCCTGAGGATATTAGGTAACTAAGTATGGGGGCCATCTGGAAATTTGGTAAAGGAACAGGGCTCCTATAATTTAGTAATAGAACATGGAGCACAAAGGGCCTGTCCTAAGGTCCCGGTGCATCGGGACCGGAAGGGCTTGAAGACAAATACCGTTCATCCATTCATTCATTCGAGGTCAAGCACGACAGTTACATCGGCAAAGGAAGCAAGACAACTCTTTCTGTAATTTATAGAAAGTATGGTGATTATAAGAAACTAAATGTGCTGAATTCGACTCAGAATTTGAACATTTTGTTATCACCCAACATTTTCAAAACAAACAAAAAGCCGCAAGACAGGCGGCCAGCAACGACGTGACGGTTGATCAACTGATCGGTCAAAAACAAGGCCATATCCTGACTAATGTCCGAGTGACGACTCGCATTACATCAACCAACAGACCACACTACCCAGGTCAAAATTTTGCATGGTGTATGTGTACTGCGCTGTTCGTCTACTGCCGAACAACGCAACATGCATAAACCAATAAGCACCTAATATACGCAGCCACACCACCACAGTATTAAACACATACCAATGTATTTTAATGGATTATTTTAACCATTGTAACTTTAGTAAGCACGAATTAATGCGCTCCCTGGTGATGGTGTAACTGTAACACCGAAACATGTCGGAGCTATTTTAGTGTAAAATTTTCAAGTAAATTTTGATATTGTTTTTAAGACAACTCACTAGTGCATCAGTTGGTGAATAAATAAATCTTTGATAATACCAAGATGCACGGTACGAATGTGAAAAAAAAAGACAGATCACGTTAAACGTCACAATCTTATCTGATATAACGCATCATAACCAAAATATTCTGTGTGAATTCACCTTCACATTTGCCCGTGGAGAACGAAGAAGTACTATGATGTCGAAACGCAACTAATTTTTCAGTGCCTTTCACAAGATATCCGCCAATCTTTTCCGACAATTGCAACAGCAGAAATGAAATGTTTTTGAATCATTACGACCGGTCATTAACATTTTGACGCCTAATGACGACTATAGTGGTCGTACCGCACCGCTAACCTCTAAACGTTGCATTTTATATATTTATTCAACACATATAGATACTGAATATTTTAAACATGGTATATACTCTCCGTT
>Ga0123355_10021931_pt1 | contig 10235 bp, 7 predicted proteins | sample TergutEmb28metaG_3_FD_89872 | JGI IMG/M metagenome (GOLD analysis project Ga0123355, IMG submission 89872) | Embiratermes neotenicus P1 segment gut microbial communities from Petit-Saut dam, French Guiana - Emb289 P1 | ecosystem: Host-associated > Arthropoda: Insects > Digestive system > Gut ... | reverse complement strand
TTGCCCTTCGATAAAAGACGTCGTCGCTACGCTCCTTTGGTCTTTTATCGAGTTATTGGTGGAAAAAATCGACTGCTCGCTACGCTCTCGGTCGTCGATTTTGCATTTTATGGAAATAAATTCCACAAAATGATTTTAGTCTGCGACGCTAAAAGCAAAAAAATCTTTCATGCGTTTGCCCTGATTATATTTACAACAAACGTTGAAATCTCTTGAATAATATTTATGTCTTTATCAAATAATTCTTCTATAGTCTGTGACTATGTATTGCGAAGTATGAAGGAGTTTTTCATGAAAAAATTAATTTTCCTATCAATGTTTATGTCTTTAATTGCATTTTTTATTTCCTCACAACCAGTGGCGGCAGAGTGCAACTGCACCGAACGCCAAATGCACTCATATACCACAGTATTCCCAGACGGCTACGAACCAGCCGAAAACACAAAAACAGTGTACCTTACATTCGACGACGGTCCAACAAAATACACACCAGAAATTATAGAAATACTTGCAAAATACAACGTTCCCGCAACATTTTTTGTAGTAGGAAACACAGAGTATACTCATTATATGAGTGATATTGTGGAAAACGGCCATGCCATTGGACTGCATTGTTACAACCACAAATTTAAAGAAATATATAGCTCAACAGAAGCTTTTTTTGAAGACTTACAAAAAATTGATGATATTGTGTTTGAGCAAACAGGGGTGCGCAGCAAAATCACACGATTTCCCGGTGGTAGCAGTGTAACACAGGGCGGAGCCAAGGCAATTATGAAGCAGTTAAGCGAAGAAATTGTGGAAAAAGGGTATCAATATTTTGACTGGAACTGCGATAGCCGAGATAAGATGGGTGTAAAAACAGCCTCCGGGGCACTTAGTAATATTAAAGCAGCAACAGAGCAGTCTGGCAATATTGTAATTGTGCTTATGCACGATACCGAAAAAATTACAGTGAATTATTTGCCAAATGTTATTGAGTATTATCAGGAGCTTGGGTATGAATTTTCTATTTTAAGTCCATCGTCGCCTTGTATTCGGCATAGCTGGTAAGATAATTTTCTTAAGGCAAATGTAGGTTTCCCAACTGGGTGTGCCGGTTACTGCACATCCAGGTTGGGGTTTTTATATCGAAAAGTAATTGCTTTGTACGAAACACACAAGCAGAGCTACTTTATTAAGTTTTATAGTCATTTAGCCTGAAAATCACCACATAGAACGCAGAAAATTTTTCGCAAGACAAGAAGCTGAAAGCCGCCGTGCACTAGGAGTACGCAAGGTTTTTAGCGACGCAGTATTGCGGAAAATTTGCAAGTTATGTGTGGTGGTTTTCGGGTTAAATGACTATACATAAATCATAATCCTGATTATAATACTTTCATATACACGACAAACGCATGAGAGGTTTTAGCGTCGCAGACTGGAATCATTTTGCGGAATTCACTTCCGCAAAATGCAAAATTGGCGGCCGGGAGCATAGCGACTAGCCAATTTTTTCATATTAGTAACTCGATAAAAGACCAAAGGAGCGTAGCGACGACGTCTTTTATCGAACGACAAACGCTTCATGCGTTTGTCGTGTTTCATATAAAAGGAGGTCTGAAATGAAAAAAAACAATTACATGCAAACTGTAGAAAGAAACAAGCTATTTCTAAAAAGGCAGCTTATGGACGGCATTTTATTTAAAGCTGACATACAGGAAAACCCTCATTATATACATGAAGAGCGGGATTCCTCATGGGGAGACAGGGAATGCCTTTCTTTGTCCGACCCTGCTTATGTACTTAGAAGATGCCACCAAAACACAAAAATCTACAAAGAGGTAGATGACGATACCATACCGTGGGCATATCCCACCTGCCATTTTGGGGAAGCTTTCTATTCTGCCATTTTGGGCGGAGAAATCCAGTTTGTTGGAAATGGATACAATACATGCTCTGGTGCAAAGCCTGTTGTTCACACAATAGAAGATTTGGAAAAATTGCAAAATTACAAAAACAACTACTGGGTTGGAATTTTTGCAGATTCTGCTAAGCATTTTGCAAAGGAAGCAAATGGCGATTTTTGGCTCCAATACTTAATTACAATTGATGCACTTAACTTGGCGGTGGAGCTTTTAGGCTCTACTGAAGCGTATTATATGCTATACGAAGACGTGGAGTTAGTAAAAAATATAATGGAATTTGGCATCGACTTTAACAATTGGTTCTACCTACTGCAAAAAGACATATATGAAAAAAACAACCGCATTGCCTTGGCAGATGACGAGCTGTACGAGCTGTACGACAAAACATGGTATAGCATAGATGCTTACGATATTTGCGACCCAGCAATGTATAAAGTATTTGGGATGGAGTATCAACAGGAGTTAATAAGTAAAGTAGGTGGTGGGAAGCTCCACACCCATGGTACGGGACTACTTCGTCTGCTTCCGCACATATCGCAGCTTAAAGGGCTTAGTGTTATGCAAATTGGACGAGATTTGTATAGTGGGGAATGGCTGGAATTTGAGCATTTGGCAGATATACGAAAACAGACGGGGGATATTCCGCTAAGTGTGTATGTCAGCCCGCAGGAATTTTTGGATGGGATAAAAAATAAAACCCTTCCGGGTGGGGTGGAGTATTGCTGCTCTGTATGTGATGTGGAAGAAGCGAACCGGCTTGCATATATGGCAAAGGAGTATAGGGTATAAAAAGGGAGCTGTCTCGTTAAGCATTGCATGTGAATAAATATGCATAATATTCATGAGAAATGCTTAACGGAGCAGCCCGGTTTTTGCGTTGATTTTGATACAATGCGCTTGCGCATCAAAATCAATAGCAAAACACCCCCTTTTGTTTACCACGAGTGATTTGTATTAAATGTATGCAAAGTTGCATTTATATTTGTGCAATAATTCGTTTATCTACCCTCAAGCTTTGCCGCACCCAACAAAGCCTCTACAGACTTTGCCGGTATCCGGCCCATACTATCCGGGCCTATATTTAGTAAATAGTTAACCCCTTTGCTGTTAAGGTGGCGTTTAAGCTCCAGAACTTCCTCTGGCGTTTTCCAGTCTTGATCTGCATATTTTATGCCCCACGAATGGTTTAGCGTAGCCGGGGTTTCGTACAGGCCATAGGGTGAATATTTGTACCCACTTAAGGTGTTCATATCGCCTTCTTTTTCTTTTAACCCTTCCGGCGGGCCATCGGCGGGGATTTCGTTGTCGTTTAGTGTTACATAGTCGTAATCGCCATTGCCTATGCGAGAATTTATTAGTGCATTTGGCTGATACTCCTTAACTAGACGGTTAAGTTCAAGAGTTTGAGCAGGGCTTATTGTATATGGCGTATCAAACCAAGCAAGGAATATGTCACCGTAGTTTGTTAAAATCTCTTTTACCTGTGGTTTGATTTTTTCGTCGAAACAAATGCTAAAATCTTTTTTAGACTTGTCCGGGAAATCCCATGAGTTTTCCCATGTTACGCCATCGCAGGGCTGGCTGTTTGTATAGCCGCCACCATGGGGGTGGGCCCAATCCAGCTCTTGGGAGTAGTATAACCCAAGTTTGATACCATACTTATAGCAGGCTTCTGCAAATTGCGCCACGATATCCCGTTTATATGGGGTTGCGTCTACTACATTAAACTTGTCTACTTTAGAGTGGAACATAGCAAAACCATCGTGGTGTTTGGACGTGAATACAAAATAAGTCATTCCGCAGTCTTTGGCAAGTTTCATCCATTCGTCCGGGTTGAAAAATACTGGATTAAATGCACTTGCCAATTGGTGGTATTCTTTGTTCGGTATAGCAAAATGGGCCTGTATCCACTCTGCATAGTTGCTTACGATTTTGTTTTTCCATTCGCCGCCAAGCAAGGAGTATAACCCCCAGTGGCACATCATGCCGTATTTGTTTGCGGCGAAAAAGTCTCTGTTTGTCATTTGACCATTCCTCTCATATATCAAATTACACTTGCTTACCACATTCCCCGCAAAATCTTGTGCCCGCCGGGTTTTTTGTACCACATTCTCCACAAAATATTACAGAAGAACCACTTGCCGCCGCTGGAGCTACAGTGGATGCGGCGAAAGGGTCACCTGAAATTTCGCTTTGTGCATTACCAAGCAATTTCTTAAATGCTGGAGATAAGTTGCTTAGCTTACCGTACATATCAACTTTAAGCTCCGTTGTGGGCGCAACTTTCAAAAAAGTAAGAAGCATGGTTATCATAACCCAAGTATCTATAAAAACTTGCTTTATGATAAATGCGAATACAAAACCGGTTACAAAGGCAAAAAAACTCCACCAACCGCTTATGCTACCCAGAAGAAAACCAAATACCAAAGCAATTGCGGTACCTATAACGAATGTTAGGAGCATTACCAATAGAGCCGTTTTAACGGCGTTTCCTAAGACCTTCTTCCAGTTTTGTGCGTATATCGTTACCCCGTCTAGGGCACCCTTCCATGCACTTTGCTCGGGTGGGCCGTAAAATACCCATGCGATACAGCATTCGTCTACGTACTTTAACGCAATTTTAAGTATCGAGTTTGCAAACGTCACTAGGCTGTTCATGCCAGGCACTGCTCCCAAAATGCTTGCGGCACTTGCAAGTGTCCTTTGCAACTGCAACACCGCACGGTCAACTAATTTGTTTATAACAAAAAATGTTGCTGCTGTGCCTATTCTTTCAACTACTTTGTTTTTGCCGTGCACGACCTGATTATCCGGTAATTGGCCTGTTTTTATTGTTTCTGTAAGAACGGCAACATGGCCAACTCTTACAGCATAACCCATGACCCTAACCAAGAAAAAGGTGCCCCATGCGCCAGCTATCAAACTAACAATTACTAAAACAAATCCTACGCCCCCATTGCCCCTTGCAAGCATAACGATTCCTAGTGCAAAAGGTACTAAAAATACAACAGCGGCAATAAGCCGTAACACCAGTTTTGCCCACACAAAGGGCATGGTCATACTAAGTAATTGTTTTGCGGTAAATTTTTTCACAATTTGCCTCCATTTTATTATAGCAATTTATAGTTAAAAACAAATAAAAGCGAGACCGAAATGCAGAGCTTTATCTGCGTTATCTACTAAGCTTAAGACTATTTTCAACTTAATTATCTGTAGTTATTACTCTGCCTTTGTCCCGCATTCGTTACAGAACTTTGTGCCTGCGGGCAAGTCTATGCCACAGCCGCTGCATTTTTTTTCTTGTACTTCTTCAACTTTGCCACCGCATTCGTTGCAAAACTTGCCACTTGCTTTTGCACCGCATTGGGTACAGGCTTTTTCCTTTGGCAGTTCTACTTTGCTACCGCATTCGCTGCAGAATTTTTTGTCTGCAGGGTTAATTATACCGCAAGAGCATGTAATACCTTCTGCCGAAACTTCTAGCTTGGTTCCACAGCTGTTACAGAATTTTTTCCCATTTTCATTTACAAAACCACATGTGCATGGTATACCGCCTGCAGCAGGGGTCAAATTTTGTATATTTTCGGTATTTTGTGTGTTTTTATTGCGAAGGTTGTTAAATAACTCTTGACCGGCAGACATGCCAACGCCCATTCCCAAACCTTTGCCTATACTTCTTAATGGCATAAAAAAACTCCTTTCTATAAGATCTTGACTTAAACAACAGATATTATCCATTATTATAAATTGTGAAAGACTATATAGTAATTCACTATAGAACAGTATGCACGAAGATAAGGCTTATTTCAAGTAGAATCTGGTGTATAGTCATTTATAGTCATTTAACCCGAAAACGCCCACGCATAACTTGTAAATTTTCCGCAATGCTGCATCGCTAAACCTTGCACACTCCCGGTGTGCTGCGGCTTTCAGCTCCTTGCCCTGCGAAAAAGTTCCTGCGTTCTGCGTGGGCGTTTTCAAGCTAAATGAATATAAACTAAAAGCCACTGTAATTATTGACAGCGTTATTGTCGATATTGCAGTGGCTTTTAGTTTATATTTTGTGTTTTTACTGCTACCCCCTGTTACCACAATTCCATTTCGTGTCGAAGGAAGAATAGATATTGTACAATAATTTGGATTAACTCACAATGGAAAACATTACAGCACTCACGTGAATCTAATTTGCATCGATGACGCATCTCTAGCCATGTCATCGCGGGCTTCGACCCGCAATCTCAATTACAATTTGTAACGATTGATGCAAAACACTAGTTTAGATTGCGGCTCGGAGGCCGCAATGGCAAGGCTAAACAAAATTCGCTTACTCAAATTAGATTCACGTGTTACAGCATTATTAATTTGCCACCATTGACCCTAGACTCTTCCGCAGCAAAGCACAACCTGTGATTTTGGGCAGAAACACCGGCTTCGGATACTTGCGCTTTGCCTATTTTATCATGCAGGTACTGGTAAAATGTTTCCATTATGCCAACATCGCCGCCGCCGTGGCCGCCTTCTTTTTCATCCGGGTAAATTTCAGATTCTTTGCAGGCGAGGAAATCATATACACAAATTGCACCATGGGATGTATGGGCTCTTATTTGCCCCTTTGTACCCATAATTTTTAGTGAGCGGCTTATCTCTGGCGTGTGGCCACACATAGAGAACATTACTGTAACGTCATCTTCGAAAAGCATAGTGGTTACTTGATTGTCTACAACGTCGTTATCGGTTTGGAAAACACATCTGCCATATCCATTAGTTTTTAAAGCAGCTTCTACTTCTTCGTCTGTAGGGTTTGCATGGCCAACCGCAGGGGAGCGCATCCACGCATGTTCTGGTTTTTGCAGGTATATTTTGCGGGCGTCGTATGGACAATCTACGTCGCAGCCGTCGGTGCAGCGTGGTGGTGCGGATGGTGGGCGGTTTTTGCTGTTAAAATATTTTTGTGAACCAAAAGACGAGACGGCTAAACATTTTTTTCCTATCATCCACTGCAACATGTCCATGTCGTGGCAGGATTTTGCCAAAATCATAGGGCTGCTTTCTACAGAGTTGCGCCAATGGCCACGTACAAAGCTGTGAGAGTAGTGGATATTACCTACGTTTTCTAAATGTGTGAAAGATACGATATCACCAATTACGCCGTTGTCTAGTAATTGCTTTAGCTTTTGGAAGAAAGGCGAGTAACGCATTGTGTGGCAGACTACTACTTTTACGCCTGCGGCTTCTGCGGCGTTTGCAATTTCAAAACATTCCGCTTCCGATGGAGATACGGGTTTTTCAAGTAAAATGTGATATCCTTGGGCAATTGCTGCCATTGCGGGGCCATAGTGCATGTTGTCTTGTGTACAAATTAGCACTGCGTCTGCCCATTTGGGGCGGTCGAAAACATGCTCCCATGTGTGTAGGCAGTTTTCTTGTGTTATGTTATGCTCTTTGCAAAATGTTTCTCTGCGTATAGTGTGTGGCTCTGCCACGCCTACTATTTGGAATTGATTAGGGTTATCTTTGCAGTAGTTAGAATATGTGTTGCCTCGGCTACCTGCGCCTATTGTTATTACTTTTATGGGGGTCATTTTATTGCCTCCTTTTGGTTTGTGGTAATTTTTTTAGTTGAAATTGAAGTGTCCGTCCTTCAAAAGTGCGAAGCTAACCACCCCGCCATGCGGGGTGGTTGGCTTTCATAGTTGTTTGGTATATTACAATTTACGCTGTAAAGCTATAACATCCAGCTTCTAATAACTTGCGGTCACCACAGGGGAGCACAAGCTCTGCTTCGGTGTTAAACGGTACTTCTGCTTCAATTGTAACGCTGCCGTCGTCGTTGTATTTCCAACCACATTTAACCAAACCCATGGCAGTATCAACTTCTGCATTAGCAAAGTGCAAACGCTCGTTTGGCTCTGGCTTTAGCAAAATGCGTTTAAAGCCTGGCTCGTCTGGGTTAATACCACACATATCCCGGTACATCCACTCTGCAATACTGCCGTATGCGTAATGGTTTAGGGAGTTCATGCCCGTGTCGGAAATACTGCCGTCTGGCAACACACTGTTCCAACGCTCCCAAATAGTGGTTGCGCCCATGCTTACAGGGTATAGCCAGCTTGGGTAGTCTTCTTGGAAAAACAGCTCATATGCACTTTCAGACTCTCCGTTGTTGGAAAGCACACGGCACAGGTACGGCGTACCAATAAAGCCTGTGGTAAGGTGCATGTTGTTTGCTTCCAGCAGTTTTTTAAGCCCTGCTACCATATCGGCCTTAAAGTCTGTCAGGTCGAAATGGACGGCTATTATATATGCGGTTTGGGTGTCTATTTTTAGCTGGCCATTAGCTGTGAAGTATTCGCCCTGAATAGCTTCCCGCACATTTGCAGACAATTCTGCATATTTTTTTGCATCAGCTGTATGCCCCAAAATTTCTGCTGCTTGTGCTACTAACAATGAGGAATGCCTGTAAAATGCGCTTGCCAAGTAGCTTGTAGGGGTGCCGCCAAACACGCCGGGGCGGCCGTGTTCGTCTTTGTCGCCATCTAGGGCAAGCCAATCTCCAAAGTGGAAGCCTTCTGTCCACAAATAGCCGGTTTTATCTTTGGCGCATTTGCGGGTAATCCAGTCTACCCAGTCTTTCATGCTTTGGAATTGCTTGCGCAAAACAGTGTCGTCGCCAGTGTGCTGGTAAACTTCCATTGGTACGATTGTTGCACAGTCTGCCCAAGCGCAGCAGCCAACCATTCCGCCTGGCTCTTGCGGGCGGTCGTGGGAGAATAAAGGTACAACGCTTGGAACCATACCGTCGCAGCGGCGTTGGTCTTCGTATAAATCGTGCAGGAACTTTACATAAAACGCATAAGACGCCATATTAAACATGGCTGTGCCAGAGAAAACTTGTGTGTCGCCTGTCCAGCCCATACGCTCGTCCCGCTGCGGGCAGTCTGTTGGCACGTCTAGGAAGTTGCCCTTATGCCCCCATAATGCGTTTTTGAATAGCTGGTTTACACGCTGGTCGCTGGTTGTTATGTTGCCTATTGTTTCTAGCTCGGAATATAGTACGCAGCCGGTGAAGTCTTCAATGCGAACATTTTCTATGCCTTCTATTTTTGCAAAGCGGAAGCCGTAGAACGAGAAACGTGGCTCTACAATTTTTTCTGTGCCGTCTGCAATGTAAATGAACTGTGCCTGAGCAGAACGCAGGTTGTCCCGGTAGAAGTTGTCGTTTTGCATAATTTCGCCGTGGCTTATGGTTATTTTTGTGCCTTTTGGGGCGCTGATGCGCATTTTTAGCCAGCCAACCATGTTTTGGCCCATGTCCAGTACAGTTTCGCCGGCTGGGGTTTTAATTAGTTCTATTGGGGTTATTTCTTCCATGCATTTTACTGGGAGGGATAGCCTTGCGGTAAGTTCGCCAAGTTCTGTTGGGTCGATAATTTGCATTGGCTCCCAGTCCGCTTCCGCTTCTTTTGAAAGAGAAGTGCTGCACCAATTGGGTATTTCCTTGTTGGCGTCGTAACTTACGCCGTCGTAAATGTTGTCGAACAGCACGGGGGATGGCTTGCATAACCACGTGTCATCTGTTGCAATAACTTCGGTTGTGCCGTCTTCGTATGTCACGTGCATTTCGCAAATTACGGAAAAACGCTGCGTATAATCGAAATGCCCACGGTCTTCGCCAAGGCCAAAGCGGCCTTTTGCCCAGCCATTTGCCAACATTACGCCAATTGCATTTTCGCCTTTGTTTAGCGCTTCGGTTACGTCATATGTTTGGTATTGCACCCATGCGTCGTAGGCGTTGCAATGCGGAGCCAAAACTTCGTCCCCAACACGGTTGCCGTTTAGGAATAGCTCATAAATGCCCATGCCGGTCATATAAATGCGGGCTTCGGCTACTTTTAGGGGAAGAGAGAATTGCTTTCTTACATAAGGGTGGTCGCAGTCGTCGTCTCTTTGCTTCCATGGGGGGCTTAGCCATTTAGCCTGCCATGGCTCGTCTATTTTTGCTGTTTCGAAATAGTTCACTTCGGATGTTGCTGTGTCGCCATTGTCGCCCTCCACGGTTACTGTCCAGTAGTAGCGGGTGCGGGGTTCTAGCTTAATTGGTAGGGTTACGCCACGGCTGTCTAGGTAGGCGTCCATGTCTGTGTCATAGATTTGGTAGTTCATGTCTGGGTCTAGGGCTACTTTTACCCTTGCTACTAGTTGGCGTTTAGCCATGGTGTTGGCTGTTACCCAAGATACTGTTGCTTCTGTCATATGAAAGCCTAGTGGGTTTTTCATATGGTTGGTTTTGCAGGATTTGATTTGCATTTGTTTTTCCTCCTTTGGTGG
>Ga0123355_10021930_pt1 | contig 10235 bp, 6 predicted proteins | sample TergutEmb28metaG_3_FD_89872 | JGI IMG/M metagenome (GOLD analysis project Ga0123355, IMG submission 89872) | Embiratermes neotenicus P1 segment gut microbial communities from Petit-Saut dam, French Guiana - Emb289 P1 | ecosystem: Host-associated > Arthropoda: Insects > Digestive system > Gut ... | reverse complement strand
AGGTTTGGCGACGTTAGTCCCGAGGCATGGTATTATCAATATGTGGCCATTGCGTATGCCTATGGGCTGATACAAGGCTTCCCTGACGGCGATTTTAGGCCAAACAGCGCAATAACACGCCAAGAGTTTGCGGCCATGCTTGCAAGAACCGGAACTGTATTAACAGGTGGAACGCTACCGCATACAGATGCCGAACAAGTAAGTGACTGGGCACATGATTATGTATACACGGTATTCGCCGCAAACTATATGCATGGTGACGCCGCCGGAACCTTTAGGCCGCTGTCCGCAATAACAAGGGCAGAAACCGCTGCCGTAATAAGCCGTACACTCGGGCGTGGTCACACTACTGCACGCAGCATAGAAAATGTGCATAATGTACAAATCTTTGCTGATGCAAACAACGAAAATGCGTGGTACTTCTTCTACGTAATAGAAGCCACAAACAGCCATTGGTTTATCATGAATGAAGAAGACGAAATATGGACCGAGGTTAGGGAATATTTCTAAAGGGGAATTAAAACCCCAAATACCAAATCCAACTGGTTGAAAAATTCAACCAGTTGGATTTTTCATATACTAGCGGCAGGAGATGATGACGATGATTTTATACGATGTTTACGACCGTATGCTACATAAACTGTAATGCCGCTTTTTTACTACCGTAAATCTTCCCCACCATGCAGCTGCGGATAGTATGATGCCCTTTTGTAATCCGGTGTTTCTTCAAAATCCAACGCAATAACGGCTATGCCAAGTATACTGTCAGGGGACTTCGGTGGTAGATTTTTTAGAATAATCCTATGTCCGACTTGTTCAAATTCCAACGGGATATTATCCTTCACAAGCCTTGCAGTTTTCAGATTTGGAACAAGGCCACCAAAATACATGGTACCGCCAGTTGGCCATATTAGATTATGCACATAAATAGTCTTGTCGCTCTGGTGGCTTAGGCTCACGCCGTCTAGCCTGTGCAAATGCTTCTTACTCCTAGAGCCGCCGTATACAGCCTCGCCATTTTCTTTTAGCCATTTACCAACTTGGGTAAGCGGTTCTACGGCCTCTGTGGGAACAGAGCCATCTGGCGCTGGTCCAATGTTAAGCAGCAAATTGCCATTGCTACGCGTTGCCGTGTTAAGCATACGGACAATGCGTTGGGCATTATAGCTATACGGCTTGGCCTGCTCGCTGTCTACATATCCCCAGCTTATATCATTAAATGTCATGCAGGCTTCCCAATCACGGTCTGCAAGCGGGTCTATATGGCCTTCAGGCGTACCAAAATCTTCTTTCAGCAAGCTGCGATTATTGATAATAATATGCGGCTGCAATTCACGCACCATTTGGTTCATCTCAAGAGAGTTCCAACCTTCGTAGCTTGTCATTGGAGCAGGCACATCGTACCATAGTATGTCTATTTTGCCGTAGTTGGTCATGAGTTCGCGATTGAGTTCTTTAATATAGTCTGTAAACCTGCGCCGAGCATCTGCGTCACGCCCCGCAATAAAAGAGTCTGGGTGGTGCCAGTCCATAAGCGAAGAGTAAAATCCTATCTTCAGGTCAAACTCACGACAGGCATGTACAAACTCACGCACAAGGTCACGCTTTGGGCCATGGTTCACCGAGTTATATGGGTTAACTTTAGAATCCCAAAGCGAAAAACCATCATGGTGCCTAGTGGTGAAAACGACATATTTCATGCCGGCGTTTTTGGCAAGCTGTACCCACTCACGTGCCGCACCTTCTTTAACCTGAAAGTTGTCGGCAAATTTTTGGTATTCCTCGGCTTTGTAATTTTCCAAAGCCATAACCCACTCGTTGCGGCCAATTTGGCTGTACAGGCCATAATGTACAAACATTCCAAAACGTGCATCCCGCCACCAAGCCATGCGCTCGTCTCTGGTTGCCGCAGTATTGCGCTCGTACTCCGGGCGGCTAAGGTATTTTGTTTTTGTCATATAAATGCCCCCTTATATTTTCGGCAAACTTGCTGCCGCAACCGACTGGCCAACACGCCTGCTTTTTTCGTCCGGGAGTTGCAAGTTTACATTCATTTCCGGGTATTCGTCCTTCAAAACCTGCTTGGCTACACCAAGTACAATGTCGCCGCCTTCGCCGGATACCACCCTGCCCATTAGCAGCACATGTTTCATGTCATAAAACGTGCTGTAATAGGCCAGTGTATGGCCAAGATACGTGCCAATTGTCTGGTAAATCTTTTCCACGCCATTGATGTAACCGTTACCGTCTCTCATACCTTGCACCACTGCCAGTTTTTCGCCGGGGGAAAGATTTTCGTCAAGGTTTATAGCTAGTTTAGGGGCAAGTTTTATAACTGCATCTTGCGAAAAATATTTTACGCCACAGCCAATATCTCCGGACCATTCGTCCCATGCGCCGTTTGCTTGGCCGTCACATGGCATGAAAGCAAGCTCGTTAAGCCATCCCTTAACATTACCATCGCCATCTACATAGCCGCCAGCCTCACTTGTACCCATTGCAATGCCCAAGATATTGGTATCTTCAAGGCTCGTTGCCCCAGCCAGCGCAGTTACGTCACCGTCATTGGCAACTTCCACAGGAATATCCCCAATTTCCTTGGCTGCACGCACATAAATGTCCTTCACGTATTTGTTGAAGTCGTCCTCTGGTACTTTTAGGAACAGTGACGCAAGCATTGTGCGGTTATTGATATAAATACCAGCAGAGCTTATACCAATTGCGTCAACCTGCGGCATTTTTGATGCGGCAGTTTTTAATGCGGCTACAATTTCGTTGTAATGGTAGCTTGGGTCTGCGGTAATTTTCGGGTGCCAGACAACTTCCTCGCTAAAAATGCTTTCGCCATTCACTACGGCAGAAACTTTGCGGTCGCTGCCGCCTGCATCAAAGCCAATGCGGTAGCCATCCAAATTGCGCCCTATCGGCTTGGATGATTCCAATGCTTGCGGAGCATCTTCATATGTCGCATAATTCACGCTAAATTCGTTTTCATAGACTCGGCTCATTGTTTTATAGTCAAAAACACGTGAACCTGTTTCGCTATATGCGGCCTTGATGTGTTCCGCTAAGCCCTTATCACCGCAAATTGTAATTTTGTAGCCGCCTACGCCCCAAAGGATGGCTTTTACCATGCGCTCGACATAGAACTTATTTGCGTCGCTGTATTCTGCGCCTTCACGCACAAATGTGTCGTATACATAAACATAGCCACTGTTGCGCTCGACAGCTATTTTCAGTGGCTTGGTTGCACCTTGCAAAAAAGCCTGATTAAATTTGTATAATGGGATGAAGCCCTCGTCTAGTATGGGCTTGTTCTTTACCTCAAAATTGATATTGTGTAGGGTCATGTCAAACATCCTCCAATATTTATTATTGCAATTTTCAACTGGTTGTTATTTTCAACCAGTTGATTTTGAAAAACTCCTATATAAACATTCCAATACGCTTGTTCACATCATTTTTGAATTTTTCGATATGCCTGTTAATAAAATCGGCCGGTGTAAGCGACGCATCGTTTACAAGCTCGGTGATATCCAGTGCATATTCTGCCGCAGTAAAATCGTCTGTGGCATGGCTGGCAAAGTATGTGGCATTTGCACGTTTGCGGCCAAGCCCTGCAAGGTCGTACCGCTTGCCGCCGGCAATTTGCGAATGGTACACCCCAAGCATTGCCGCTTGCAAAAATTCATCCCCCGAAGTATCGAACAGCGTTTTATCCTGGTCGCACACCCAGTCTAGTGCCCGCCAAACTTCCATAGAGTAAACTGCCTTGGGCCGCTTATCTGCAGGAATTTTGCGCAAGGCTTGCAGGGTTCTGGCCGCTACAGCACAATGCGTGTCATGCTTGTCTGCAAAGTTATGTGTGAGCAGAACCTCCGGCTGTGTAGCGAGTATTATCGCCACAAGTTCGTTAACTAAATCTTGGTTAGCGTTATCCTTAACTGCGCCGCTTGCATAATACAGTTGAAATTGGGCATTGTACCCGCCTATACTAGCCGCATTATTTTGCTCTTGCATACGGGTCAGCTTCATGTCTTCGTCGGTGCAATTTGCATAAATGCCTGACCGTGGTGAGCCTGCGCCGTCTGTTACCACAACCCCTGTGAATGATTTGTCGCTTTTTCCATAGCATTCCAAAATTGCACCGGCCGCCATAAGCTCAATGTCATCCTGGTGTGCAGCGATACATAAATGTTTGGTGTCTGCCAGGTTTCCTGCGCTTGCTTTAGGTATAAACAAAGTTGCGTTTTTGTTATATAGCTTCACTGTTCTCCCTCTTTTCTTTGACTGTTTACCAAATGCGGAATCCTTTATCCAGCATCCTTAGAGTAGCCTCTACAAAAAAGTAGTCGCCGTAAATAAGTGATGTTTCAAAGTTTAGGTCTCTACTGCTGTGATATGCCGCCGTGCCGCCATACATAATGCCGTCAGTTTCAATATCCCAGTTGGCAAATTTCTTTTCGCAGGCCATTGTTATTTTTGTTGCCGCTTGTAGATAAAAATTTTTCTCAAGTTCCGGTACATGTTCCGCAATTTCCAGCAAACCACACACAGCCGTCATAGCGGCAGAAGTATCATATTTTATAGGTTCTGCCGGCGCACGGAAGTCTACCAGCGGCAGCCAATCGTTCATCGCCAATTGCGCAATAAAATAATGCGCAACACGCTTGGCGGCATGCAAGTATTTTTCATCCTTACTGTGATAATAATTAAGCGCGAAGCCATACAAAATCCACGCCTGCCCCCTACTCCATGACGAACCGGATTCGTAACCCTGTCCTGCCGGGTTGCCTAAAAACTCGCCCGTTACAGGGTCCAAGTCTACTATGTGGTTACAGCTTCCATCGGGGCGAATGCTCACTTCCATTGCAGTATCGGCGTGTGAATTGGCGATATATGCGAAACGTGGGTCGTCAAGCTCTTTGCCTGCCCAGTGTAGCAACGGCAAATTCATCATAGTATCTACTATGGTGCGGCCTGTTTGTTTGCCGTTCCATGCCCGTATAAATTTTGCAGAAGGGTTGTAACGCCCCGCAAGAATAAACGCCGCATGTAACCCCCGTCGCCTAGAGTCAGTATCTTGGGTTAGACGGTAATTTGCCACCGACGTATGCAGCCACTGAAAACCTACATCATGATGAAGACCAAGAAATTTTTCAGCCAGAGCTTCGTCCAATCGTTTTTCTACATTCTCTGCGGCGTTCTTGTAGCATTCGTCGCCTGTGGCATTGTACATTTGCCACATAATGCCGCCCCAAAAACCGTTTGTCCACCAAGTAATACCCTCACCATGCGCACCGGCACATTTTGTCACGTCCTGATACCGGCCATCTTCCGGAATGTATGGGATATCGTTACCCACACGCAGACATTCTGCTTTTAACTTCACTTGCAATTTTTCGTACATTTCTTTCCAAAAGTTCATTTACAATCTCTCCTTATAGAGTCGTTACGTTTTGAAACAAGCTGAGGACGAGCCAAAACGCACGGCTTCAGGTGCGTTATTGGCGACAGAGGAAGCTTAGTTTCAACCGCAACGACTATACCATTGTTCTTGCGCCGTATATAATCTTGCGTATTCGCCATCTTTGGCCATTAGCTCTGCATGGCTGCCTTGCTCTACAAGCTTGCCTTGGCACATTACCAAAATCCGGTCGGCAAGTTTTACAGAGCCCAGCCTATGCGTAACAATAACCGCCGTTTTGTCTTTCGATATCTCCGCAAAGCGGTTGTATATATTTGTTTCCTCTATAGGGTCTATCGCTGCCGTTGGCTCGTCAAGCAAAATTACTTCGTGCGGGCGAAAGAAACCACGGGCTATGGCTACACGTTGCCATTGCCCACCAGACAAATCTACCCCGTCAAATTCACGTGACAGCATGGTTTCATATCCGTTGGTAAAGCTGGCGTTATCTTTTTCAACACCCGCTTCTAGGCTTACTTTATCCAAAGCGGCATCGTCTGTTGCACCGGTCACTTCGCTAATCCCGATATTTTCCCTCAAAGTCATTTGATATCGCTGAAATTTTTGAAAAACAGCGGAAACTCCCTTAAATAATGACCGCTCCGATGCCGTTTTTGTGTTAACCTGGCCATGAAGCACATCACCTTCGCTTGGTAAATACAGCCCCGTAATTAGCCTAACCAGTGTCGATTTGCCCGAGCCGTTTTCGCCCACTATAGCAATGGTTTCTCCGTGCTTTATTTTCAGATTTACTCCGTCAACGGCTTTGTGCTCTGCCAACGGGTAGCTAAACGACACACCCCGCAATTCGATATCCACATTTCTGGGGATGTCAATTTCCTCACCTTCACGCACGGGCATATCCAAAAAACGCAGATAGTTGCGGACTTTGCCAAAATCCCTGGCTATAAGCCGCATTGCGCTATTGACCCTACCGTTCATAAACCCGAACATGCGCCCCACAGTGGCAAATACTGCCGCAAAAGCACCAATACTGATATATCCGTCCATAACGGAGAAAAATAGCAGCAGCAAAATACCTACATAACCAGCCAAAGACAACAGCTTCATGCCAAACTCTGCCATGTCAGACTTAACAGATGCACGGAACATTAAACGGTTCAAAATTACCAGACAATCGCTAAACAGCCCTTTGAAATAAGAAACCGCACCAAGGATCCTTGTTTCCTTAAAATTTTCACGTCCTACTATGCAGTTCTCATAATAATCCAGTTCACGCCGAACCGGTGCGGAAGTATCTTCCACTTTTGCAAAAACTTTTGCCCGCAGGACATGTGTCAAAAAAGTAGGGACAAAAACCAAAGGGATTGCAAAAGCCAGCACCGGCCTTACGGTGAAGAGGTATACCCCCAAAGTGCCATAGAATGACACAAGAAAAAATGCAAGGCTCATTAGCTGAAATACAAAACGACCTGCGTAATCTTTGGCTTCTACGGCCTTGTTTACGCTGTCAAGCATGCTGGTATTTTCGAAATCTATAGGTGAAATGCATGACATTTTACGGTGAATATCCATACATACATCGCCCTGAGCTTTATCGAAAAAGATCCAGGTAACATAACCATCCACCCCTAGCAGGATTTCTGTAGCAATATATGTTACCGCCAAAACCGCAAGTGCTATAAATACGGGAGCGGTATCGGTGTAACCACCCACAAGCTCTGTCGCACTGTCAAAAAAGTATTGTAATGCCGGGGTCATGAGCCCTGTTGCAATGCCGGAGAGCAGCATAAACAAAACTGTAAGAAAAAACATTAGGGGTGCGGCTTTTGCAAAGATAACAAGCAGTCTGGCAAATGCGCTAAAAACGCCCACTTTAATATTCATCTGCATACCATCCCCTCTGCGATTCAAACATTTTTGCGTACAGTCCGTCTTGCGCCATAAGCCGGTCATGAGAGCCGCTTTCAGCAACATGCCCATCTGATATAACAAAAATTTCATCGGCAAGTTTTGCCGCACCAAGGCGATGCGTTATAAACACTGTCGATTTGCCCTTACTTATTTCACCAAACATCTCGTACACTGCACTTTCGGCAACAGGGTCCAGTGCCGCCGTTGGCTCATCCAAAATGCGAACAGGGGCTTTGCTTAAAATCGAACGGGCTATTGCCACACGCTGCCATTCGCCTCCCGACAGGTCTACGCCACCTTCTTGAATTTTGCCAAGCGGTGTATCTACGCCCTGCGGAAGTTTTGCAATAACGTCATCCAATTCAACAAGGTTTACTGCCGCTGCCAATTCGCCATCTGTTGCAGAAGCGTTTGATACGCCAACACTATCCTTAAACGGAATCTGGTACGTTGCAAAATCCTGGTACACAACAGAAAATAACGCCTTCAATTCCGCTTGAGAAAATTCACGCAAGTTTTTATCATCAATTAGAATATCGCCGGTGTAGTTATCGTAAAGCCCGGTCAACAGTTTGGTTAATGTGGTCTTGCCTGCGCCGTTTGCACCCACAAAAGCATAATGTTTGCCAACCAATAATTTCATGCTCAGGTTTTTAAGTATCATGTTCTCGGTTTCCGGGTATGCGAATGATATATTCCTAAATTCAATGCATTTGGGTGCGGGCATAATGTCCGCAGGGTCGTCTGCCGCACCCGGCGTTTCCGATAATTGCGAAAATGCCGACAAATCTTTCAAATATTCGTTGGAATGCGCAAGCCCGGTAGTCATGCCGGTCAATTGAAATGACATAGTACGCACCAACAAAAATGCAGCGTTAACCATGCCTATAAACATACCGATGCTGACATCGCCATTGATTAGAGGGAAAACAAGTACGCCGGCAATTAAGACAGAAATTAGCACCACAACAAGGCTTCCCACACGCTGTCTTATGGAAACAAGGGCACTCACCTTTCTTGTTATCTCAAAAGACGCCAAAAACCGCTCGTACCAGCGTTTGTTTAGTTCGTCGGAATATTTAAAAAGCGCACGTTCCTCTACGCTTTCACGGGAAGTTAAAACCTGCTGGATATATTCTGCACGGCGTGTATGCTTTTGAGCCTCTACAAATGCATTGTACATTTGCTTGCCGCTTTTTAATGCGATTACAAACAGCGGTACAGAAATTGCGATAATAGCCAGTGCGGCCCACCACACCTGGGTTGCAATTACAACAAAAATAGATGCCGTGTTTATTATAATAATGCCAAGCTCCAGTATCGAGCCAAAGCCTTCTTCTACTTTCCTACCCGGGTCTTTGCCCACACGGCTTATAAGCTCCCATGTATCATTATTTTCTATGTGACGGTATTCCAAAGCTGCACGTTTTTGGGCAACTGCCGGACGAAAAACTTGATTGAGCTTGATGCCCATTACCGACCTTGCCAAGCTAAAAAGGATATCGCTTAAAAAGTAATACGCCGTAAGAAGTGTCATGAATACAAGCGGCAGCATTAACTGGCTCCGTTGTGCATAGCCGTTGAAAATTTGTATAACTGTATCTATAAATGCCGCTGTAGCCAAAATTTGCAGCGATGGCGTTAAGGCAAAAATAGTTTTGTCTACGATGCGTAATATCGTTGTGATGGGAGTAATGGACATAGATATCTTTATGAAATCTGTCAATCGGTAGTCCTTGCTTTTTATTTTCACAGTTTAGCCCACCTTCTAATACACATATTCCTTACTCAAAAACAGTGCATTCAACTTCCACTTTCGCCCGACTTCCGAAAACAGAATAATTCGGAAAATGCCGTCTTTCTCATGCATGAAAGGCACTACCTTGCTTTGGTAATGCCCGGGCGGCATAATTTCGCCCGTAATCCTGCCGCCGTTATGCGGTGTTATTATATTGGTTTGGGATTCTTCGCATTCGTCACCGGAAATCAGCAGTAAATTGTATTTACCCCGTGGCAGTTCTATCAAAAATTCGTTATATGCGGCACTTTCAACAAAATCCTTTCGCAAGCTGTCGGGCACACTGCGGTCTGTAATAGCAAGCCTTTTAGACTTTGCAAAACCGTAGCCCAGATTGGGGCTGTACACATTTGCACCGCATACAGTCGGTGCGCCAAAAAACACGATTGCTTGGCCGGAAACGCAGAAATTTTTGCGGTAAACATCATCGTAATTTTTCTTGGGCTGGCCGGGATTTGTGAAATCGAATACATATGGCGTCATTGTATACTGGCGGGTATTGCCCATTGTGTATGCGCATGTGAAGGAGTCTATGGACTTATAGAATGCCGTGTGTCGGTCTTCGCCAAGGAATATGCGTCGGTTGGTGAGTGCGGCTGTGTGGCATAAAGTTTGCCCGTCATTGCGAGGAGGGCTTTTACCAACGAAGCAATCCACCCGATTCTGCTTTTGTGAGTAGTGGCCGCTGGATTGCTTCGTTCCTCGCAATGACGAACCGATACCCCATTCCCAAACCTCTCCCGCTTCCATATCCTTCTCAACTAAACCATCCGGTAGCATCAGTTTTAACTTGCCGCCGCGCAAGCTCTCAATTTTCACCCAAGCAATCTTCCCGTCACATTTGCGTGCCGAAACTTCAAACCCACCGGGGGCAAGCATTCTGCTAAATTCGCATTCATCCCATGCAGGGTACTTGCCATCCATATACTCACGATGCTGGTTGTACTGCACTAACGGTGTATTTATATTGTCCACGCCATTCGGCAACGCCGGGAATAATTCTATAAATTCTCCGGCCTGCATCAGCATGTTGTTTACAGCCATCACAATACCGCCGCTTTGTTCCATCATGGCAGGCGGGTACATGGGCATTTT
>Ga0123355_10021929_pt1 | contig 10235 bp, 8 predicted proteins | sample TergutEmb28metaG_3_FD_89872 | JGI IMG/M metagenome (GOLD analysis project Ga0123355, IMG submission 89872) | Embiratermes neotenicus P1 segment gut microbial communities from Petit-Saut dam, French Guiana - Emb289 P1 | ecosystem: Host-associated > Arthropoda: Insects > Digestive system > Gut ... | reverse complement strand
TCAGTTTTTCATTCTACTTTCCATTCTCCTTCATCCAATTGGGTAGCTGTTCATCTCAGCCTTTGGTGAGTTTTTGCCCTTTTATAGTGTGCTTTTTACTATTTTATAAAACTTATCTTTAAAGTGGGCAGCATCCAGAACGAATTAAACGATTTTCTATAGAAACCTACGGGAAATCACGTTTCGGCTAACGAATGTGATTCCGGGACGAATTATCTTCATTAGCCGAGGTATCACTGTACTCATTTCTGTTAGAGGCTGAGTCGACCCAAGGGCCATCGTTCGGCCAGAAGGATTATGTCAATGAAAATTTCCAATGACACTATCGGGAATCGAACTTGAAACCTTCTGGCTTGTAGCACATTGCCTCAACCAACTGCGCCACCGCGTATCCCCTAGAAGACAGTTGCTTTCCCATATATCACAGCTGTAGTGCAGTGACATTCAAATTAAAAATAATACTTTATTTACATAACTGAGTAAAGTAATAGTCTGTACAAGAATTGTTACCGAGTCTAAGGTCTACCACAATACATTCACATTGCTGTAACAACATACTGGCAACAGGGTGGAGTACATTTCATAATGCCAGTGGGATTTCTGTTAGGTTGGCGGCAGGAAAATTCAGAGTTATGTTTTTGTCCCCACAAGATACTGAGGTGCTGAAGTTGGGATGTCAGTTGTGAATCATTGTGTTTAGACAACTGGTTCTCACAACACAAGTTTCTAAGGGGCCACAGGAGAATGACAGATAATTAGGGAGCCAAAGTAACTTTGGAGTGGGCCACCGAAATTTAAAATTGAACCAAAGATTCTTTTCTCCCCTGCATCTTCTGCAGCACAGAAAGGGGAAGTTGTATTTTATTGTTTATAATATTGCAAATAAAAGTAATAAAAACATATTCTACTACATAAGTCAATAATGTGGAAATAAAGTAGCTTTGTTTTTACAAGTAACAGCAGGTCTATGAAGTGTGGGGGGCCATGCAGATAAATCAAGCTCGGACGTGGGGCCATGGGCAAGAGAGAGAGAGAGAGAGAGAGAAACACTGTATTAGGTTATGGTTGACAGATGCCTAAGATAATAGTGATGTGTATGAACCGAGATGTTGATGAATGCCATCTCTTATGCTTATTACAGCAAGTGCAAACTTAGGAATATGTCTTCACACTTCATCCAGTGGCCTGGACCTCCCAATGAAAATAGTGGATATGTTTGGCTGTGGTCTTCCTGTCTGTGCATACAATTTCCCATGGTAAGTTATTCTGTAGTTTCCAAAGCTCAATGACATCTCCATGACACAATTAGAAGTAGCTTCTGAATGTTCGCCTAGTCACGACATTCCTTGCCTTCTATGGAACCCGTACATTCATTATCATGTTACAAGAACCTGCTACTGAACACAATCCTGCATGTCCATAATATAGCTCAGTTATCATGTTAACACAGCCCACTCATCTGACTGCACACACACATACAGTACAGTAGCAACAGGAAGCAATAATGGTTGTCAGATAAGTAATGAGCATGCACTATGATTTGAACTTGGCAAAAGTTTATATGATGACAGGAACTTTCATGACTCACGACATTAAGGGTTTGCCCAAGTGGCAGCTTGTTGTATTTACTGATACTGTGGGAGTATGACACACAATTATCAAGGCCAAATGAAGGCTGTAAGATATCTGCAGTTTATGTATTATGGATACCATCATCAGATACGGCTGAGTCATTGCCCATGATGTCTAAGACTTGTGTTTTGCCCCTGTAGCCTAAACGAGCTGGTAAACCATGATGTAAATGGCTGGAAGTTCGATGATGCTGCTCAGCTCTCCTATCAACTTCAGACTTGGTTCCAAGGATTCCCTCACAGTAAACTGCAGCAGGAGAGAGACATGAAGTTCAGAAAGGAATTGGAAACCTTCCAGACACTACGCTGGCATGAGAACTGGACATTCAATGCTTTACCTCTGTTTTCACAACATTAATATGTACCGAAGTTAATGTTAACCGGTCACTACATTTTTCTGTTCAAATTGGGGTTCAGCTCTTTGTGCTACCAAATTTGTAAATTTCATGATATATATCTTGGCATGTATTAACAGTTCTGTCGTTTCATGTCTGTTGTACAAGACCACATACCTACCATGTTTCAGAGCATACTTCCCACATTTAATTATAATATATGAAAGCTAGCATCAAAAAAAGTAATCACCAAAGTCAGAAGAGGAGCTGGGGATAGCTCAGTTGGTATAGTGACTATACTATAGGCAATACATCTGAAGAAATGGGAATTCGTGTCCTGGCAGGGGCAAGAGATTTTTCTTGTTTCACAATGTCCAGACCAGCTCCAATTTCAGTATTTTTTAACAGTTTAAAATTTACACATCTGTCCAATTCTGGATGTTTTGTGCATGTAAATCTTAATCCCTTGCCACAAGAGGAAAACACAGATTCAAGATGTTTGATAATGGTGCTGAACAGAATATTTCGATTAAGAGGGACATCATAACAAGAGGATGGAGAAAATTGTATAATCAGGAACTTCATGAATTGTTAATTCACCTGCAGAGATAATGCACAGTGTTGAAGCTGAAGGAGATGTGATGGTTACTTGCTTGTTTGAATGTAAGATGACCCTCCTTCAGGAAAATACCCACAGAACCTGTTTAACCTTGGGTGTCATCAGATACCTCAATTTTTCAGATGATGTAGTAGGAAAACAGTTCTCGTCTTATACTGCTGTAAATATGATATATGCATTGAAATGAAGATGTGGTTATGGCATATTGCAAGGCATTATTCATCTGGAACAACTGAGAAAACCCATGAAAAGCCTCAACAAGAAAAGGTTCCTTGCTCAAGATTAAAATTGGGTACATCCCAAAATTCAGTTACATTGCCAGTATAACAACACACTTGGCTTACCCCCCCCCCCCACACACACACACACACACTAAAGACATTCACTCACAAGGGTTCAGAGGTCTCTTGCTGTATGAGGATTTTTCTGTTCAGATCAACATTGCTCCACTAAAGGGACAGTTTCGCCCCCATTCTCCTCTCATATTCAGACCCAGATAGACCTATAAATGACAGACATTTGCATAGGCAAACACATATAAAATACCCCCCAAGTTTCCCTCGAGTTTAATTTTATACACTTAGGTAACGAGGGAGTTCACCGTATTTTTTAAACATGTTGCATAATTTATTTTCCACAAAATGCCACGTATTTTATAAATCTGTCTTTTTCTCTTCAAATGATATGTTGTCCATAAACTGCGTGCTAAAATTTAAGTACCAATCTAATCGATTACAGGTTAAACTGCAGATTCTGTTGTCAGCAACTATGATTCAGACATGTCTATGTGCAGATTTTTCTTCTGACTAAACTTCACCTCCTGCCACACCCCAGATTCTCATGTCCAAAGCCCACGTTAAGCTGTATGTCCCCTATGTTGACTGTCACTTTCAGGACTGTGTTCTTGCTAGGATACGTCTGCCTCATGAAAGCCCCCACCTTAGAAATGGATACTGTACCTCTGCTTAAGTAGGCAGAGGCCAACAGCTCATTTCTAAAAGGCAGTACAGAAAAAACTTTTATGAATTATTAATATTACTTTTGTGTATTTTTCTTAGAAAATGTTCTGCAAAATCAAACACTCTTATAAAACATATGGAATGAAAGTTACGTTCACACAGTGTGTTAATTCATGTAAAACTCAACAAACAAAGTTCAAGACACTAACACGATCCACTCAGACCAACAGCTGTTCAATTTCTTGCTGAATGGACTGGATCTGTGGCTTCAGCTGCGATCCCTCGTTGACAGTTACCGAACAGGCCACGACTTGCCGAGATACTCCACAAGCACGACCTAAAGCTGTGTAAACAAGAACACCCGTATCAGTATTATTATTTGCAGCAAAATATTTCATCTGAGTCCTTTCAACTGTACAAAAGTCAGGTATTCTTTCAAATCCTTCATGAAGGAAAAAGCATCCCTTTAACTTATGCTTAGTACAATACCAAAGACATAAATGTTACACAATGCCACAAATTTCCAGTCATGGATGTACTGTGGAAGGTTACCAGATATCAGGCTTCCTTACTGATAAATTCAATAATGGCAGTCACAAACAACTGCAGAGGTTGCGTGTGTCAGTTAACATACTTACCCTGTTTCGATCGTACAAATACGTAAGGTACGTTTTTATCCTCACAAAGCAGAGGTAAATGAAGTAAAATTTCTAACGGTTCTGCATCAGCGGCCATTACGATGAACTCTGACAGCCCACGATTGAGTGTTTTTGTAGCTGCAAAGTAAATAATATTATTAGGACTGCAAGCAAAATGTAGTTAAAGACAGCCATCTTCTGGGAAATATACAAACATTTCAGAGCAAGCTGATGCCTCCATAATCAGGATCAGGCATCATGACAGAAGCAGCAGAGTCCTTCAAGACATTCATAAAACTCATATACTTGAATATGTCACACTAAAGTAAAAGTAAAGGTGCAGTTCACCCTATAGTAGGCTATAAAGGCCCAGGGGGAGTAGAGGTATAGCTCTACTCTTTCTTTAACCCCAGCTCTAGAAAGGTGAGGGTGGTCAATACCACATCACTGCCAAACCATTACACAGGAAGCTGGATTGGGCCCCAGGGCTGGTCTGGAAAGATAAGCAAACTGCTTACTTGACATACTTTTCTTCATATTCCAGCATCATTAACCTTTTGACGCCTAACGACGACTATAGTGGTCGTACCGCACCAATAACCTCTAAACGTTGCACTTTATATATTTATTCAACAAATATAGGTACTGAATATTTTAAATGTGGTATATACTCTCCGTTTTTTCCTCTTCAAAATGCAGTTCGTTTCATAAATCTAACGTATTTGGTTCCTGTATTATTCACATTTTATTTACAGGGTGTGCTAAAATTAAAAAAATAATTCCAGCCCCAAAAGGTTAAGGGAGGCTGCAGCTACAAATAATGTACCACTGTTTTCCTGACAAGGCGCAGTGCTTAGGCATGTAAGATATCTTACTTATACATGTGTTTGGCAATTAATCTACCTTCATTTGCACCTTTCCGCAACTGTTTGTAGTTCAAAGCCTGCTGGATCAGGTTTAAAATCTTGGTTGTAAGGCTGGCATCTGCCAATGGATATGCTTTTGGATTTACTTCTTCAGCCTGCAAAAAATACATAACTAAGAAAATGTGACACTCATAAAAGGTATCACATATTTCAGCTGTTTTTTACATTTCACATTAAATCAAGATGAATGGGTTTAAGAAGCTGTAGCACATATGGGACACTGTAAATGCATTCAAAATTTTGGTTTGGAAACCTACATTACAAGGACTTTACTGCAGATGAGATAGGTGAAAAACTAATACTAACAGAGGTTTAAAGAAACAATTTGGATTGGGTTCATGTGATTTGGTACGGGGTGTAAGTGACGGCCATGAATGTCGTAATGAACCTGCAGGTTTCATGAAGGTGTAACTTCAGTTGTTCTGCGACTGTTAGCTTCTCAAACACTAGTTACGGATCACATGCATAACCAAAGTCGGTTTCGTCAGTACGCAGTTATTAAATGACCCCGAGATCGGGCGTCGAGTGGATTAAACTACATCTATCAAGAGTTCATCTTGACCAGTCCTTTAAATGCCAATCATATTTAAATACTCTTCCAGCCCCTGCGAATAACAAGTAGAAGGCATCTATAAATGTACCATGACCCTCAAGTACCCAAACCCCGCATTTTACATGTCATAACTTACCATACTAATGCGATTATCTTTTTGCAACCTCTCTGCGAACAGAATCGCTTCACCGAGGACAAATCACTGAACGCTGAAATCACGACCAGCAGTATAGAAATTAGGCACAAGTAGCATGCGTATATTCCACTAACTCCGTAACGCGACGAACGTTCACTGTTTTCGTAACTGCACCACGAACTGCGCATTAATACATTGATGCCAACATAGCAGCTAAAGTACATGATCTGCGCGTACAAGGCACAGTTAATTGCACGTGAGGGTTACTCTGTGACGAGGTTTATGACACAGCTTGACGATGACTAGTGAATGTTTGATTCGATGAATATGGGAGTTTTACTCATGAAATTCTTAATATATTTTCTTGATTTCCCATTTACGTAACTATAAATAACAACATTACGGTGAAAGCAACATCCACGGTAACTATAGTCCAACTGAGTGAGTCTATATGTATAGACCCTGTGGTACTGTTCCACTTTTTAAAATTGTTGGCGTTGTCAATGTAAATAGTGATAAAGCGTGGTTATCTTGATTTCCTTTGTACGTACTGACCCAAGAATATGAATTGTATTCTATCACTGGGCGCTCCAAACAATCCATCTCCTTGTAAATATCAGAAGTGGGTGTAACGAGACACGTTTATGGGATTTAAGTTTGAATGACACATTAAAAAGGGGGCATTATTTTGTATCCAAAATGCTAAGAAACTGTGGTACTATTTTTCAAGCCCTTATAGGAACAATTTTTACATGGGGAGTGACAGCCGCAGGGGCTGGTATGGTTGTATTAATCCAAGGGACACAGGTAAGAATTGTTATATGCTAACACAGTGTAATAGTATTTATTATTATTGTTATTATTATTAGTCAAGTACTTAACGTGGAAAACGGCTGTGGTAATATGGGTATTTGTGACAGCAACAGAGCTGGCTTATCAGTTGTTGCATATGTAACTGAATGACAAGACAAAATTTTGTACTGGTGTATGCTTCATACCATCATTACTTAACGTTAGATGAACATGGAATTCAAATTTTTTGTGTATGAATGTATCAGTGAGAGTAGCAATAAAATGTGTGCATGTTTTGAATTGGCCATGATAATGAATGGAGGATTTTATCATAATTATAAACAAGAGATTTGATTTAAAAGCAGAATTATTATTGTATGTCTTAAAACTCAGAATTTGAAGTTTACGTGTAGTAAAATTTATTACCTGTAACTTGAAAATGAGTGATTTCTTCTTTTTATTTTTGAGATTAGTGTGATGATGGCTATATATTAACCAAAACATGTAGCTGGTTATATACCTTTAATATTCTGCCCAACACAACTGTGTGTCTTTATTCAAAAACAGTTATGTGTTCTGTCTTAACACACCATAATTGTTTTAAAAAAAGAAGGTAAAACATTGTGTTGATAGTCTGATGATGGTCTGCTAAGACGGAAACATGTATATTAGCTGTTCTTGAAGAAGGACATGTATTGATTGGAATATTAAAGGTTTATTACCAAGCATTCCAGAATATACAACAGGATGATCTTGATAAAATTATGTATAGCTGGTTATGTTTCATAAATAAACTTTTCGTTTAGACTGAGTGTATTTTACTTCTGGTTACAAAATAATTGAAGCCTGCCTGTCCATCTGTAACACTGCAGTATATTTTCTGTCTTGAATTTCAGCGTAAACTACTTGACACAAGTCTTGGCTTTGCCGGAGGAGTTATGGCAGCCGCTTCATACTGGTCACTTCTGGCTCCTGCTATAGAAATGGCTGAAGATTCTAAACTTTATGGACAAAATGGGGAATATTCCTTTCTTCCTGTTGCTGTGGGATTTCTGTTAGGAGCATTTTTTGTTTATGGAACTGATTTGCTCATCTCTTCCCTTGGTGTGCATTCACCAAACCTGATTTTAGGTGATTCATCCACTTACAAATATAGAATCTGATTCATTTGATAATGTCCCATACATGAACTAATTTCTTCTTCTTTTTGGCAGCATTTTCTTCTGATAGTGTGTTTCGTAAGGAGAAAGATGACAGAAATCTGAGGTTACTTGACAATCGTCATATTGAAACCACAGAGACAACAATTGAAGGTAAGTTTTTCAATACTTTACAGCTGATTATGGTATGCAGGGTTTTGGCAGCTGTGGATAGTAAAATTATGGCACTTTGGGGTGTCACACCATGTAGTTTGGTAGATAGGTACCAGTGTTCTAAAGGAACCCGGTTCCTCCAACTTCAGGTTAGAAGAGGTGAATCCTGAAGATGGAGGTGAACAGGTTCCTCAGAAATGTTAAAATGTTGGTAACTGTGCGCTCTTGACCAAGGCATCACATGCTATAAAATGAAGTTTTTATTATTGAGGAGATTTGTCTAGAAATGAACACACAGCAGAATCAATATATATTTGTATCTCATTGCCAGATTGCAAGATAATACATGTTAGCTAACAATATAAACATGTTAATCACCAACAAATTGCACTAATTCCTGAATATAGAAGAAGTTTTTGCTATTATTTATTCAGGAATTAGTGTGATTTTTTGGTGATAAACTTGTTAATGTGTATTAGTTGCTCAGAGGATGTGCATTATAACCAACAAGTTTCCTTTGGTGCTATGTGTGTTGGACATACTTGGCTATTTCTTTCATACTGACTGTCCAAAAATGCACTGAATTGGATAATAATGCAATCTTTATTTACTGTTAAAAAGTTACTCTCTGTTTATCTTCCACCACTACTGCCACTTGCCATTTGCTTTCTGGCTGTCATTTGATCTTTGTTATTCTCAGGTTATCACAGTTGTTGGTGGAGGGTAGGTGGATGTGGGAGTGGGTGGATGACTTGTTCATCATCTTTGTTGAGTCTGTCACTGACCCAAGTGTAATGCCTTTTACCCATGTTTAGATAAGTCTAACAGTTTTTTTTGTATGATATTCCCACCAGAAAATCATTTTATAGGATTCGATGAAGGGCTGTCAAATTCAAATCCTTTGTCAAGAAGAAGATTAATGAAGAGTTCGTCACACAAAGAACATTATAGTCCAGCAAATGAGGTTCAAGAAGTACCAACAAATTGTGATAGTCAGTGGAAGAGGATAATTCTGCTAATAGTTGCGATTACAGTACATAATATACCAGGTAAGTTTAGTAATGATCAACTGGGGGAATGCTTGACATGCTTTGGTTCAGAATCACAGTGCGTTTGTGTCTGCCAACAAAAAATCATAACTAATAAAGTATACAGAATGGTAACTTTGCCTTTTTTGCTGGATGATGTTAAACTTCGTCTCTGATCCTGAAGGCACACTGAGGTGAGATATGAATTTACCATTTCCTGCACTAAGCTAAATGGTATAAAGGTGTGGAATTTTTTTATGTTTGCTTCATAAGTAAGTTGACATAAATGTGGGGGGGAACATGTTTGGTGATACATAACAGTAATCTTCTCTGTCTGAAACATGTTTGTTGAGACATGTTAGGGATCTCTCATATCTGAAATATGTTTGGTGAGAAATGTCAGGGATCTGCTGTATCTAAAACACAGAAGTCTGATATTTGTGGAAACAGAGGCAGTCACTGAAACATTGGATTCTTGCTGTATGTCACTGTGGCTTGTGGTCTTAGTAGAATTCATTCAAGTCTTCCGGGATGTGACACTGTGGTTTTGGTTCTGTAGTTGCGATGTTTCACCTTCATCTTCACTGTCGCGCAGATCCAACGCTTGTCTGTGAATATGAAAGCACTACTGTCCTTTATGACATCAGAAATCACTCACTGAATGACACACAGTCACCTCCCAGAAGACTTAAACATGTGGTTCACCATCATTTCAGTGGTCACAAGCATCAGAAAGTTTGAGATTAGCTGGGTTAGAATGGCCAGAACTACAGTGTTTGCTTGTTACTGACTGTAACAGATTGGTCACATTAAAGGATTCAGGTGTTTTGTGTTGTGGTCCTGTGTGCAAAGCAGTCGAATAAAAATTGTTCTCGGACACCTTGGATCTTTAAAAATTAAACCAAAGTTATGACTGCGAGATTTTAAATTCTCATGTCAGACACAATGAAGATGGCTGTATACTGAGGCGTGACGCTGTGTAGTGTGGTAGAAATGTAGAAACGTTACAGAGGCACCTGCTGCCTTCGTCTTGGTAGATGAAGGAACATTCCCAGATCTGCCCAGATTATTGAGCAGCAGGTGCCTTTGAAGCCTTCTGTGTGTTACTACCAGACTACACAGTGTCAGGCCTCGGATGATGATGATGATGATGATAATAATAATAATTTACTGCAATTGGGTTGTCACCCGGTGGCAGTGGTTATTTTACATGTAAACGAAACATGAAATTGGTTACTACTAAATTTAAGTCGGGAGGGCTACATGAGAAGCATGTAGTGGCAACTTGGAATCTTGGGAACCATC
>Ga0123355_10021928_pt1 | contig 10235 bp, 5 predicted proteins | sample TergutEmb28metaG_3_FD_89872 | JGI IMG/M metagenome (GOLD analysis project Ga0123355, IMG submission 89872) | Embiratermes neotenicus P1 segment gut microbial communities from Petit-Saut dam, French Guiana - Emb289 P1 | ecosystem: Host-associated > Arthropoda: Insects > Digestive system > Gut ... | reverse complement strand
GGCCTGACCGTTCTCACTTTCCCGAAACGCCTCCATCGCCTGCTGTTCGGCGGTTCGGTACATCGCGTTGCGCTGCATCAGTACCTCAAAGTTCACCTTATGCCCGTCGAATTCCGGACCATCGACGCAGGCAAATTCGCTTTTGCCATCAACCAGCACGCGGCATCCGCCACACATCCCGGTACCGTCGATCATGATCGGGTTCAGGCTGACGATGGTGTGAATGTTCTCTTTCCGGGTCAGCTCGGATACCGCCTTCATCATCTGGATCGGGCCGACCGCGACGACCAGATCGATCCGGGTTCCGTTGTGGATCAGCTGGCGCAGCTTGTCGGTCACGAAGCCCTTGTCGGCGTAGGAACCGTCGTCGGTTGTGATCATGAGCGAGTCGCTCACACCGCGCATTTCGGATTCCAGAATCACCAGTTCCCTGTTGCGCGCGCCCACAATCGAGATCACGCGATTCCCTGCGCGTTTCAAAGCGGCCGCAGTCGGATATGCCATGGCCGTTCCCACGCCTCCGCCGACCACTACGACCGTGCCGTAGTGCCGGATCTCGGAAGGCTTGCCCAGAGGTCCGACCACATCCAGAATCGAATCACCAGTCTCCAGCGAGTTCAGCAGGTTGGTTGTCTTCCCGGCCGATTGTACGACGATATTGATAGTCCCGTTCCCAGGAGCGGAATTCTCGATGGTCACGGGAATGCGCTCGCCCTCTTCGTAAATGCGAAGGATGACGAACTGTCCCGGCTTCTGTTTGCGGGCAATACGTGGTGCTTCAATGACAAACCGCTTGATCCCAGGCGCAAGAAATTGTGCATGGATGATTTTGAACACCGGACGCTCCCTGGCGGGAACAATGCGAGTCCCGACGGAAACGATTGTGTTTGACATCACTCGAACAGGATGTGACCGCAGTCACAGGCCGCTGTGAGGGAGAACTTGCACGCGCTGCATTACCTGCGGAACATGCGCTGCAAAGACATCGTCGAGCTCAGCGTGCTCTGCAATTCTGCAATTGTCGACGTGCACTCGCAGCATGGACGGCTGATTCGGAACACGGAATGTGCAATCGCTCGCCGATATCTTCGGGCAAGAAATCGTCCGCTCCTTCGTATCGAAAATAGTCAGCACTTCTTGATCCGGGGTTTTGTCACGAAAACGACAAATTCGTTATGCCTGCCTGTGTTCGGCGGCGTCGGGCTTGAAGATCACTCCCTGACCGGCTTTGCTGTTCATCACCACGCGCGGCGGGTGTGTAAACTGCAAATGCCGCACGCACCCCTGTTCTTCGATCGCCGACTGATCGGCCAGCCATTGCCAGTCGAGTGAGCCTTCACCGGCATCGGGATTCACCGTGAAGTAGCCGACCTGGAACGCGGTGAGATTTTGGAAGAAGTGACTGCCTTGCGATGGCGTCACGCGGAAGTCGCGGAAACCCGCTTCCACGATCGCGCGGGCGCCGGAGATTTCATCCCATTCAACGGGGATACCGAGCCATGGATCGTTCGATCCCCAGCGGCCAACGCCGATCAGCAGATACGGGCGATTGTCCGCGCTCAACCTGGCATTGAAGTAAGCCACTGCGCGGGCGACTTCCTGGCTGCGGCCGCGCTCGAAGCGCTGCGAGTCGACCACCACGATATCATGCAGGTTCTCCATGCGACCGTTGCCCAGGACTTTGGTGCTCTGGCAAATCAACCGGGCCGGATCGACGTCTCCGATGGTTAAATCCTGATGATCACGAGATAACGTCAGCGGGCGGATTTGCAGAAATCCGAAGTCGGCGGGATCGTCTGCCGCTGCCGAGCCGACCGCAAACTCGATCTCGACCGGATTGCCGAGCGCATCTTCTCCGGCCCGCACCAGCACATCGAGAATCGAAGCCAGCGGGAAGAGATTGTGTTTGAGGATGGGCGCGAACGTCACCACACGCGATCCGGGACGGCTCATGCCATCGTAAACAGCGTGGTTGTCAGCCGAATACGTGGACGCGACTGCCTGCAATGTTCCATCCGCTTCGGCCAGGTCGAGGCCAAAGCGCACCTCGCGCAGATGTCCAGGACCTACGTGAGAAGCGCCGTCCAGTTGCAGAGCACAGAATTCTGTCTGCGTGTTCGCCAGGATGTCTTCGACCGAAGAGAACTGCAGCAGGTTGCGTGGATAGCGCGGGCAGAAGCTGATACATTTGCCCCCGTCGACGACGGTGCGTCCCAAGCCGAGCGCGACGGCGGAGATTCCATCGGAGAACGTCATGGGCTCGATGGGATAGAAGTTGTGCGAGCGCACGACGCCTGAAAAGTCGGGATAGAACCGCGGTCCGTGCGCTCTTCCGACGACTTGCTGGAGAATCACTGCCATCTTCTCTTCTTCCAGGCGATAGGGAGTGGCGCGCACGTAGGCTTTGGCATGCTGGCTGAACGTCGAAGCGTAGACGCGCTTGATGGCTTCGCAGAGTTCGTCGAGACGCGTCTGCAAGTGCGGATGCTGATTGCCCAGCATGAACGTCTCATACACTCCGGTAAACGGCTGGTACTGCGAATCTTCCAGCAGGCTCGAGGAGCGCACGGCGATCGGATAGCGCACTTGTTCGAGGAACGCTTTCAGGTTCTCCTGCAACGACACCGGAAGCGGGCAATCGAGGAAGCGCTGGACGATCTCGCTGTCGTCATCGCAGTGCAGGGCGAAATCGCTCAGATTGTTCTCGGCGAGGAACTGGTCGAACATGTCGGTCGCGATAACGACCGCGGGCGGAACGGCGATGCGCACTCCGGGAAAACGCTTGGCGATGCGGCGGGTGCGCAGAAGATGACGCACAAAAGCGAGGCCTCGCGCTTTGCCTCCGAGCGAACCCGCTCCGATCCGCAGGAAGCTGGATTGCGACGGCTTGTAGGTGTCGGCCTTGAAGTCGCCGATGAGGACTTCGTTCTGTTCGCGGCGGTAGTCGTTGATGGACTCGATCAAATCGCGACGCAGGTGTTCAGGTCCATTGAAGTCCGAGACCTTGCGCGGCCGCAACTTGGCGGCGAGCGCGAATTCGGTGCGCGCCATCAGCCAGTGCGAAAAGTGGTTGCGCTGGGCGTGGTAGACCAGGCATTCGGGAGCGACCGACTCCAACCGCTGTTCGAGTTCCTTAAGATCCCGGGCGCGTCCGACTTCGCGCTGGTCGGGCATGCGGAAGACGAAATCTCCGAATCCGAAATAGTCGGTGAGAATGCGGCGCAGGTCCTTCAGCAGCGTCGGCGATCGTTTGCGCAGGAAGGAATATCCTTCGGCGTGGGCGCGCGGACGGAATTCAGTGCGGCTGGTCTGCAGTACGATGGGAACATCGGGCGCGAGGCTTTTCACCATGCGCGAGAGCTCGAATCCCGCTTCAGGGCTGAGCTTGCCTTCCCGCGGAAACTCCACATCGGAGACCAGGCCGAAGATGTAGTCGCGATACTCCTGCACGAGTTCGGCTGCTTGTTCGAAGTTCGAGGCGAGCAGGATCTTCGGGCGCGCTTGCATGCGGACCAGTTTGTGCGCGACGTTGATGCCTTCCTGGATCACGCGGCGTGACTGCTTGATCAACTCGGTATAGATCACCGGCAGAAACGACGAGTAGTAGCGAATGTTGTCTTCGACGACGAGCAGGAGGGGAACCCCCATCGCGCGGGTGTCGTGCAGAACGTTGCGCTTGTCCTCTATGTATTTGACGATCGCGATCAGGATGCGCGCCGTGCCTTGCCACAGAAAGACGCGGTCGAGGTCGGTGACGGGATTGCGCGCGACGAAGTTCTTGATCTCGCGGTAGTCGTATCCGAGAACGACTACGGGGACGTCCAGTCCGGCGCTCCGCACGTCGCGCGCCAGGTCAACCGCGCTCGAGTCTCCCACGGTGAGGTTGGTGACAATCAGATTGAATTGCGGATTCGATCTCACCAGATCGAGCGCTTCGGCGGAATTGGAGACGTGCGTGATTCCGGGAATCTGCCGCAGATTCAGTTCGAGCGATTCGTCGATGAGCAGTTCGTTCAGCCGTCCATCTTCGCGGAGGATGAAGGAGTCATAGAGGCTCGAAACCAGAAGAATGTTCTGGACGCGGAATGGCATGAGGTTCTCAAAGCCTTCGAAGCGTTCTTCGGCGTCGAGAATGGGCTCGGCGATGGGGCGGGCGATCATGGCCTGAAATTGCTAACTGCTCATGATACTCGCGCTTGGACGCGGGTTCGGGACGGATTCGAAAAAGGGGGCAATGGCCACTTTCGAAATAACAGTACTTTTTGGTTAAGGGGCCCACTTCCCCGGGCCTCCTGGAATCTTGCTGGACCGAATCACCGATAACTCTGGTCTGACCGCAGCCGGGAACTTGTCCCGTCGGCTGTGCCGGCAAAGAGCAGGGGTTCTTCGCTTCGCTGGTAGGACCGAGGGCCTCAGGTGGATCACAAAAACGGCTGAATGGCCGGCCTCGACGCCAAAGTCCCCACCCTGGCCTCGAGGCCGCGACATTGAGATGCGGCAACCTGCGACACGTTCTGCGAGCCGGGCTCGACCGGATAGCCGAAGGCGGCTGTCCCGACACAAACGGTTACACAAGACCCTGGTCCAGCATGGCGTTGGCTACCTTGAGGAAGCCGCCGATGTTGGCACCGTTTACCAGGTTGCCGGGCGTGCCATATTTTTCGGCTGTTTCGAAGCAATTCTGGTGGATGGCGATCATGATCTTGTGCAGACGGTCGTCGACTTCGTCGCGGGTCCAGCTTAAACGGGCGCTGTTCTGGGCCATTTCCAGACCTGACGTCGCAACGCCGCCAGCATTGGCGGCTTTGGCCGGTCCGTAGAGGACCTTGGCATCGAGGAACAGCTTTGTCGCTTCCAGCGTGGACGGCATGTTCGCGCCCTCGGCAACCAGCTTGATGCCATTCTTGATCAGGTTCGCTGCATCCTTGGCGGTGATTTCGTTTTGTGTGGCACTCGGGAAGGCGCAATCGGCTTTCACATTCCACAGCGGATTGTGCTCGAGCTTCACGTCGGTCGGCATGAAGATGGCTTTCTTGAAGTGATCGGCGTAGTCGCGGATGCGTCCACGCTTCACGTTCTTCTGCGCCATGATCCAGGCCAGCTTTTCGCGGTTGATGCCGTCGGGATCGTAGATGACGCCGTTCGAGTCGGACACGGTGACGGGTTTCGCGCCGAAGTCGATCAGCTTCTCGACGGTGTATTGTGAGACGTTGCCGCTGCCGGAAACCAGGCAGAGCTTGCCTTCCAGCTGGTCTCTGCGGCTCTTCAGCATTTCATCTGCGAAATAAACGCAGCCATAACCCGTTGCTTCGGGACGAATCAGGGAGCCACCCCAGCCAAGTCCCTTGCCTGTGAGGACGCCCGTGAATTCGTTGCGCAGACGTTTGTACTGGCCGAAGAGGAAGCCGATTTCGCGTCCGCCTACGCCGATGTCGCCGGCCGGGACGTCGGTGTCGGGGCCGATGTGGCGCTCGAGTTCGGTCATGAAGCTCTGGCAGAATCGCATGACCTCGCTGTCGCTCTTGCCCTTGGGATCGAAATCGCTGCCACCCTTGCCGCCCCCCATGGGAAGCGTCGTGAGGGAGTTTTTGAAGACTTGTTCGAATGCGAGAAATTTGAGGATGCCGAGATTCACGCTGGGGTGGAAGCGCAGTCCCCCTTTGTAGGGGCCAATGGCGCTGTTCATCTCGATGCGGAATCCACGGTTGACTTGAATGTTGCCCTGGTCATCGAACCACGGCACCCGGAACATGATGACGCGCTCGGGCTCGACGATGCGCTCGAGCAGGTGCGCCGACTGGTATTCGGGATGTCTGGCGAGAACGAGACGAAGAGAATCGAAGACTTCCTGCACCGCCTGGTGGAACTCGGGCTCCGCGGGATTCTTGGCTTTCACACTGTTCATCACGGATTCAATGTAATCCCCGGGAGCCTTGACTCCGGGGTGGGTCAACACGGACATAGTCCTACCTCCGTAGGTACAGCCTGGAAAACATAATGCCGTGATTCATGGTCGCCGGCTAGAGGAAAAGCGGGCAGAGACAGTTCTCAGGGGACCAGGCGATTGGGGTCACGGGGTGGACAATCAATGAAATCAGTGGGATGCGGGTAGAACAAAACCCGGGGTCCCCCTCCCTCGAAGCGGCTGGCGTCCTGACCACCCTCGCGTATGCGCAGGGGCGTCCGATTGCAATCGCGGATGGGGAAAGTGCTTTGCGGTCGGAGGCGCTTTCGTTGTTCATTTCGGGTCAGCGTGCAATGCAGAAAAGTGCAGCGTTTTCGTTGCCCGTGGTCGCGGCAGTGTTTTTGAGGCGTGGCAATGCGGAAATCACAATCAGTGTGGCGTCGTCTCCGATCGTGGACGAACAAAACTGCTTCGCATCGGCAAGAATGTGCGATGTAACTTCGTGCGTGGACTTGGCCGAGCATTGGTCTGCGCTGGCGACGATCCCCTCAGCACCAAATTCCTCGTTGTCAGGCAGCCCCGACTCGGTGATGCCGTCGGTGAACAAGAGCAGGCGGTCTCCGGGCTCGAACTCCAGACAAGAGTCTTCATAGGTCCACGTGGGGGCTCCGAGAACGGCGCCACCGTTTTCAAGTTTCTGCACGCGACCGCCGGAACGCATCAAAATCGGCAAAGGATGTCCAGCATTGGTGTAGCGGAATATGCGGCGCTCGGCATCGAGGACGCCGTAAAACAGCGTGACAAATCTTCCCGCACCGATGTTCGAGCACAACACCGAGTTGACCCTGCTGCACAGGCGGCAGGGCGATTCGCCAGCGAAGGCGCGGACGCTGGCCTGCACGCTGGCCATCAGCAACGCTGCTGAGACGCTCTTGCCCACCACGTCGGCGATGCAGATACCGAGTTTGGTCTGGCTCAGCGGGATCACATCGAAGTAGTCCCCGCCCACGATTCGCGCCGGTTCCCAGGCACAGTCGATTTCGAATCCCGGCACCTGGGGGATCTCCCTGGGGAGCAGCGATTGCTGAATCTCGCGAGCCTGCTGCATTTCTTGTCCCTGCAGTTCGCGTTCCGCCGCCTCCCGTTCGAGATTTCTCTGCAACTCGCGATTTCGGGACTCCAGGCGTTCCCGCGCGCGATCGTAGAGCTGGCGACACACTCCGACGATCAGGGTGGCCGTGAATGGCAGTTTCCATCCTGACTTCAGGAACTGCCATAACGTTTGGCTGGGAGGGCGGTTCAGCGCGTACACGATCGCATTTACGACGCCGACTCCGGCAATTGCGATCACGAACAGCAGAGCGATGCAGGTCGCCCAGGAACGCAATACCGGTTTTCGTTCGTACAGAAAACCGAGCCGGTCTTTCACCAGAACGATGAGATTGCACAGGGGCAAGGTGTAGGCGAGCGTGACGCTGATATCGGGGCGACGGTCGACAGCCCAGAGTCCGGCATAGATGGCTACAGCGATGGCGATGAAACTCTGTTGCCGGCGGATGAATCGTTTTAGAGACGGCAGGCGCATCGGCGACGACCTCGGCGACGCTTCACTCGCGGATGGTCAGAACCGGGCAGTGCGCGTGCGCGATCACATGGTGCGCCGATGACCACGGCAGATGGGTTGTGCCTAGGTCGGCGGACGATCGCGCGCCGAGGATGATCACGTCGGCTTCGCGCTCGGCTGCTATTTTCAGGATGCATTCGGACGCGCGGCCCAATTCGATCAACGTTTCCGGGAGCTGCTGAAACACTGCGTTGACGGGAATCAGATCCTTTAGCTTTGTTCTTCCCTCCTCAATCGGGTCCGGATCGCTTCCCAGCCGGGTGTAGTCTTCGAGCACGTGCAGCAGGGTCAGGCGCGCGTGGAACTCTTCCGCCAGCTGGAAAGCTGCCTGCGCGATGCGTTCGGCGCTGGCGGCGAAATTGGTAGCGCACAGAAGCTGCCGGAGTTCGAGTTCGGGCGGCGCCAGGTCACGCCCGTGACTTGCGGGCACAGGCAGCCTGGCCCGTCCAGAAACCTTTGGGCCTACCGTCAGGACCGGGCACGACGCGTGGCGAAGAATATCTTCTGCGACGGATCCCAGGAGCATTTTGCCGAGCCCTGTACGGCCATGGGTGCCGACCACGATCAGGTCAATTTGGTGATCGTCGATGATTCCGGAGAGCTTTCTCCAAACTTGTCCGCAACGAATGTAGTTCCGGTGGGGAATTCCCTCGATGCGCCCGGAAATCTGATCGAGCTTCTGCCCGGCTACAGAAATATCGCCTTCTTGGATCGTCCTGAGGCTAACGTAATCCGCGCCGCCGGTCATCATGAGGAGGCTGGCGTCGAAAAGAACGTGTGCGTTGTGCAAGGTGCTGCCGAATCGGCGGCAAATCGCGGCGGCATAAGGCAGGGCGGCTTCGGAGCTGGGGGAAAAGTCAGTGGCGAACAGAACGTTCCTCACCGAGAGCGAAGAAAACGTGGTTGTCATTTTGCCAACAGTCTCGATCTGCGCGCCTTCGAGCTTCCCGTCAACGAGTGCCATCACACACCTCCTGCACCCGTCTTAAAGGATCGCTCTTGGCGTTCGCAGCGGATATGCCGGATGCCACCGGTTCTTGTGATCCGGATCACACGATCCCGGCCCTTACGCGACCGAACTGCTGCGACAACCGATAGCGTCGCGTCCGAGTCCGGCACTGCAACCGGGTTCCTCGATTTCAGCGCCGCTTCAGGACGAAGGCGAGATGAAGAGGTTTACTGCCCGAAGCCGTCGGCTTGGGTGACGGCACCCAGGGCGATTGTCTGGTCGACGTAGACCCGCCCGGCTTCGAGGGCCCTACGGTCGAGTTCCAGCAGCACCGGGTTCTTTACTTTTGTCTCGAGCACTTTCATCGCGGTGCCCGACGAGAGGCATTCGGTCTGTTCTAACAGAGCGCCCATCATGACCACGTTGGCGACTTTTGCGGAACCGAGTTGGTCGGCGATCTCGGCGGCCGGAATGCACACGACCTGCGTTTGCAGAAGGGTGAGATCTTCCGGCAGCTTTTCGAGGCCGTAGATGATTGTGCCGCCAAGGGCTGCTTGGGCGGCGAACCGGCGGAGGGAGAGTTCGTTCATCGCGATCAGGACGTCGGGGCGGGACAGAACGGGGGAACCGATTCGGTCTTTCGACAGGCATACGTGGCAGTGCGCGCTGCCGGAGCGCATTTCGGGGCCGTAGGACGGGAGCCAGCTTACTTCGAGGCCTTCGCGCATGCCCATCTCGGCGAGGAGCTGGCCAAGGAGAAGGACGCCTTGTCCACCGAATCCGGCGATCTTGATGCCGAGATGCTGGAAGTGATGGTGGCGGGAGGCTGGAGTTATCTGGCCAGCGGCGTTGTCCGCACGCAGGCGTCCGGGTCTCCCAGAACCTTCGCCCAGCAACTCCTGTACGGTTTTGTGCGGCGGGGCATTGGTCTCGATGATCTCGACCTTCCTGTCGCGGAAGACGTTGACGGGGAAGCTGGGGATCATCTTTTCAGCGACCCACGTGCGGGCTTCGACCGGGTCTTTGCCCCAGCTCGTCGGGCAGGGCGAAAGAATCTCGACGAAGGTGAAGCCGGCACCGTCACGTTGCAGTTCGAGCGCTTTGCGCACCGCGCGGCGGGCTTTCATGATGTTCTTGTTGTCGGACAGCGCGACACGCTCGATATAGGCCGGGGCCTCGAGCGACGCCAGCAGCTCGGCCATGTGGATCGGGAAACCTTCGTTGCGGGGGCGGCGTCCCCAGGGCGAGGTGGTTGAGCGCTGGCCGACGAGCGTGGTGGGCGCCATCTGGCCGCCGGTCATCCCATAGATCGCATTGTTAACGAAGAAAACGGTTATGTTCTCGCCGCGGTTGGCGGCATGGACGATTTCGGAGGTGCCGATGGCGGCGAGGTCTCCGTCGCCCTGGTAAGCGACCACGATTTTATCGGGGCAGGCGCGTTTGAGGCCAGTGGCGGCAGCAGGGGCGCGTCCGTGAGCGACCTGCACGTTGCCCACGTCGAAATAGTAGTAGGCAAAGACCGAGCAGCCGACCGGGCTGACGAGGATGGTTTGGTCCTGCAGTTTCAGCTCTTCGATGGCTTCGGCGATCAGTTTGTGGGCGACGCCGTGGCCGCAGCCGGGGCAGTAGTGGGTCTGATGCCGGAGGTCGGACTTGCGCTCGAATTCGGGATAAAAGGTCTTGGGACGTTCGTGGATCACCTCGTATGGTGCGGCTGCCTTGGGTTCATCCAGAATGACTTGGTCTGTCATGGTTGG
>Ga0123355_10021927_pt1 | contig 10235 bp, 6 predicted proteins | sample TergutEmb28metaG_3_FD_89872 | JGI IMG/M metagenome (GOLD analysis project Ga0123355, IMG submission 89872) | Embiratermes neotenicus P1 segment gut microbial communities from Petit-Saut dam, French Guiana - Emb289 P1 | ecosystem: Host-associated > Arthropoda: Insects > Digestive system > Gut ... | reverse complement strand
TTGCTGTTCTACTGATGTTCTTGTGGTCTGAAGCACTCAGGTTCTGAGCGAATCACCCTTTCCCCCGTCACAGCTATGGTTCGACTATTAGCGGAATTGCTTCAGGGTTATATGAAGTACAGTCCGCGTCCCTTCTGCGAAGAAGCGACCCTTGTGACAATGTCTAAGAGTCTGACGTCAAAAGAATTACCTTAACCTACATATTCCCGGGCTTAATTCCAAGACAGTGCACATAAACATGTATTTGTGTCTCGCTACATAGTAAGGTTTTCTTTCTGACATCATTTCATTCTTCCGCAACACATTGCCTAGTTGCCAGGGTCTCCTTAATACATTTCTCACATTAACATTTTACCCCCAACACCCCCCCCCCCCCTCTTTAAAATTTTATGAGACTTAAAAATCACAGAACATGCATATGGGGAACGCATGCTCCGGTCAGGTCAGGATCTTTGGTCGTCCTGTTTCCTCCCTAAACACCTCAAGATTAGCCCACATAGAATTATAATATTATTTGCTGTCTTACCCTCAATGAAGAACAAAACTGTGAGGAAGTTAAAGACCAGGATGAAGGGAAACGTATCTCGGCCAAACTGAGAGAAAAAATGAGATGCTGGAGGAAGTACACAAAGAATAGCTGCATGAGGATTGACAAGGCAGGGCATAAAGTTGCAAAAAGTACACAAAGTATAGCTACATGCATCTGCAGGAAGTACATGCAGAAGAGCTGCATGAAGATGACTGTGTTATGGGACGTGACACCGTCTAGTCCAGTAGCTAGGGACCAATGTTTCAGTGGAATCTACTGCTCCCAACTGATGAGGGAAGCATACAGTGTTGGAAAAGTATTTGAAGAAACCCAAGGCAGTAGTCTCCAAAATAAGTCCTGTTCACTGCAATCCAACAACTTCCGAAATATTTAGAACTAGCTGCTTATTATGTTTGGGAATGCAAGACCGATAAAGCTGGCCTACATATTGCTCACTGAAAGCAATAGTGGCAAAAAACAAAACTGCATATTTGGAGTTAATTAATTAAATAATATACAAAGTATAGTCTAAAATGCTCAAACAAACACCAACAACTAAAATATTACATATAAATTATAATATAATATATATATTCATAAGTTTTATTATATTTCATATTTTAACAACTTATTGATATTTATCTTAGTAATTAACCAACTTGATACACAAAATTTTTTGTTTTACAGTAAGTTTATTTCATGCCTCTACATGTTTCAAGCGCCATGTGCTCATCATCAGAAGGTCAAAATTTTATTTTACAGCCTCTGGTATTAGCACACCTATAGGTGTGATGATACCAGAGGCTGTATAATACAATTTTGACCTCCTGATGATGAGCACATGGTGCTCGAAACACATAGAGGCATGAAATAAACTTACTGTAAAACAAAAAAATTTGTGCATTCAAGTTGGTTAATTACTAAGATACTGAGATGCACGGTCAGCAAAACATCAAAATTCTTATTGATAGTTTACACATTAGTGTAAACGAGATCTCGTCTTTTACAGTATTGAAATATATATATATACACATACACACACCTACGTACATACACATACATACACACACACACCCTTTTAAGTTCAGCCTGAAGATGGTCTAAAAAGCCGAAACATGTAGCTGCAAGCTGTAAATTCATAAAATATGTAATAACAAAGTTATGTTAGACTATATTATATTATTTAACTAATAGAGAAACATACAACGGGGATGCCTTGTCCTAAAATTTGGAGTTAATATTAGGATCGACCTATATCCGACAACAATGACATCTAGCCGGGGTATGTTTCAATTAACAACTGTGCTAGTATTGTCAGACGTAGCTGTTATATTTTTCAGCTCAATCGTAATATTAACTGCAAATGGCAATTTTTGGATTGTGCCACTGTTGCATTCAGTGAGCGATGTGTACTGTTCTTAAATACGCTGTACAACAGAAAAAGAGTAACCCGTAACAATCCGCACGGTTCTTCATGTCTGTAACAGACAAGAAGAGGTATCTAAAGCAACTTATGTTAACTCAACATTAATGCGTCCAATATATATTCGGTAGACATTTTGGTACAGCATTAGTTGTGGCTTTTCAATAAGCCACGACCACCTCCTTTCCGTTCCTTCTAATTAGCCAATACCTAGAATGGTCTTATCATTCCACCAGACACTCTGTATCTGCATTTCGTACAGCGTCGTTAAATAGCCTATCGAGGGTGTCTGTCGGGAGGCTCCGTTGAAATCTGTAGCCCATTCAAGACCGTGCACGCACTGCAGTGCAGGTCAGGACGCTAATCAGTACTCACCACACCATAACACTCAGTCATTCGCGTCCACATTAGCAATTCCCACTCTTCAATTCTCATACAAGAATGCACCTCAAGATGGAAAATATGAACAACAAAACTATTAATTAAATACATTTTTTACGTCCATGTTCTATGGTTTATAAACTATTAATTTTAGATTTCACTTAAATATACTCATTCTATTTGGATCTAAAAGGATATAAGAACCTAGGATATTCATACACATAATCGAACGTCATAAAATATTGCTGCCGTGACAAACACAAAGTGAAATTATGTCCATTTAAAAACAAGAAATGGTGTAAAAGAGGAAAAAATTTTGGAGAAAATAGTAAATGTATAACTAGACTGGAGGTTTATTTCTACGTCAAGGAAACAATCAGGAGTTGATGCAAGAACAGTCAGTATTCAAGACCAGTAGAGGAGAAGACCAAGAAGAAGACGAAGAGGAGGAAAGCCTTTTGGGAAATCAGGGACGCACGGTTGAGGAGCAGGGTAAGTACGACTGTATACGTCAACAGGCGGACGAGCTGGAGGTCTGGACGAATCGGTCTAACGCTCTGCTCGGAGCGACAAATGACGCCCATTACCACACGTCCGTGGAGAAGATGGGCTTACTGTCTTAACTCACAGCAGGACTTGCAAGCAATTACCTGCTGGCTGTAACTGAAGATCAACAACACACCAGAAAACGGGCGGGGACCCTCGAATACGATCGAACTGTGACCTATTCGTGTTTCTGTTTCACAAGTGCAAACAAATTTAATCTTACAACAGTGTTTTCAGGATTTGGTCATAAGAGCAAGATTTATGTGGACTGTTGTATGATCTTGTCAGATCACATGAAAACACAATAGTAAACCGAGGTACGCTGTCATTAACTTGACTCAAGGAATAATCTTAATGTTAGCTCTAATTATTAAACTCGAGATTTTTTTTTTTTTTGTAAAACACGCTTGTTTTCAGCTTTGAATATGTTTACCGTTTAACAGACCTCGAATATAGACATTTCTATCCTTATTTCGTAATTTCAGACTGATTACATGTTAATGAATTTTCAGTAAGAGAAATGTGAGTTACAAGGATTATATTGTAGCCACAGAAATTATACACTTCTAACATTAAACTCCAGCATGCAGACAGGTAAGCATTCGTACTTACTAGGCCTACAGATTGTGGAGGGCAGCAAGGCGAATGGAGAGACTTCATGCTTGATACGGGTCACAAAATACCTCAATAAAAACAAACAAAAAATTGCCCTGAACATGTACCGCGGATGAAAGGAAAAAAAAGAAACAGGTATTAAAATTCTAGTGGGGAAATCCCTTTGTATGTGAGCATCAAATGGAACAAACGAAGTTCTGGGAAGAACACACGACGCCTTCTTTCCCTCATATTTTAATCTGTACAATGAGAATAGCCAAATTTGCAGTTGATGGTCAATTTATTTACATTACTTCAAGCAGAATCGAAAATGACTGAATATTTGGAAAATTACCTCAAACGTTCTCAATGTCGTCATGTTTGTGATAACTAATGTGTCACAAACGATCCTATTGAATTTTCCGCGTGTTTATACTGAGCTACGTTATCTCATTAGTTAACACTAGCAGCTGGTCAGCTGAACATAGATTTCAGACGATTGCCGTGTTCCTGTTCTAAATTCTTTTAAAAAATGCGATTAAGTAATTGTACTTTCTTTGACCCAGTTGCATAAAGAATTTCAAAACCTTGCAACTCTTCCCAAATCACAATTCCAGCAGTGACCAATAAACTGTGGTGGTTGACACTAGAAGTACTACATGAGAATACTTAAAGTATGGAATCTTGCGCCTGCTAAAAAATTATGATCTGCTCAAAGAAGCCCTTTACTGCCGAACAATTATTTTCTTTGCAATATCCAGCCCGACCATATTCCATAAGCTTGGCCCTAACAAAACGCATGTCACAAAACAGGAAATGGTATGGTGTCGGCGACACAAATCCACAGATCATTTCAGGTTCTTGTACTGAATTGCACTAGCCCACCTCCCCATGAAAATTTCACTCGCCGTATTTGTTACCCTTAGATACAAAGTTTTTGTATCCTGACAGTGGACCCGCCTGTACTGACACGGTTTTCCTACTCGGTTTCGACTGTGTAGGAAGGGATCACAAGCAGTATCATTTTTCCCTTTCTGGATCTGAGTCACTGCAACAGCTGGCACGTTTGGTTATTGTCAGTACGGTCAAGTTACACGAATATCTCTCGCGTGCCATCAAGCCACGTGACCCCAACGCTTGATCCTCAAAATGAATATTCCCTCAAAGTGTTTTGCTTGTCCTAGTGTATTACAACTTTCATGTAGCATCCCTTTTCAAGGACAGTACAACAGCCATCGAATGGTACTCTCCGGTTGAAGAGCACATGACTGAAATGTTGAAACCTGAGAGAACAGTTTCAAGAATTGTCGGTCTTTAGGCTTTGGAGAAAAAAAAATCTCTTGCCCCTGGCGGGAATAGATGCAGGATTCGTCTTTTGTCTAGCCTGTAGTCTAGACGCTGCAGGGACTACGTTAGCCCGGCTCCTGATTTAGCGACAGAAGAAAAGAATTACAAATAATAGATCCACAGGTAATGTAGCACGTATGGTGGAGAATAGAGTGTATACAGGGTTTTGATGGGGAAACCTGAGGGAAAGAACCACTTGAAAGATCCAGGCGTAGATGGGGGGATAATATTAACCCTTTGACGCCTAACGACCACGCACCGCTAACCTCTAAACATTGCATTTTATATATTTATTCAGCAAATACAGGTACTGAATATTTTAAACATGGTATCCACTCTCCGTTTTTTCTCTTCAAAATGCAGTTTGTTTCTTCATTCTAACGCATTTGGTTCCTGTTTTATTCACATTTTATATACAGGTGTGCTAAAATTCTAAAAATAATTCCGGCGCTAAAAGGTTAAGATGGATCTTCAGGAAGTTGAATGTGGGGGCGTGGACTGGATCGAGCTGGCTCAGGATAGAAACATGTGTGACTTTAGTAATGAACATTCGGAGTCCATAAAATGCAGGAATTTGTTGAGTAGCTGAGAACCGGTTAGCTTCTCAAGAAGGACTGTGCTCCATGGAGTAAGTAAGTAAGTAAATAAGTAAGTAAGTAAGTAAGTAAGTAAGTAAGTAAGTAAGATCCACAGCTACGATATACGAGAATGGAGATGGGACAGCAACTGCTTTGTCGCAAGTACGCCTGTCTTGTATACACGTATTAACGCAAGTAAAGGCAAAATATTTTTACTTACACAGCGGTGACAACAAATCTTGTGTCTGATAATTATTTAACAAGGTTTTCTACAAATACGTAGGTTATTTATAGCGTAGAGAGGAAAAGTGGAAGGATTATGAATTGTAAAAGACGTGGGAGATGCAAATCTTGGTGTACTATAAGGTGCCAGAAAGTATTTTCTGGAAGAATTGCAGAGAAACACTACAACAACTTCATTCAGACCTGAAAGCAGCGGATGGTACAAGATATTATCGAATCTCTAAATTTATTATTATGTTTGTGTGTTAAAAGATTAAGGAGCTACACATCCGAGCATAGTCATATGTATTTTCTGGCACAGCAACATCTCTCGTATCAGGCATGGTAAATATTACAATTTTGAGACATTGGCATCAATGTAACTGAGGATTCCGTTCTACCGTGATATGACATTGCTTCAATGTGCGAAAGGGTCCCGATGTTTTGAGGCAACGCACTGGCCTCATCTTCAAGGGCCAAAACGTCCAATGTCTTCTTTCTTGGACACACTTACCCTTAAAAACGAGGGCAGTATAAAATTTTGTAATGGAACTAACAAATGCTATTGGATTTTTGAATGTATTTAATACATGGCAACAACCGACATGTTCCGGCCACTCATGTGACCTTCTTCATGGCGATGAAAACAAGAATACCAATACAATAAACTAGACTGGATTGTATGTACTTGTCTAACACAACTTTATGTGATGGTAGAGATATGTATAGAATTTACTACATAAAGAACAACTACATGTTTCGGCTCTTGACAATGGCCATCTTCAGGTTGGGAAATGAAAAAACTTACTCGACTTATGTGGGCTGTATACAGCCCACATAAGTCGAGTATAGCTGCTTACTAAGTTTTTTTCATTTCTCAACCTGAAGATGACCATTGTCAAGGGCGGAAACATGTAGTTGTTTTTTATGTAGTAAGTTCTATACATATCTCTACCATCAAATAGATTTGTGTTAGACAAGTACATACACTGTAATCTAGTTTATTTATGAACACAACGGGGATAACGAACCTTATGACCATTACACTAATAAAGTGTCGAATTCATTCCACAGTTCGAGTGGTTCACTGTGCAGACTATATCACCGCTCACAAATCTGGATCAAAATTCACCACATACAACTTCCATGCACATCATTCCACAGATCTGCATTCCACAAAATTTTTTAACTTCTAACATTTTATACACGTCGATATTTGACAATTTGACAATCCTCGTGATCTAGTGGTTAGAGTCTCTGCCTACTAATCATGAGGTCCCGGGTTCGATTCCCAGTTCTACCGTGGGAATTTTCCCTGAAGGGGAGGATTCCCGCGGTGACCATGGTTTGGGTAGGTTAGTAGAATTTATGTTTAAGGGCCCTCCTGGCACTACATCCTCCTATATTACCACTCACATCATCGGGATAACGTAACCGTGCCTCACGGGCGTCCCAACCTCAGAAGCCGGTTACACTTCTGCCATGCCCAGGAGGGAAGACCACAAGGACATGTGGGGGCATTGGAAAAAATATATATATATATATTTGACAATTTAAACCGCGAATTTTAACCAAAAATTATATTAATTTAAACTGTGGAATGACGGCGACACCTTGTAATTGCATCTGTATTCTTGTTCTCATCACCCCGAAGATGGTCACATGAGTGGACGAAACATGCCGATAATTACTAGGTAATGAAACTGCATTCATGAATCCAAGTGCATGTGTTAGTTCCTTGCAACATTTTACACACCATATTAATGCACGGAACATGGAAAATATTAAACTGATGAGGGGGGATAAGTTGTCTCGAAACGTCGGATTACGATGACCCACCGTCGTAATGCCGTATCACAGGAAAAACGAATTCTCGTGGTAAACACCCTTACCTTTCAGACTGCAGTTACAGTTCATCACAGATACTTACAAGGTTACCTCGTTCTGTGCAATCAGACGGGAAGTGGTAGATACCTCTTTCGTAGTTGAGAAAACAGTAAACAATAATGTGCATTCTGACGTACTAGAAAATCGGCCTTATCCCCAAACTGATGGTTGCGCTAATATTACCACTTTACCTTTCTACCGAATTTTATTAAGTCTGTGCGATAATCAGAGAAGAGGTTTCCTAAATAACTATTTTTTATCATTCCCATTCATAAGATCTGGTGGGTATCTGTAAAGACAAAGAATACTAAAAAATTACGTCGCTACCTCAGTCGTTAGGTTTAGGGAATACAAGACAGAGCGTACGCGGCAGTAGGGCAATAACAGGTTAGATATACACAGAGCCACGAATGGAGTTTATGTCAAAAAAATACATATCCCATTAGAAAAGGCACGTATACATTCAGTTTACTTCGTTGTTCGTTTTGATCCCACTCAGTTAGCAATTCAATACGAAACAACACATTTGTTTAATGGAAAATCTGTACAGGGTAAAAGATCACAAATTACTTTAATGGAAAGAACATAACAAATTAGGTTAAAAGGACAGGTTCATACGTCGAAATCTGAATACGCAGACAAGAGTAATGATCTAAGCTACAGAACACCTTAGGTCTGATATGGACCTAACCCTGTATAGAGCATTGGTACGAAGGCATAGGCCACAATCTCTTGATTTAACGTTAAATACTTTATAACGATTACAGGTTTAATTTGTGGAGCTCTTTTCTTCTGTTTTCCGAATCATAATAAACTGATTTTGTCATAGAAATGCAGTGTGTTTTCTGTCAGCTAACCACTGATTTTTAGGCGCGTTCGCATTAAGTCGCGAGAAGCGTCCATTAGATTCGTCATGCCTGTCTGTCCGTCTATCCACATACATCAGTTCGGCTCCCACTGGAAGATTTGTCGTGAAATTTGATATTGGAGACTTTTATTGTACTCAGTCAAGAATATCCACATTTGGTTAAAAATCGGAGAAAATTTTCGAGGACTTTACATGAAGACCTAAGGATATTTGTACTGTTTACAGCAGTATGAAATATTTTGCAATTCGACAACAATGCAGAAGGATGTTGCTTTTCCATTGCAAAACTCAAATATTGTACATTGTTGACAGCAAAATATCTCAGAAATACAAAAGGAACACATTGTTGCGTTTCTATGGCAACACCGTTTCCAAGAACGAGCGACAGTATTACATTGTACACACATTGGCTATCTTGTTAAAATACTATGACGCCAAAGGACCTCTCGTTAATTTAAGTATACGAACACTTTCACAGACCTTTGTGTACGTCCAGTTTACGCAAATTTTCAACTGCAAAAGTAATTGCTTATTCATCCATTACGTGTGTACTGCACTGCACGGAAGGGATAAAAAAAAGGACACGTGACAAAAGAAAAAACTGTCTGTACCAAAGAGAATCAACAATTCGAGCGACCCCATATGTACTTTTCGGGTACAACTGCGTTGATTTGTGCGCCTAACTATGCGAAAATTGGCTAATCAGAATAAAGGTATGTGGACTCACTGATTTATAACCAATTTTTACTAATTTACAATGTAGCGGAGATGCGTACAGGTATAAATCATGTTCATATACATACAAACAAAAATCCCTTAGGCTACCTGTACGTGTTTGTAGATAATTGGGGGGTAGAGTGTAGAAGGGCAGGTGTTTGGAAAGGGGAAGCGGCTGGGGGGTGGGAGACAACTGGTAAAGTACGATCCACGTGGGAATTAGACTGCTGGGAAATAGGGGCGAATTTGTATTGTTTTTCTTTTTGATTGAAATAATGCGTACAGGCACAACGCTCTCTAGATTATATTGCAAAATTAAGTTGGTTTTCAACTCGTAAACTTGAAAATTATATGTTAGTTGATAATGCAAAATAATGTGTGCATTTTTTTTCTCGTTCCAGCAGTGTAATTGGTTACAATGTCGAGATTAATTTGGATACCAGATGCGAGTTCTGTAAGCGATTGAGTTGTGGATTATGTAATCAAATCGCAAAACACCGATATCAGGTACACGAAACTGTTTTCTATTGACTACGATAATATGAGCACAACTCTTAACTTGTCTAAAAGGATTACAAAATGCCAAATTGTTTTAAGTGCTAGATGACATATTTCTAATTGTGGGATGCACAAAATTTAATACAGGGTTCAGCAATTAACACTATCAAGGCCAATTTCATACAACCTCTTTGCCTTCATGCATTGCTCTGCCCGTGCCAAAACTTAGAACGATTTCACAAGCGAATAAATGTACCTATGATCCCTTGCATTCGAAAACGGAATCAGGGTTAAAGAACCTAATGTAGAAAGAGCTCCTCGAACCTAAATATTAGACAATAAAAATAAACTTTTAAATTCAGAATTATCGTAGGTGTTTATATTTATATCCCAGAACAAAATGGCCGGACCATTTCACTCCTCCAATAAAACCAGCTGCGATGCTGTTTGGGTTGCCGAAGCAATATCAGGGAGGTCTTTGATGTTTGTTGGACCGTGCATCATTGTGATAACTGAAGAATAAAAACCAACTAAATGTCACTTATTATTTTATTGTACTTCTTATAGGCTCAATATGTTTCGGGCACTACTATGCCCATCATCAGGAGCTCGCAAATGTGATGTTGATTACCACATTGGTCGTTT
>Ga0123355_10021926_pt1 | contig 10236 bp, 5 predicted proteins | sample TergutEmb28metaG_3_FD_89872 | JGI IMG/M metagenome (GOLD analysis project Ga0123355, IMG submission 89872) | Embiratermes neotenicus P1 segment gut microbial communities from Petit-Saut dam, French Guiana - Emb289 P1 | ecosystem: Host-associated > Arthropoda: Insects > Digestive system > Gut ... | reverse complement strand
GACAACTACAACAATACACACAAGACAACTACAACAATACACACAAGACAACTACAACAATACACACAAGACAACTACAACAATGCACACAAGACAACTACAACAATACGCACAAGACAACTACAACAATACACACAAGACAACTACGATACATACAAGACAACTACAACAACACACACAAGACAACTACAACAACACACACAAGACAACTACAACAGTACACACAAGACAACTAGAACAATACACACAAGACAACTACAACAATACACAGAAGACAACTACAACAATACACACAAGACAACTACAACATTACACACAAGACAATAAGTATTACGTATTGTGAGAGTGTTTGTAGCCTTAGTAATCCAACATGCAGTGCGCATGCGCCATAATATTAACTCTGGCCTGTTCGGCTGTAGAAGATTTTTTCCACATTATCTCACTGACGCAACGATTTTGGGGGAAAAAGTTGCTGGAGGTAACAAATGTGTGTTTTGATTTTCTCTACTCATTTTATCTGAAATATTTCTCATTCTAAGAAGAACTAAGCGAGGTATGATCATAAATATACATTGGTCTTTGCGTAAAGCAACCGTTATTCTTGTCAAATCTTAAATAAACTCGAATTTTCTCGACAAATTTTCGAGAAACGCTCAAATATCAAATTCACGGAAATCCCTCCAGAGGAAGTCGAGTTGCCTCATGCGGAGAGACGGACAGACTTGAAGCTGACAGTCACTTTTTGCAATCTTGCGAACGCGCCTAAAATGGAACTACTACTACTACTACTACTACTAATAATAATAATAATAATTTTGGAGTATTAGAAACCCCTGCACAAGGAGGTATGCGTAATGAGTTCCGCTTGTATCCTGCTATTAAATTTTTTGTCCCCACATCCACGTTCTTCGTGACCTCTGCCGTAGACACTGCACTATTTTGGATGAAAATTTTTAAGTATTACGAATTAAAGTCACATTAAATTCAAGAATAATTTATAGGACATGCACCGTCGTTGTAGGTGTTACACAATTCTTGAAACAGCTGTACGTGTATGTCACACTGATGTTACTGAAGTGGATTATTCGTTAATCAGAGTCCTTCGTATGGACTGATACCATTTATCATGAGCAGTGCAAGCTAATGAATGTTACTTGATTACTTTATGTATTTGTGGAATTCGTTTTACGATGAAACCTGGCATGAATACAAAGCAAGGTCTCTGTACGACACAACTGTACTCTGGCAGTGAAATTGCTTTTAATATAATTAATGTGGCTACCTGGCATAGGAGGCGAATATGTAACACTTGCCGGTTCGCTTTTATTTCTCATCAGTAAGACTAACATATTAAGATCATTCACAGGTTGTTAATCCTTTAAGGTCGAGTAAAGGTAAAGCGGTACCGTTACAGGCCTGCAGTGGCCCAGAGGGTTCCAGGAAGTTAAGGTTCCCAGATTTCATGACAACAGCACAGGATGGTGGTAAGGTTGTCACTCTTACGCACCGGCCGCCTTTACCCCCAGGAAATGCTTCTGGTGCTCATTTCTGTTAGAGGCTAAGTCGACCCCAGGGCCATCGTGCGATCGGAAGGATTATATGTCAATGAAGAATTCCAATGACACCAGCTGGGATCGAACCAGCGACCTTCCGATTTGTAGCACGGCACTTTAAGCACTGTGCCACCGCGGTCCCCTTTAAAGTCGAGTGGTTAGTATATTTACCGCCGTATTTAATACTAAAAACACTGAATCCTGTCCATATAGTGTCTTTAAGTGCTTCATGTATTCTTGTATTAGCCTGTGCAGCCCACACAGGGTTCACCGACTGGTCTTTCTAACGGAAGCACACGGTGTTTTCTGAGCGGTACGAACTGAAGCTTTATGTATAATATAGATTAATTCCGGTCACAGGAAGAGGAGAAGGGTTGTGAGGATGATGCGGGGCAAGAGAATCTTTCCGTTGGAAGACTCCTTTGTTGCAAACAAGCTTTCTTACGACATTTCTGTGACACGGAGTAGCTTCTCAAGCAGTACTCTGCTCCATGGAGTAAGTAAGTATGCCGCCTCTATATTCAAGATGACAGGTTCGTGTGAATACTGAAGGGACTGGGACGAAATGGGTCTTTGTCCGCTCACAACAGCCCGGCTTAGCAAGACATTGGGATGAAACAAACATACTTAGAAGAATGTAAAGACTGTTAGAAAACGCACAGAGAACAGTGAGAGTCAGGCATTATTTTCATAAAATGGCTTCACGCACTAAGTATGAAGCTCTCACGTCGGCGTTCTTGAAGATTCTAGTACTCTGAAATGGTACGTCGTGTCGACCGGGAATGCCTTCATCTTTAGGGTCAAGCAGGCAGCTAGATTTTCTACACCACGACGCTGCAGAAAGTGAGGATGACGGAGCCTGGGGCTTCCCCCTCTCACTGACTACTACTCGTATCCCGCTGTAGAACCCTGTGGCATGAGACACCTAGCCCAAATTGAAGATTACCACGTGGTTGTCATCACCGTCATTCTTGTGAACAGAATGGCTAAATCATTGTGGGAGGGGGGATACACGGAAATATGCTGAAGGGGAGAGCCGAAACATTGCGGGGGAGCTGTGGTGGGAATCGGCCCACAGGACATATTTCCGTGGTCTTAATGCAGATGCTATTCGTATCATGTATTTGTATGTGTAAGGAACATACATGATTACGATAGGCCTTCCTGTTTTATAGCAGGATTACATCCACAAGGTCCCCGTCATTTTGCATGCAAACCTTCAGCGCGAGTCTCATTAACCTTACGGCCCTCCTACCCCAGTCACACGATTGTAGCTGCTACATAAGCAGACAATTACTGGCACCTCCACCTCTCTGACTGCAGAAACACACTGGTAAACTCACGCAGGACTTGGTACTTGTGACATAAGCCGAGGATCGCAAACGTTACCTGCTCCTGAAGCTGGAGACTTTGTGGAATTACTCCTGCTACAGCTTCTTTAATCCGTCTTACCCATCCTCGAACAGGACTCATACCCAGAGTAGCTTTATCGTACACGTTGAGCAAAGGTTCGAAAATGCAAGTTGGCTTCTAGCCATCTGCAGCCGCAACGTCTATCATTGCATATTGTTTCAACCTCATTCCAGTCTCTGACGTTACAGGATCAACTGCGTTTCTGTCATATGTCGAGAAAAACAATAATGGTCAATAAAATATGATCGAGAATGTTCAAGGACTCCAATAATGTAGTGGTTATTTGCATAAAACATAAGGGGATAAAAAATAGAAGGCATTACTTCCTGACTGCTCCTTGTATATCTCTGAGCCAGACCGCTCTTGTCTGTTTTATTAGCCCTGCATGCAAGGCAGAATGACAATGTTACAAGTAAATGCAGGCTTCCATGTAGGAAAATACCAAGGAGACGGATCTAGCTAGTTCTGTATACACAGAACTAATCCGAATAACAAATTCCAAGGATTAAATTTAACAATTGGCATTATGTGAACGTTTCTGTTGGCCTTTTTGGGGGTTTACATAAACATGTGTGGGACTAAAGACTTCGTTTTTTTTTTTGAGTCTCGCAAAACAGGCGCGGATTTAATGGACGCCCTCTTCATCGTTATGTGAGAGTAAGGCATGCGGGCTTTAGGCATTATCTCGTCCTCTTCCGCTTACATTAGGCTGTGTTACTCTTCACGGAGAATGCCACACCACTCTCAGGCATGTTGCCAATACCGATGTTTCACAAGAAATGGAAACTTTTCCAAACGACTTGAATGTTTCCTTCATCTAATGCATGTAGCACGAGAGATTCGACTGTTATTCCCACCAACACAGTTGGCAATGTACGAGTTACCCTGCACTTATTCATACAATTTAGTATACAAGACTGATCTGAAATGTGGTATCGACATGAAAGCCGATGATTTCAGAGTAATTGCAGCTGTCATGCCGCGCTGTATCTTCTGTATTGTTTCCTTCGGCTAGATTAGAGAATCGATTAAATGTAGATCACTCAGTGACAGAGTTCAGTTAGCAACACAGGATCTCGTTTGTTCTGGCATCGAGTCCTGTGCCTTCCTGTCCTACCGTATTCCCTCAATATATGCTAGATTTGTCATTATCGCGTCCATATATTGTCTGTATTATTCGACGATGTTGTGTCATCTGCTTGTTTTATGGCGAGACGAATGAGATGGGCTCGCTCCACGGTGCAGAGCAGAAGTATAAAGTTGTCCTTATCCAAGCCGTATAAGCAAACAGGGGGAGTAAAGGTAGAGCGCCACCCATTCATAACCTCTGCAGTGGATACAAGTTAGTGGTGAACTTCACCCTACGACCGCTTTACCATCGAAGAAACAACCCCGGTACCCATTGAACCATGCAGCAGTCTTTGTTGAAAAGCTAACAGTTACTCAGCTATTCAAGAATATTCTGTGCCTTTCATGGACCTAGAAGCTAGCCAATGGTCCCTCTCCGTAACTAGATGAAGCCAAACCACACCCCTGTATCTATTATAGAAGAATTTTAACATGATCCTTCCATCTACTCCTAGATCTCCCAAATTGTTACTTACTTTCAAGCAGTAAGACCAACAATTCTATATACTTCCATTGTCTCCCCTATGACCTGTATAGTATATGGTAAATCTTATATTTATGGGACCGTGCATCATCTTTATAGTTGAGTAAAGAGAAAACCAACTTGATGCCACTTATTTTATTATTTATTCAATACTCAATTTTAGCGTCTATGTAAAGTCGTGAGCGTCAAAGTACCAGCATCGCCCCTTCCCCATTCATCACACGCACATACTTCATTATACAATTCTCCAAGGCGGCTTAAATCTTTAAATATGTCGCAGTGTTTGTTTCCTGGTCAAAAAATCGTCCCTTTCGGCAAGTCTCGAAGTAGAAACGTCGGGGTTTAACTGAACTATGTTGTTTCTTTGTCAGTACAAATAATGAGTCGTAAATAACTTCTACACGATCACCCTTTGTACCTTTGTTGTCCCGACGTGCCCAGTCTGGTAGGTGATCCTCTTCCCAGTCTGGTAGGTGATCCTCTTACCGGGAGACGGATGTGGTTCACCGAATCACATTTAGTTTTAGTGACTTTATTTTTACTTATGTTTTGTTTATTCATTTTATTTTTGATATAATAAATGGAGCGCTATATCCAGTAAAACAATTAGATCATTTATAGGAAACTGATACAGTCACTTCTCTGTACTCCCACTTACACCACACTCGTACGCGACTGCTTTCGCACTGGATTGTTAGCGTCCGTCAACTGCTACCAACCGTTTCGCAGTTTAAATCTCTCCCCCTCTACCTATCACCAACGGTTCTGAACATACGTTGACAGATTAAACCCAAAACGTACGGCTATGAACCGTCCGTAACTGACGCCAGCAAACTCAAGAAACAAATATATTAAAAATGTTTGGCTACAAACTGTTGATAAACTTGTGGATAGAATCCAACTTTTTACCATTTGCGTTAATTATTTACGAAGCTATGACGTCTTGTGCATATCTACGTGACCTTGGATGATGGACAGAATCGATAAACCATCGATTAACGTGCCCGAGTTTAATTTTACAGCGGGAAAATAACCAAAACTATTTCGAATACATTTTTTTTTTTTCCGCTTCTGAATATCTGAATATCTGTTGCAAATGCAAATGTGTCCCCCTACCGCGGTCAAAATATTAAACACAACCTGCGACGTGAATGAGACATGTACAGGGGACGGACAAAATAATGGAAACAGTTGCGAAAGATACACATTTCTTTATTGATACGGAGTTGGGCTACCATTTAATTGTAATGCAGCTGGTAGTGACTTATAGAATAGACTTATATTACGTTCTGAACAGTCTCTAGTGGAATATTGTGCCTCTTTTGATGAAGAACATCTGTTAGTTGCTTGAGAGGAGATGGAGGAGGGAACTCGCTTCTCACTCTGCTCTCTAAAACTGACCACAGTGGTTCGATTGGCGATTGTGCTGGCTAGGGAAGATGTTCAAGTGCATCTACTTGCCCCTCAGACCTGGACTGAACACTTTTGGCTGTGTGTGTGTGGGCTGATTGTCATCTTGAAAAACTGCATCATTGTTAGGAAACAACATCTGGACCATAGGATGCAACTGCCTATCTAAAATATTCACGTTTTCACTGACAGTAATTCGACCATTTAAAGTAGTTACAGGACCAGCGGACTAACAAGATATTGAAGCCCAAATCATCATAGATCCGCATCCATGTTTCACAGTTTGAACCAGGCATTCAGGATTTTAAGCTTCTTTGGGCGTTCTCCAAACATGCACCCGGTCTGATGTTGGGAACAACGTAAAGGACGATTCATGTGACCATATTACGTATTTGCAGTCATCAGACTTCCAGGTCTTGTCATCATTACACCATATTTTTCGACTCGCAATGTTGTTTTCAGTAATCATAGGTTTAGCAATTAAAGATGTTGGATTTGTGAAGCCCTCGTATGACTGTTATTGTTGGAACAAGGTCTTCAAAATGAATATTCAGTTCTGCTGTCACAATTGCTGCAGCATTTCTGTGATTTTCAGACACAATCCTCTTCAATGTACTGCGATTCCTTTCACTTACTTTTGGTTTTCGGCCACTATTCCTCTCAGCAGACGAAGTCTTCCTATGATTTGTGTATACCGTCATAATCCTGGAGACAGCTGCTCTGCATACACCTAATAAAGTGGCCATTTTGGTTACAGATGCTCCAGCTAAACGCGCACCAACAGTCTGTCCTCTTTGAAAATCTAACAATTCTCCCGTTTTTCGGTACTTTTCATACGAAATGTTGATAAACGCAATCTGTAATGCACTGACACTGGCACTGAAGAGTGTAAGCAAACAAAAGAATAACGACACTCGCAACTAATGTTCTTTCAGTACAGCCAACACAAACAACATTAATCCTATATTGTCTAGTCTTTCCATTACCTTGTCCATCCTCTGTATATGTGATTATAAGGGCCGGAGTGTGCGCCTTCCGAATAATACCGCTGGTATATAAATTGTTTTATTAAGAACAACCCAGTATTCGTGAACTTGCATTTGTCTGTCGATGCAGTTGTCAGCCGGTATCACATCTGAACCACAATGGTTAATGGTTAATACTTTCGAACTTGTATACATTATTTTAATCGTCGAAAGCAGTGGACAGGGGCAAGTTATGCAACATGTAGGTGGCAGCGGGAAATACAGTCAGCACTGAGTGTTTTAACGTGTCGCCGCTGGAGAATTGACGTTTAATTTCCTCGAAGTCTGTCTCCATTATCATGTTACGTAAACAAGCAAAGCAAAGTGTAATGCAATCCCATTAGAGGCCTGGACAGGCTCAGAGGGTTCCAGGAGGGTGAGGCTCCCAGATTTCAAGACAATCGGCACATGAAGGTGGTGAGGTTGTTAGCTCTACGCACCGGCCGCCTATACCCCAAGAGAATAATAATAATAATAATAATAATAATTGACTGCAATTGAGTTTTCACTGGGTGGCAGTAGTCCTTAGACTAATAACAAATAAGAATAAATATACATAAACGAAACAATACAAAAACACAGTACAAACAATACTGAATACAGTAAATACAAGGACACTTATTACCAAAACACCCGCACAATTGTCAAAACACCCACACATTACAAAACCCACAAATACACACAACCCATATAGCGCCTATGTTAAAGAAAGAGTAGAGCTATACCTCTACTCCACCTCTAGGCCTTCTTGGCCTGTTACAGGGCGAACTTTACCTCTACTTGTGTCTTTACCTATGTACCTGTTAGTTTTTGTAAGACATGTAAGGCACAGTGGATAAACCGATCTTTCATCGGCATGCAGTTTCACGTGACTTGTACAGCTTATCATTAGGCCGTAAATAATATTAAAAATCTGCGATGTAAAGATACTCGCTGGTCACTGAATATTTTATTGAGTTAATATCCCTGCAACGTTTTCAGGGATGGTATGGCTATACCGAACTGTCACTCTTTCGTAAATTTAATTTGTTTTAGCACCGTTTGATGATAAAAATAGGATCCCACGTCGTGTTTGGTGCATTCCGTGAATGGAGCAGCCCTGTCAAACGTGACACAGTATTACCACTACTCAAAAAGGAAATGAAAAGTTGAAGTGACAGAAGTTTATACCCACAACATTTTCAACGCCGCCGACGTTACTTTAAATATAAACTAGACTATCGTAATTGTTTTATTTCCTCGTATAAAAATAGGACTCAGTGAGAAGTTCAGAATCATCCACCGGGTTTTAATTCTCGATATTTTATTCTAGATTCGGGTGCGTACCCTGCATTACGGTTCATACATTTGTGTGGCTACTGCAAATAGGCCACATTTGTTCCTCTGAAAGATAGAAGAGTACCACAATGACAGGCTGCACCATTTGTTTGTTCTTGTATTCCATAATTCTGCTTTGTATGTACAGACGTTATAATATGCAGAAGGGGCGTGTTACATTTCATTCATTCATCCCCGCTTGCTGTAATGACCTTATTCCTGGTTTGGAATTCAAATGTTTAGCCAACCCTCGTCCGTCGCATGCCTTTCTATTGCCTTACTAATTGCAGTCTTTTGTTACCCGCAAACCCAACCCGGCAGACCCACCAAATACATCAATAGCGGAACTAAAATGTTCTACAGTGTGGAATTTCATTACTGAGTACTTGTCTACCTGTAAGGTGGCAAAACTGCATTTATCGTATGTCGACGTAGTGCCGTTCCTGCGAGACAGTGCTAACTACCGCTGCAGAAAGAGATAGGGTGGTGGGTAGGCATCAGCCTAGCAGCCCAGAAATTACAGCATGAAAGGGAAAGCACATCGAACGCAGCAGAGCGGGAGGTGCTGCCGCATCTGGGCGCAATGCGGCTCTTCCTATTGTTTCGCGATATTTAGATGTCGCATGTTTACAGGCCGCTATCACCAGAGGGCATATTTCATCTGGCACTTAAAATTATTTTGATCTGACATGTGGCGTGTAGCGGCTGCAAGAGTGCTGTGTTGGCAATACCACACCAGACCGAATGCCGCAGTCTGTCCAATTTTGATTTCCCTGGGGAATTCTTTCTGCTCTAAAATGTCAATTCTTTTCCCTTCATGCATTACTGTTATTATCTTATGTATATTGGACCGTGCATCATTGTGATAGTTGAAGAATAAGAGACCAACTTGATGTCACTAGTTATGAAGTTTTATTTCACTTCTTCTATGCTCAACATGTTTCGGACATTAATACATCCATCATCAGGAGCTTGCGATTTTTCTATTGTATCACCACATTGGTCGTGTGTTCTTGTTTCGATGTGTGTTGGAGTTTCGGTGTGGCTGGGTTGGGGTGGTATCCGTGTGGCAGGCTTCAGCCTGCTACACGGATACCAACATCAAGTTGGTCTCTTATTCTTCAACTACTGCTATTATATTTCAAACGATTAAGTATTCGCCTTATGTTATAAATCCCACAGTGAATCTTTTAACACTGTACCTCTTATCTGACTACGTAATGCCTAAAACATACAGAACCGTAGTGCATGTGTAGAGGTATGCGCTGTTCTGAGTTATTACGCAGTGAGTAGTGATAATTCCTTACCAACGTTTTGGGACAACCGGTCCCGAAACGTCGGTAAGGAATTACCACCACTCGTTGGGTAATAACCAAGAAGAGTGCAGTTCTCATCTGTCTCGTGGCGGAAGCCTGAAATCACGTATAGTTCACGTGTTCGTACGAACAGCGTGAGACGAAGTGTTGTAGCTTACTTGGTGGGCACAGATTGAAGATGCTCCAAACCATGATGCATAGAAAGTGATTTGGGCCTAATCTTAAGGTGTGACGGCCATGTTGTGTCTGTATAATACGCAATAATAAGGGCGTAATCCATCGATACTTAACTCCTATTATAGCAATTGCAAAGAAACTGCGTGTTTCGACTGCGTAACGCAGCTACCGTCAGGCCATGGGTATCCGAAATTGTAAGACGAAAATCATATAGCTGCAGCCATACATTTTTGAAAGTTGTGTACCGATGGATTATGTCCCTATTAAGTAGTGTAAGGCGGAAGGTGGCCCTTGGGGGGGGGGGGGGGTGCAAAGGGCGAAAAAATAAGCTGCCCGGGTTAGTGGAAAAATGCCTACCAAAGGGGGGTGGGGGGGTACGTAACTAAACCAAAAAACAAAAAAAAAGAAAAAGG
>Ga0123355_10021924_pt1 | contig 10236 bp, 6 predicted proteins | sample TergutEmb28metaG_3_FD_89872 | JGI IMG/M metagenome (GOLD analysis project Ga0123355, IMG submission 89872) | Embiratermes neotenicus P1 segment gut microbial communities from Petit-Saut dam, French Guiana - Emb289 P1 | ecosystem: Host-associated > Arthropoda: Insects > Digestive system > Gut ... | reverse complement strand
GTGTTTTATTTTGTTGCCCCCTCCTCTTCTCCCCCCCCCGACCCGCCGCGGGGACGGAGAAAAAGGGGGGGGGGGGGGGGGCGGGGGGGGGGGGTGGCTTGCGGGGGGGGGGGGGGGGGGGGGGGGGAGAGCTCTTGCCCCTGCTGAGGAGAGAACCCAGATTCCCAGGTCGCAGACTAGTCACTACACCGACAGCGCCAGACCGGCTACACTAACATGTATTTAGGTTTCCAAGTAACATGGCAACGTGTGCTGCACGAACTACACAACATCGTGCAGGCCAAAGAAACATGTGTTAACGAAGTTTATCAAAATCCGTTCGGACAGTCGGAAGCCGTTCGATATCTCTGCGGGTCTCAAGCGTGTCAACGCTGCACGAAATCACTACATGCTGCAGACAAATTACCAAAATTATCAAAACGGGGCACAGATATACGTTAAACACTGGACCTCCCTCCCAAACGTCTGTTATCAATTCATTCAACACATTAAACAACGAAATGCACTGCGTAAAATACAATACAACCCTATCATGAAGCACACTTCATGTGAAGTGCCAACAGCTACATGTTTCGGCACCAAGGTGCCAATCCTCACGTAGTTTGACAATAACAAAGGTTCGCAAGTCCACCAAGTGCTTCAGGTATTAGTCGCACTCACTTTCATCATTAAAATTAAACTTACAGATCTTAAAATGTTAAAATTCTAGTTTACAAGAATTAACAAGCGCAAGTCTTCACGGTTCTGAAACTGAACTCTTCGTGTGTTTCAGCAGCTCAAGATGCACAGCAAGTTCCAACAGAGTCCGAGTGTCGGCCTTATATTGAGAAGGCTCTGAAACAGCTCGGCACTGCTGACGCGACGCCAGGTAGGCTAACTTAGTGGTCCATCGCACAGGTCCCCGTACCATCTGACCCCACCTTCACACATATTTACTTAACTGCACAATCGGCGACTAACATCAAAATAAATGTAAATGTAACATAAAGATATACAGTCCATAATACACAATAAATTACCAAGTTAAAGATTCCAGTCTTCTGAAAATGAAGCCATGTAAATTGATATATCTCACCAACGTTTCGGCGGATGTTGCTGCATACAGCTTCAGGGTACGCCAAGAAGCGGGTGCCAGCACCTACGAAACGTTGGTACCTATATACACCAAATCGCCCTGAAGATGTAGGCTGCTGATTCTGCTGAAACGTCTGTCCCTATATAACAGCCTAGACGGCGTCATATCCCAGAAGACTGGAATCTACGCCAGCCTCTGCTGGTTCCGTACATCTAGCAATTAGTCACTCTGTATTTTTGCAATCTTCCAGAAACGACCGAGGAAGGCAGTGAAGAGCTGCCTGGAACAGATGAGTCGGCGACATCCGAAGAGCAGGTATTCGAATAAAATGTTACTGATCTACAGTCACCATCAGCCCGAGTTTAATCATATAAAAAGTTACTTTTGTGTAATGTGTCCCACTTCTAACAATCCGCCTATAACGGAACCGAAAGGGGCCGAAATTGTTTCCGTTTCCAGACACGTTTTGTTTCATTTGCGTATGTGAAGTTAAAATCGTCGGGCCTGTAAAAGTTTTCCGTTAAAGCGAGTTTTCACTGCATATATGTTGTAAGATTCTGACGTAACAGGACCACGTGTTCTTTAACAATCAAGTTTCCATATCTCACAAAGAACCTCGATTATAACACGTCAGGAAATGTAAGTAAAGCATAACAATTCTGGTGAGTTCGCTGTTATTACGTCTGGATTTACAAATCACACTAACCTCTCGTCTAATCGCACACAACGAGAAATAGGTAGGATGGCCGACCGGTGGCACAACAGGGTTAAGAATTTTCTAGTTCTATAAAGGAAGAGCATAACACTTCCTTTTATTTACCCCCCAAAACGGCGGGACTAATGCAGAAGTGTAAAAAGGTAAAGGTAAAGTTTTCCCGTTACAGGCCCGGTGTGGCTCAGAGGGTGGGTAGAGGTATAGCTCTATTCTTCCATGACCGCGGCACTAGAAGGGGGTGAGTGGTCAGCAGCACGCCCCGGCTGCACTTTACCCCGGGAAAGACCCGGTACCCATTGTACAGGAGACTGGGTGGGCCCCAGGGCCGGTCTGGACGGGCGGAAAATCTCGTCCCCACCAGGATTCGATCCCGGACCGCCCAGCCCGTAGTCAGTCGCTATACCGACTGAGCTACCTGGCCCACAATGCAGAAGTGTATTGTTTAAAATATATTTCGCTTCAATACATATTTGGCAACTGACGCATGGTCTTCATGTGTAGTGTCCATTATTGTCCGATTTTAACAAAAACAGAAAATCTATGTCTTAAACCCTGGTAAAATTCCAATCATCAATGGACGTAACCAAAGAATCTTATTTCTTCCAACATAACGTGTCACTAAATAAAATACTCCTTCAATTTCTTGATTCCATCGCGTTTTATCTACTCAGAGACATATCGATTATATACTAAATTGACATTTATAAATTCTGTGTGATGATAGGGCGACCGATCTTCGATAGACGAAACGTCTGCAGAGACAGAGGCCGCTTCTGCTGAAGACACGGGTGCCAGTATCGAGGACACTACAGCAAAAGATCAAGAGACGTCTCCCTCAGACGAAGAAGCAAGCACCGAAGAGACAGAACAAATAATTGCCGAAGAAGAAACTGCACGCGACGCACATACCATACCGCTCGATGAAACCAGCGCTGAGTCACAGGAGGATACTGAAGAAGATTCGACAGAAAAGGGTACTGAGGAAGGAAGTGAGGCAGGAGCAGCCCCAGCCAGCGATGAAGATTCCACTACTGAAGAAGAAGCCGCAAGTGAAAGTGTTGAGGAAGAGGGTAAAGAGATTCGTCAGGAACGAAGTGCCGAAGAAACAGCCGAGGCCAGTACTGAAGAAGGAGAAATAAGTGAAGAAGGATCCAGCACCGAGGAAACAGTTAGCGATGGAGAATCAACCGCGGAAGAAGCTGAAAGCGCAGAAAAGGGCGCTAGTGCAGAAGGAGGCGCGAGCGCCCAGGAAGGCGAAAGTGACGAAGGGACGAGCGCGGAAGAAACTGCTGCAGTTGAAAGCGGGGAAAGCACGCAAGAAGGAGAAAGTGCAGAAGACTCTACTGCCACCAGAGAGGATACAGCACCAATAGGTACCGAAGGCGAAGTTCTAAGTGACAAAGAAGGCCCAGCGAGTGACGAATCAACTAGCGCAGAAGGTGATGAAGAGGGGCCAGAGAGCGGTGAAGACGCTAGTAGTGTTGAGGAAGGAGCTGTTGGTGCAGAGAAAGGAGATACTGAAGGCGATTCTAGTGCCGAAGAGGGCGGTGCAGCTGATGAAGCTACTAGTACTGAAGAAAGCGACGCGGCAAGTGAAGAGAAAGAAGCTCCGAGCGTCGAAGGCGAAGAAGCAGCCAGTGATGAACAGGAAGGAGGTGTAAATGCCGAAGAATCATCTTCTGAGGAAGTGGAGCAAACAAGCGCTGCTGCTGCGAAATCAGCGGAAGACCAGAGTTCTGAAGCCATTAAAGATATCTCAAAAGAGTCGACAACTGAAGAACAGGCCAGCGTCGAGTCAGGTGAAGAGCAAGCGTCCGCTGAAACTTCGGTTCCGAGCGCTGAAGAGGGAGAGAGCATAGAGGCGCATGCACAAGGAAATGAATCTGCCGAAACTTCAGCTGAAGGTAAGTTTGAAAACACATTTCCCTCCACGTAAGTGTAACAAAATGTGATGTTGCAGATTTTTACGCCGAATCTGGTCGTGACTTAAATGCAAACCAAGCAAACCAGCTATATCGGGAGTACCCCAACTTTCCCTGCCGTCAATGACAAATGAAGTAAAATGGTCTAAACAAGGCTTTCTTCTATTTATACTAACATGTGCACATAACAGAAGTTAAAACTCACACAAAGCTTGTACCCTTCTACACGTTTCGGCGATTAAATCGTTGGTTTTACAAATTGCATAACATGTATAATTTTAGCATTTTTATGCTGCACGTAAGAGATTAGTGTACTGGTATTATGTATTCCTTTCTACTTTCACCTCCCTTAAGACGACGATTTAATCACCGAAACATGTAGAAGGGAACAAGCTTATGCATGGCTTCTAATTTCTGTTATGTGCATATGCTGGTGTAAATGAATGATTACGGAAACAATGCACGGAATGAATAATATAAAGGTTTCATCTACCAAAGAACCCTCCATCTTCATAAACACACACACACATCATGCTACAGCTTTCATCTTCGCAGCCCATGCAGCAAATTATTTTAATAATAATGGTACAATCGAACTCGAAAACAATTGTGTAAGAAACAAGGAATCTGATCTACCGTGCTCCGTATTTTAAAGATAACATCACTGTAAACGAGAATTTGCAATTACTGGCGATTTATGTGAGAATATTAAAATGAACCACTCTGTTTCAAGTTAAATAGACGCGGAAAGTACAAACACATAATGCACAATATAACATGGCAGAACTATAATGCAAAATTTCGGATACAGGGCCGGATAACGGACGCCGATAATCAAGAAACTGCCAGGTAATGGGCTAGTGTATTCTGTTACATTCAAGCCGTATCTGTGAAAACCTGACAACAGAGAAACCGGGGTTCGATTCCCTGGGGGGTGCAAGAGGGATTTCTTCTCCAAAGCGTCCAGACCATCCCATGGGCCCAGCTACTTCCCCATCAAATGGTTATGGGTGGTTCCTTCATGACGGGATAGGCGACCGGGACCTCCACTCTCCCACATGCCTTCAACGCGTGGAGCTTATTTACGCACGAGGACAAATTTAATTTTCATTTCTGACAATCCCTTCATCTGACTTCTTATTCATATCTGCACCTCAGATGTGCAACTTGTAACATAACTGCAGTTGAATACTGGGAACCTACAATTCCTTATATACGTATTGCGAGAAGCAGCCATTTCGGGGTCTTAAAACTGACATGAAAGGAAGGAACGGTCCTCACACAAAACAAATCATCGTCTGAAATGACGGATCAGGAAACGAGCCAACGCACTAACACTTAAAGCAGACTAAATATAGTGCGCTGTTTAATCTTGTTTAACACGGCCATAAAGTCTCATCGCGTGGACTATTCCCCGGAGACAAATCTGCACAAGTAAACAAAGTAACGCGGCCAAACGACACGACCTTCCTCAAGGCACTTTAAGCTTCCCCAGAAGGTTCTGTCGTACAAACCAAAGGCATCACATTACCAGAGGGCCGTAATATGAACATTTACTGCGTAAGAACCTGTATTGAGGAAGACAACGTGCAAATGCAGCACTACAATGCTGGCTATACAGCATTAGGATGCTAGCCATATATGCCACCTATACATACTCGTACAATCAATCCTTTTGCGAAGCTGACAGTCGCCCGGCTAGTTATGAATTATCAGCCGGTTAAGTAACTCGAAGGTTCATTACCATGTTCACAAGATAGCGCCGGTGGTCTCATAACCAGCCAGATGAATCCAAACCACATTCTCACAATCTAGTCTTCTAAGAGAAGTTTCATGTTATTCTCCCATCTACATCTAGCCTCCATGGTGGCCAGTTACTTTCACGTAATCCGACCGCAGTTTTGTATGTACAAGAGGTACCAAAAAAGTAATGCCCCACATTGTATCTCGTCAAGTATTTATTCAATAATCTTGAAAGCAACACATAATGCTGACTGAGCCTCGGATTATATATCCTAATTTTCTGCTACGTATAACTCGATAAGGCAGCCATTCTGCTTCGTATTCGGGTGACCATAGGTTCAAATCTCCAGCTATCTCGACTTTAGGTTTTCGCTGATTTTCAAAGTAATTCTGGGCAAACGTCGGGACAGTACCTCGAATTGTGTCATGCCGTTCTTTTCAACACTTTCCAATCATTATCCGCTATCACTGTGCCATTCGATGCCAGATTGAACTACTACTCATAAATAAATCAATAAATACGGCAGGATATCCAATCACAATTCATTTGGGGGGGGGGGGGAGGTTTAGTTTCGAAGTTCTCACAGGAGTACTTATAAAGGCTTAAATATTCATAAAGACCTCTAATATGAAAACAAGAAATTTGAAAATGTTTGGATAAAGGTGAAGCCCGGTTATATTAAGAGCTTCAGTCTTGATACCATGCCCACTGATAGCGAGGTCTGAGCCAAAACTAAATAAGAAGTAGGCCTAAAGGTGTAGCACTGATGTAACCATGCCGAAGTTCTGTCCAATTTAATCTCAGCTTCCATTCTCTTGTCCCTATGTAAGGTTCATATGGTATGACTACACCGAACACAACATATAAATAGTATATAAATCCACGCCGATCCCAGTGGCCGCGAGGCCTAAGGCGTAGGTCTGCGGCCGCTGGCCTGCTGAAATTGTGGGTTCGAATGTCGCCGGTGGCATGGATGTTTACTGTGCGTGTTGTGTGTTGCCACGCAGAAGTCTCTGCGATGAGCTGATCTCTCGTCCAGAGGGCTCCTACTCTGTGTGTGTGTGTGTGTGTGTCACGTGTGATCTAGGAACCTCAAGAATGAGACCGTGGCCGGCGCCGGACCGCAGCGCCACACGAAAAAATTATATATATATATATATATATATATATCCACAGGGATCATGCTGGCCAGCAGGCAACTGCAAAGCCAAATACGATACGAGTGGCAAAATTAAGACACCTGAAACGACACAGAATGTAATGAGTCGGCCATGTTAGGCGTACAGTATAATGAAAATTTCAACAGACAGAGGGGTGCAACAAAGAGAAAACTTTCATCTGGTAACATCACCGCAAAGATATCACAACATGTGATTTCATGAGGTGAGATCTGATATTCACATGTCAGAGACTATGAAGAATATATTCTTCTGGCATGTGACACCATGAAGTGTGGTAGAAATTTCCAGACCTTTCGGGAAAAAATGTCTGGGACCCTCGCTTTCTTGAAGATGGAGGAAGTTTATTCCTCCGAAAATTCTGCCTTTGTAAAAATTTTCATTCAAATTCATTTTAGAGAAGGCCTGATAATGATCATTTTCGATAGAAAATAAAAGTACTGTGTTAAATAGAATAGTGCGTATATACGTGATCAGGACACAACAGGATGGATAACGTTAAATTACGATTTAAATTCGCAATCTTTTGCGATATGACGCTACACACCGCGGTTGATGTGTACTAAGTGTATGGGGAAACTTGCTGCCTCCAACTTCAGCACAGACCACGGGCGTCCGAGCGTTTTATGGCAAACAGCCACAACCGTTATTGCAGGCTGGTTCACGGGCCGAACGTACAAAAATAACAATAAGTGGTATACTTAACCTTCTAAATTACTGTGTAATTGTTCCAGTACATACATAATTTTAAAACGTGGCCGCAGGTGACATAATAAAACCTGGCAGGCCGTTGGAGACCGACGGCATAGTTGGAGGTAGCAGCCATAAATCACGGCCTTAAAAGTGTTGCCTCTGTGAAGTTCGCAATCTTAACATTTGCCAGTGTGACTAACGATCATGTATTCCAACACTATTTCATTCTGCCCCATGTGCAAGTTTAGGGCAAATGGTAGTGTCAGAGGAATGCCAAATCAAGTCACCCATTCACTGCTCTATGACAATGCACATAATGAGACTAATTTTTAATAGTATTTGACATTCACAGGACCAAGCTTCGTGACATATTCTTATAATAAAAGCCAACGAGCTGCACTATTTCTCAACTTTATTTTGGCAAAGAACTCTGCATGTTTCAAACAGATTTACTGTCCATCATTAGGAGTCTTACTACCGTATTCACAGCGATAGGTATTTGTCATACTAGTGATATTAACTGTCTGCTAGTTCCATCCTGACCTCGCTAGCAGACAGTTAACATCACTAATATGACAAATACCTATCACTGTGAATACAGTAGTAAGACTCCTGATGATGGACAGTAAATCTTTCTGAAACATGTAGAGTTCTTTACAAAAATAAAGTTGAGAAATAGTGCATCCCGCTGGCTTTTATTATAAGAATATTTTAATATTATATCTCACAGTCCTCAAGTAAATTGTTTATATCAATGTAAAATCCAAACCTCTATCAAATACTGTAAATGCAAATGAAACTTTTTATGTATACAGATGACGCTCCTGCCCCTGCAGAATCAATACCAGAAGAGGAAGAATTAACTCTGGTATGTTGATCAAAACATGAATACATGCATTATGTTCTGGACTAACATGCTAACAAACAATGCTTACATCCAGTATCCATCAGTAATATGCACGCTAGTTTTTAACTATCTGTTGCATTAATATATTACAGAAAGAAAGTTGTGTTTTTATGCTATCACAGAAGTTCTAATAGGACAAAACAAATCAAACTTAAATTCCTTAAATACTTTGCTTATACCACAATACCAAATTTTAAAATTCTGAGACACTATGTGATGTGAAAACAAAACACACAAAAAATATTATACATTTGTCAACTCATAATGTGAGAAATGCTGAAGAAACATAACCTAAGGCAAAATGGGCAAGTCTGCTATTGTGATTAAGGCCCTGGATCATTTTGTGTACATTTCACACCAAAGGTCACACAAATGACACTGCTAGACAATACTTCTTTGAACCATTTCATTCTCTCAGAATTGCTGCAGAATGCTAGGATAGTAAATTTCATTTGTGTATTTGAATGCATCAAAATTAAAAGTGCTGTATCAAAACACACTGTCAAAATGGAAATAAAATGTACAATTTTTCAAACTCCCAACTAAACAACGACATTTTAACTGTGTGGTTCATCCATGAAAGAGGTAAAGACAGATGCCAAGTACAGGATACACCATTAGAGACATTATAACCCAGAATGCAATCAACCGAAGTCTATCACATCTTACTACTGTTCAGAGTTTCTCAACATGTCTGGTATTTATACTTCAGGAGGTGGAAATTCCAGAAAATCTCCGGCAACGGGAACACGTTGCACAAATACTGCGACTTGATTCAGAGTCACTCGAGAAAGAAATTATTTTGGCAAAAGCTGCAGATGCAACTCTGAAGGAGCTCAAGAGAGTATATGATAATGCCATCAAGCCGTTGGAGATGCTCTTCAAGTACCGCGAACTTAGCAACAGACATTTTGGAGGTATGTCCCTGCCAGACAGTTCAATTACTATATTATTCAACTGCATGAATGCAATTTACTGTACACTTAATTTTAATATGTTAAGGCACAGAAAATAAAAGTCATAATTTCAGCATTGTTTATAACACAACTACATATCTCTACATAACAATCATACCATCATCATATACCTAAAGAGTATAACATTCTTCAGTTAAACTGTAATTTCCCAGATGTTAAAAAAAATAGACATTCAACAGGGAAACCAATTACTCAACAGCAGAACTGAAAGGATGTGGAGGGTTATTGCAGTTTAACAGCATAATAATGTTTGGTTAACATTACCTTGTAAGTGTGCTGAAGAATTTAATACAAACTAAAACATGAAAGTACTAAAACTTAAAACAAATTTCATTAAGCATCACTATCTGTCTCCCGAAATATCATATGAAAATGTTACTAGAAGACTTTAATGCAAAAGTGGGGAGACAGAATATTTTCAAGCAAACAATTGGACAGGAGAGTCTCCATCAGGATAGTAATGATAATGGGGTTAGACTAGTTAACTTTGCCACATAAAAAAAATCTGGTGGTTAAGAGCACAATGTTCCCTCACCGGAACATTCATAAATACACCTGGACCTCCCCTGATGGTAGGACTCACAACCAGATTGACCACATATTGATAGGTAGGAAATGACATTCGAGTGTACTGGATTTGCGAAGTTTTAGGGGAGCCGATTGTGATACAGATCACTTATCTGGTGATTGCAAAGGTTAGGGAAAGATTAGCATTGGGTAAACAGGCCGCACAGAGGTTTGATAGGCAAAGATTTAACTTGAGGAAGCTTAATGAGCCAGAGGTTAGGGAACAGTATCAGATTGAAATTACAAACAGGTTTGCAGCTTTGGAGCACTTGAATGATGACGAAGACATTAATATGACTTGGGAGAACATTAAAGAGAATATCCAAACCTCAGCCAAAGAGAGTCTGGGTCTGCACGAATTGAAGCAGAATAAACCCTGGTTTGATGAAGAATGTTTAGGTTTTTTGGATCAAAGGAAGCGGGCTAAAATGCAGTGGATACAGGATCCAAGCCAAAGC
>Ga0123355_10021923_pt1 | contig 10236 bp, 9 predicted proteins | sample TergutEmb28metaG_3_FD_89872 | JGI IMG/M metagenome (GOLD analysis project Ga0123355, IMG submission 89872) | Embiratermes neotenicus P1 segment gut microbial communities from Petit-Saut dam, French Guiana - Emb289 P1 | ecosystem: Host-associated > Arthropoda: Insects > Digestive system > Gut ... | reverse complement strand
TAGCAACAATGAATTTTTGGCACGTGTCGCTTCTCTGTTGCGACGATACATGATTTTTACTTCAAATGACGAACAGCAACCACAAATTCTTGATATAGGTAACTTGCATATTGACCCATTGATGCACGAGGTCTGCTTGAATGGGTCAATCATCAATTTAACTGCCAAAGAATTTGACTTGCTATATTTCTTTGCAAAAAATAAGGGCAAAGTTTTTACTAAAAAACAGATTTACCGCGCCGCATGGGAAGATGAGTACGCCTTTGATGACAACAATATCATGGTGCATATAAGGCGCTTACGAAAGAAAATAGAGCCTGACCCAGAAAATCCAATATTCATTTTAACCGTATGGGGTGTTGGATATAAGTTTGGTGGTGATAAAAGATGATGGCGAGCTTTGTAATTATGCTTATTATATTTTGCGTAGGTCAGCTTATATATATCAATTACACTAGAAGCCAGCTAAGAAACTTGCATAATGTCTTGCAAAGTATCAAGAGCGGGAAGAAGGAAAAAATATTTGTAAAAAATACAGGGCTAATAGCAAATATAAGCTATGAAATCAACGGTGTTGTAGAAGATAACGAAGCTCAAATTAATATGCTAAAAAAAACAGAAAAAGCAAACAAACAGATATTAACAAGCCTTTCCCATGATGTGCGTACTCCACTGGCCTCCTTGCTTGGCTATTTGGAGGCTCTTAACAAAGGACTGCCAAGCGCTGATAGTGAGAATGAATATATTTCTGTTGCATATCGTAAAGCAAATGATTTAAAAGCTTTTATTGATATGCTTTTCGAATGGTTTAAGCTCAATTCTAACGAACAGCATTTTAATTTCGAACTGGCTGATATCAATGAAGCTACAAGAGAAATCTTAATAGAGTGGATTCCCGTATTCGAGCAGTCAAATATTAGTCTCGCAGTGGCCGTATGTGATGATGATTTAATGGTTGACATTGATATAACGGCATACAAACGCATACTTAATAACCTTATACAAAATGCTGTTAAGCATGGAGATTGTACACAAATAACCATCTCGGTCAAAAGCTGTGGCAATACTGCCCAGATTGATGTTTCTAACAACGGAAAGCCCATACCTACACAGCACTTGCCCTATATTTTTGAACGCCTTTACAAAGGCGAAACATCGCGCACAGACAAAGGCAGTGGGCTTGGCCTTACAATAACAAAGGAACTTGTGACTGGGCTAAATGGTGAAATATCTGTGTCAAGCCCACAAGGACATGACACGGTTTTTTCAATTGTACTCCCCATTTTGAAGTAAGAAAAAAGTAAGGATTATTAAAGCCCCATGTAAGATTTGCTTAATAAAATTGCTTCAAAGAGGAGGGATGTATCTTGAGCAGCTATGTAATCGAAACAATTGGACTAACAAAAAGATTTGGCGAACAATATGCCGTAAACAACCTGGGGCTTCATGTACCACATGGCAAAATATACGGCTTGCTTGGCAGAAACGGAGCCGGGAAAACTACCACAATGAAAATGATACTAAACCTTGTTCGCCCAACAAGGGGTACAATTTTGCTATTTGGCAATGATTGTACAAAAAATCCAGACAAAGCCTATCGCAAAATAGGCTCTATAATTGAAGCCCCGGGCTTCTACAGCAACTTAACAGGCCATGAAAACCTTAAAATTCTTGCTAAGCTACGAGGGCAGCACCATAAAGATGATATTGACCGTGCCCTTGAAGTAGTTGGGCTTCAATACGAAACAAAAAAGATATACTCCAAATACTCTCAAGGGATGAAACAAAGACTTGGAATTGCCGCCGCTATCATGCACGAGCCAGAACTATTGATACTAGATGAACCCATTAACGGCCTTGACCCCATTGGTATAAACGAAATACGCAAGTTCCTGCTGTCACTATGCAAAGAGCGCGGCACAACTATTTTTATTTCTAGTCATGTTTTAAGCGAAATTGAGCAGTTAGCAGACATTGTATGTGTTGTGCATGAGGGGCGCTTGCTTGAAGAAGTGGACATGCTGGAGTTGCGAAAGAGAAATAGACAATATGTTGAGTTTGCGGTTTCTGATGTAAACACCGCTACATTATTACTAGAACGTCATTTTAATATATCTGATTATATCGTTTGTGATGACAATATCATTAGAGTTTATGATTGTATTGATAAGCGCGGCGAAGTCAATAAGCGCTTCGTTTCACATGGTTTGCTAGTTACAACCGTCAGCGTTAGTGATGAAAAGTTAGAGGATTATTTTTCTAGGTTGATTGGAGGTGGCGGCATTGGCTAACCACATATACTGCGAGCTATTGAAATTAAAGCGTTCAAAAATTGTTCTAATTACGGTGTTAGGCGCGGTGGTAACGCCAGTTTTCATATTTATATTACACTTAACAATACAGTATAGGCAGCCAGATGCCGTATTTGTAATGGCTGATTTTTATGATGGGGCATTGCTTTTCACAATGCTAATGCTTGGGCCAATTGTTTATGTTGTAATAGCAACTTATTTGTTTAGCCGCGAATATACAGAAAACACATTAAAGACCATTCTATCTGTCCCTGTCAAGAAGTTTACATTCATTACGGGTAAGTTTTTAATGCTCTTTTTTTACATTATTTTTTTGACTGGGATTACATGGTTAGTCATGTCAATATTTACTATTATTTTTCATGGTTTTTTTGGGTTTGAGGAGTTTGGTGTTCGGCTTGCAGCAAGGTTCCTTGGCCAGATGATGATTGGGGGTACGTTAATGTTTTTAACAATAACTCCATTTGCTTTTCTTGCCATATGGACAAAGGGGTTTGTAGTTCCACTAATAACAGCGGCAACGGTTGTATTGGGTAATATGATGGTGGTTAATTCGGAATTGGGGGAGTTGTTCCCTTGGGTGTCATCATTTCTTCTGGTAGCTGATGGAGTTAAGCAGTTTGTATATCCCTTTTCCCTTGTCGTTGGTTTGATTGCAGTTGTTTCTATTCTGGGGTTTGTTTTAAGCGTAATTTACTTTCAGAGGAAGGATATTTAATAGCAAATACCTTGAACCCACAACCACCCCTATGCTATATTAAAAGCGCGAAATGCGCTTTTTTTATTACCCGCTTTCCCAGAAAAGGACGGTCAACCACCCCATGATAGACACTGCATTAGTAGGCACAGGTGGCATGATGCCCCTACCGGGCCGCTTTTTATCCTCCATGCTATGCCGCACAGGGGGCAAGATGATTCTAGTAGACTGCGGAGAAGGCACCCAAGTAAGCCTGCGCCTTTTGGGCTGGGGCTTCAAGCAAATAGATATAATATGCTTTACCCACTTCCACGGGGACCATATTTCTGGCCTGCCAGGCCTACTGCTGACTATGGCCAACGCAGAGCGTACAGAGCCATTAAAACTCTTTGGCCCAGCAGGCCTGGCCCATGTAGTCAAAAGCCTATGCGTAATAGCCCAAGACCTGCCCTTTAACCTAGAGTTTACAGAGTGGCCAAACCGCCCCCCTCACAGCTATAAGCCAGGGGACGAAACCCAGCAAGACTATTTCCATTCCTATACAGAGGGCATGTTTACAATAAAAGCACTACCACTATGGCACCGTACCCCCTGCTTTGGCTATAGCTTTGAGCTAATGCGCCGGGGCAAGTTTGACCCAACAAAAGCCAAGGCCCAAGAAATACCATTAAAATTATGGTCACAATTGCAAAAACAAATGGACGCATATATCGTATATAATGGCAAAGCATATAATAGTGACATGGTTCTAGGGCCGCCTCGCAAAGGCTTAAAGCTAGTATTTTGCACAGATACCCGCCCAGTACCTGCCATGGCCCACTTTGCAAAAGACGCAGACCTATTTATCTGCGAAGGCCTATACGGAGACGAAGACCGTAGGGAAAAAGCCGCAGCCCGCAAGCATATGACCTTCCAAGAAGCGGCAGAGATAGCCAAAGCCGCCAATGCAAAAGAGCTATGGCTAACGCATTTTAGCCCCGCAATGCCAGACCCGCACAACTATGTAAAAAACGCAACAAATATCTTCCCAAACTCAGTAGTAGGCAAAGACCGTATGTACAAAACGATAAAATATGAAGAAGAGTAGCCTAGGGGGTAACACATGGCCGAAAAGGATATCCGCACAGACATGGAGCTAATAGAAGCCTGCCTATCCGGCGACCAGGATTGCTTTACCGAGTTGGTAAACCGCTACAAAAACCTGGTCTATTCCATTATACTACGCATGACCAAAGACAAAGACGAAGCCAGCGACCTGGCCCAAGACGTATTCCTAAAGGTCTACAAAAACCTAAGCTCGTACACCATAGCCTTTAGGTTTAGCACCTGGATAATGCGCATAACCAGCAACCACGTTATAGACCATCACCGCAAAAAAAGGCTAGAAACCGTATCCCTAGAAGCCCACATGACCGACACCGGCTTTGTAGGCGGCACCGCAGCCTCCCCAGAGTCTATATACCTAAAGCGGGAGCAAACAGATAGGATAAGCAAGATAATCTCAGGCCTACCGGATATGTACAAAATCCCGGTAGTACTGTACCACCAAGAAGGCCTAAGCTACCAAGAAATATCAGATAGAACCGGCGAACCCTTATCAAAAGTTAAAAACAGAATTTTCCGAGGCCGCAAGCTGTTAAAGGGCCTAATTGAAGCTAGGACTTAGGAGGACAAAAATATGGACTGCAACCAAGCGCAACTGGCAATGATGGAGCATATGGAAAAAACCATCCACCCCGCCCGCGCAAGAGACTTAGCACAACATGTAATGGACTGCGAAGCCTGCCGAGAGTACTATGTAGGCTTTGACATGGCCCTAGAGGTACTAGAGGACGCAGAGCTAAGCACCCCCCCAGCAGATTTTACAGAATGCGTAATGACCCAAGTACGGGAGCTACCGGTTCACTCAAAGCCGGTGCCTATGTCCCTAAGGGTACTGTGGGGCCTTGGGGCCATATTCCTAGGGATTGGGCTGCTGTTTGCCTTTAACCCAGAATGGCTGACTGCCCTAACCGCAGCATCCCCAGTAGTTGAGGGCATACTAACAGCAATGTACACAGCCCGGACTTTTATCACAGAGCAGCTTGCAACTTTAGTGGCCTCCTTTAGCGGCGTAGGCCTTACACTGCTCAATGTGGCTATCGTCTTTGTGGTGGTAGTAGGCGCACTGCTGGCAGTACTCCAACGCGCAGAAAAGCGCACCAATCTATGATAATACTAGGTATAGAAACAAGCTGTGACGAAACCGCCGCCGCCGTAGTACAGGATGGTCGGCGGGTTCTTTCTAATATAATAGCCTCCCAAACTCAGTTACACGCCCCCTTTGGCGGGGTAGTGCCAGAGATTGCCGCCCGGCGGCATATAGAAACCATAGGCTACATCGTAGACCAGGCATTACAAGAGGCAAAGCTAACTTTACCAGAAATAGACGGCTACGCAGTAGCCAACGGCCCCGGCCTAGCCGGTGCCCTACTGGTAGGCCTAAACTACGCAAAAGCCCTATCATACGCAAACAATAAGCCCCTCGCAGGTGTACACCATATCGAGGGGCATGTTTGCGCCAATTATTTGGACAGCGGCCTAGAGCCGCCTTTTTTGTGCCTGGTTGTAAGCGGCGGCCACACAGTGATACTAGGAGTAGAAGACTACGACACCTACAATGTACTAGGCAGCACCAGAGACGATGCCGCAGGCGAAGCTTTCGACAAGGTAGCGCGGCTGCTAGGACTCCCCTACCCTGGCGGCCCAGAGATAGACAAGCTGGCACGGGTAGGCCAAAGTGATGCCTACCCCTTCCCAAGGGCCAAGGTAGACGGGTACGATTTCAGCTTTAGCGGCCTTAAAACAGCGGCACGGGATGTAATTGCCAAGATGGCAAGCCAGAAAACGCCGATGAAAAGCTGCGGAGAATCGACCCTAGAGGCGGCGCTGGATACAACTTCTCAAGCTCAAACCTCAGATTTGCCAAATATAGCAGCATCATTTCAACAGGCAGTTGTGGATGTATTGGTGGGCAAAACCCTCAAGGCCTGTACAGAACTGGGATACCGCCAAGTAGCCCTAGCCGGTGGAGTAGCTTGCAACAATGGCCTACGCACTGCAATGGCCACAGCCTGCGAGGCCAAGGGCCTTCCCCTATTTATGCCACCGCCAATTTATTGCACAGACAACGCCGCCATGATTGCCGCAAGGGGATACTACCGCCTGGTTGCCGGCAAATCCGACGGCTTAGAGCTTAACGCATATCCTGGGCGGATGGTATAGGCGTTGCCTCACTCCCGAACAGCCTCAACTTCCTGCAACCGCGGCGCAATCTGCCGTTGTTGTTACCTCCACTCCCGCACAGCCTCAACCATAGCAACATAATGCCCGGCAGGCACATACTCAGGGATGGAGTTCCCCGACCCAAAGGCAATCCCTCCGGCATTTTCATATTGCCCACATTGCTTAAGAACATCTTTCACATACTCCTTAATCTCAACAGGAGACAACCGGCAAACCGCATCTGTATCAATGCCTCCAAAGTTGCCAATCTGGGCCCCGTATTTCTCTACCCATACAGGAAAAAGCCCAATCTGGTCTTCGTTGGAGTGCTTTGCATTTATTTTTGCCACATTAATCATATCCGGCATAACATCAAATATATACCCACAGGAATGCAGCAAAAAGGGCTTATTACAGGAATGTATAAAGGCGATAATCTTAGCATATTCTGGGACAACAAGCTGCCGTATATCCTCTGCTGGAAGCAGTGTGTTGGTCTTAAAGCCTAAGTCATCTCCAAAGCGCAGCACACAGTACATATCCCCATACCGTGCCATAAAGCGCTTCCAAATACATAGGGACACATCTCCCATTTTCTTGAAAAGAGCCCTGTACAGCACTGGGTCGTCACTTGCAATAAAGGCCAGGTTCATATACCCGATTATATCTTGAATACACTCAAAAACACCGTTTCCAACACCGCCAATAGCCTTCATACCAGGGGGCAAGGCTTTTTCCAATGCATCAAAATATGGGGTGTTGGCGGCAAAATACAAGTCCTCTATCTCGTCCCATGGGTATTTTTCAAAATCCTCATAAGTATTAATAACCGATGCCCCATGGCCCATCAAAAGCCCGCTATGGGGCATTATATTGCCTATGCACCGCTCAAAGGACACAGAGTCATAACCCATTTTTAAATAAAAGTCTATGAAATGTGTAAAATACTCTTCCTTCTCTCTCTGGCTTCCCTTAAACAAATGGCCAAATTCCTTACCCAGCACATCCTCCATTACTTTGTCGGAAATCAAATGCTCGTATAAGGGCAGACGGGCCGCCGCCTTATTGTATGCCGCGTCTTGGATATTCTTATAATCCGGTTGAAATGTCATTTTTTCGTTTCCTTCCCCTCCCTGTACTGAGCAGGGGTCATTTGGTACTGCTTTTTAAACAGGGAGTAAAAATAATTTGTATTCAAAATCCCAACAGCCTCGCTAATTTTTTGTACTGTTAGCTTTGTGTCTGTAAGCATCTCTGCCGCCTTCACCATCCTAATACGGGCCAGATAATCATTAAAGCTCATGCCAGTATGAAGGGAAAATGTCTTGCCAAGATACGCCGATGTAAGCCCAACCTGGTCCGCAAGTACAGTCAAAGACAGGGCAGGGTCATAAAAATGCTCTTCGATATGGTCCTTAACCTGCTCCATGGTCTTTTCCCGGCCTGTTCTGCGCATTGCGTAAAAACGGTGAGCCATTGCAGTCACAAAGCCTATTATCACCTGTCGCAAAGTTCGTACATTCTGGGCAGCGCTTACCTCCTGGGGCAAAGACAATAAGGCCCGGATGGATGCATCGTCCTTATCAAAATATCGCGCAAAATTATCCAGCACCGAAAGGGCCGTATGCTGGAAATATGTCTTGGTCATTTCAAAGCTCAGGTTAACCATAGAGCGGAGAGCCATATCAAACTCTCCCTCGCAGGCCTCAATATTATTAGAGCGGATATACTCCGTAAATTTCTCGTGAAGGCCGCTAAAATACTGCTCTGCGCTTATCGTGCCTGTCCCTTCGTCCAGATAATGAAACACACTGCCAGTTGCGTGGAGGGGGCGGGTTTTTATGGCAATCATGGCCTGCTCAAAGGAGATATTTATATGCTGCCAGCCACTACACACATCCCCAATGCAAAAGGTGGCCTCAACCAAGCATTCGTTCTCCATTGCGGATATTACCTCTTCCAGGCTCTTGGCAAAGGCCGTGTTAAGGCTGCCTTCGTCCAAATACACTAAAATCGCAAAGGTGCTCTCTCGGATACGAGAAAACTCCATCCCATAAAAACGGCCCACTACCTCTGCCGTAATCCGTTCCAATATATATGGAGATATGAAAATGCCGCTATCTGGGTGAGGGGCACTCATTGGGGAGCATTCTATTACCACCACCCCATAATATGGGGAGTCTAGGCGGATATTAAGACGCTGGTAGATTTGGGCCTGGGCGGTAATCTTGTCAATTTCCCCTTCAAAGAGATAGTTTAAATATTGATGCTTACTAAGGTTATAGGCATTTATAAGGCCCTGGTCTAGCTGGTCGGCCTTGGCATACATATTGGAAAATGCCTCCCCAAGCTGCTCCAGCTCGTTACGCTTTTCGTCTGCAACCCCGGCAGAGACAAAGCGCTCATACAAATTACCAATGGGCTTATACAGCATATCGCTATATCTTCTGGAGATGATATACCCAAATGCCAACGAAACCCCAAGTAGCAACAAGGACAAAATAAGAAAGGGAGCAAGCCCTGTAAGTATATGGGTATATGGCACCATATTAACAACCAGCCAGTCCATCTCGGTAGCCCGTGCATAGGTTATAAACCACCCACGGTAAATTAAATGGCCAGAACCTGAAGAAAAAAATGACTCATCCCCAAATGGCGGGAAGCTAAGGGAAGAGGGGTCTGTATCCATAAACCTGCTGTCTCCTCGCTGGGCGGTCATTGCAGCCACAATGCCGCCAGAGGCATCTATAAACACTACCTGCTGCTCTTGGCCATCTACCCGGATATTCCCTACAATGGTATCCAAATACGCAGCGTCCACATCCAGCACAATCAGGCCAGGAGGGAACCCATGCCGCAAAAACACAGGGAAAACAAAGGTATACACCATAACGCTCCGGGTAGACTGGGTAGCAAAATGCACACCAATTGGCCGCCTAAGGGCCACATACCGCTGCCCGGCAAGGCCCTCATAAAAAACCTCCGGCCCAAAAACCTCCCTATCCCCTACACAGGAATTGCTCTGGAACCGCTCTGTCACCGAGTTGTAAAACCCCACATATCTGATATGGGGGTACCCGCTTTGGATAGTCCTAAGCCGCTGGCTTGCCCGAAATTCCTGTAAACGGTCTACCTCCGTGGCCATAAGGGTGGCAAAAATATCCCGGTCGGCCAGCACTTGATGGCTAACAGACTCCAAGGTGCTTAAAAGGAAGTCTGCCTTTGTGCTAACCTGCTCTAGCTGGGCAATGGAATAATTGCGTACCGTCCTGGTTTGAATCCCTACAAACAAAAGTACAAGCATAAGGGCAATAGCCAGCTCAGCAAATACCGCCACATGAAAAAATGACCATAAATATTTTTTGTTGAGACTATCTTTGCCCAATTTATCCACCTCCTACCAAAGATAAATTATACATATTTCACACAGGACAATATCATATTTTTAATTGTTGCCCTAGTATATTCACAAAAATTATAAAGTCTCTAAAAAATTGTAGTGCCGGTTTTCTAAAAAAATATAGGTTTATCGGATTTTTTTAGTTTACGTGGCTAGGGGTTGTTTCATATATTTAATGCCTTGGAGGTGCAACATGGTTAAAAAGGGTAAGAGTAAACGTAAAAATGTTTTTGTAGAGATATGGAGCAATAAGGCTTTATATTTGCTGGCCCTTCCTGCAATTATTTATACCTTTGTTTATTCATATATGACTTTGCCCTACATGGCTATAGCCTTCCAGCGGTTTCATTTTAGCACCGGCATCTTTAGCCCCTTTGTAGGGCTTCAAAATTTTCAACATTTCTTTGGCTCTACTTGGGCTTGGATTGTTACCCGCAATACCTTGGTTATTAATGTGCTTTTTCTGGTTGTAGGTACTTTTCTTGCTGTGTTTTTGGCAATTGCTCTCAACGAAATCCCTGCAAAAAAATATCTTAAGATATGCCAGTCTACTATGTTGTTTC
>Ga0123355_10021922_pt1 | contig 10236 bp, 11 predicted proteins | sample TergutEmb28metaG_3_FD_89872 | JGI IMG/M metagenome (GOLD analysis project Ga0123355, IMG submission 89872) | Embiratermes neotenicus P1 segment gut microbial communities from Petit-Saut dam, French Guiana - Emb289 P1 | ecosystem: Host-associated > Arthropoda: Insects > Digestive system > Gut ... | reverse complement strand
GCGCGCTTGCCATCGAGCCGCGTGTGCTGCTGCTGGACGAACCGCTGTCTGCCCTGGATGCGAAGGTCAGGCTGCAGCTTCGCGAGCAGATCCGGACGCTGCAACAGCGGCTGGGCACGACGACGCTGTTTGTCACGCACGATCAGGAGGAAGCCCTGTCGATGGCCGACCGGGTCGGTGTCATGCGGGACGGACGGCTGGAGCAGGTCGCCGTGCCCAGCGAGCTGTACTCCCGGCCCGCCACCGTGTTCGTGGCGGAGTTCGTCGGCACGATGAACCGCGTCCCCGGCGACTACGGCGGCCAGGACGACGTCAGCATCCTGGGCTCGGTAGTGCCCGTGGGCGGCGACCGGCCCGTCGGTCTGGCCGGCCAGGTGGACGTGCTGGTCCGCCCGGAAGGCCTGACCGTCGACGTCGCGCCGGGCGGCAACGGCATCGTGACCGACCGGACCTTCCTCGGCTCGCTGACCAGGGTCACCGTACTGCTGTCCGGAGACGTCGAGGTCAAGGTCGACAAGCCCAGCGCCGCGGCGGCCAGCCTCGTGCCCGGCACCTCGGTCCAGGTGGCGATGGCGGGTACCGAGCCCGTCCTGGTGGCCGCGCCGGTATGACTCGCCGGCCTTAGCCCTCGCTGAGAAGCTGGTGGAGGATGAAGTCCTGCCACCGGCCGGCAATTCTCAGGTACCGCGGCGCGTGGCCGATCCGGACAAATCCGTTCCGTTCGAGGACACGCTGGGAGGCCACATTGTCCTCGAGGGTGTCGGCCTGAAGGCGGTGCAGGCCGAGCTCGGTAAAAGCGACCCGGATAATGTCGCGCACGGCCATGGTCGCGACGCCGCGCCCGCCGGCGGTTTCCGCGAGCCAGTATCCGAGGCTGGCAGACTGAAATGCGCCCCGCACAATGGTGTTGAGGTTGACCCGGCCCACGACACTCCCGTCGGAGTCGAGAATCACGTAGGGCAGCCCGCGGCCCTGCTCATGCTCAGCAAGCGCGGCGCTGATGGACGCACGCTGGCCCGCCTCGGTGAAGTATCGCTCATCATGGAGCGGCTCCCAGGGAGCGAGAAACTCGCGGTTGGCCCTGACCAGCTGGGCCAGAACGGGCGCATCGTCCAGCGTGATCAGCCGGCAGGTAGGCACCGGCCTATTGTTTCGGTCCCGAACCGGGTCCCGCCCGCGGGGGCAGTGTCGCAGGCTGACTAGCTCGCCCAGACGCCCAGCTTGTCGGGCTCCGCTGTCGCGGCGACCTCGGCCAGGAAGACGCGGGCCCGGCTGAAGGCCTCGCCGACGGCATGCTCGGCCAGCCGCCCCTGGTAGGCGCTATACCGGTCCAGCTCCCACTCCTGAGCGCCCGGAGACAGCGCGGTGAGGCAGGGCTCCGGCAGCGGCCGCCAGGTCCAGTTCGCGATGCGGTCCGCGGCCCGGCCGCGTGAGCGCGGTGCGCCCGTGACGAAGTCGACGTGGTCGATGTCGTGGCCCATGTGGTTGCGCACAAAACGAAGGCCGCCCAGCGACTCCTCGATCGTCAGCCGATCCGCGGCGGGTGCTTCCGCGAGGATCCGGTCGTACGTGTCCGGGTGATAGCGGACCATGGTGGCGTCCACGATGGTGACCCACCAGACGGCCTCCCCGATCACGGCCATGGCACGGGCGCCATCCCAGGCCTTAACCCGGGGGAGCCGGTCGATGGTTTCCACCATGGCGGAAATGGACCAGTCGAGCGCGCTTGCCTCTCCCGGCGGGTAATGCATCGTGCCGCGATTCCACGCCACCCTGCATCGGGTCGAGCAGAACCGGCCGTGCTCGCGGCGCGGAAGGAACAGTTCGCCGCAGTTCTCGCAGGCCCGGGGCTCACCCACGACATCAGGTTACGCGTAACCGGCAGCGCGGCAGACCACCTTGGCGAGCGCCTTAAGGCCGGGGACCGCCGTCGAAAAGCTAGACGTCCTGCATTCATTTCACGTTCACTTGTCCGTCGACGGCGCGTCGTCGCATAACCTAGCCTGACATGTCGCTATCGTCGGGACATATCGCTGCCCGAGCCGCCTAGCAAAGCGGCATCCTGGCCCAGCCTGCCGACCCATCCGCGTGCCCGCGCTCGAAAGGAAGACTCGTGACCCCAGCCGGCTCTGCCGACCTGATCGTGTCACTCGACGAGGCGCCCCTGGGCCGGGCTCATCGTCGCCCCGTACTGGTAGCCGGCATGGGATTCTTCACCGATGCCTACGACCTGTTCGTGATCGGTGTGGCCGGGGCGCTGGTCAAGCAGGACTGGCACCTGAGCTCCGCCAGGCTGGCTCTGCTCAACGCCACGATGCTGGGGGCGGCGGTACTGGGCGCACTGATCTTCGGGCGGCTCGCGGACGCGCTCGGCCGCAAGCGGGTGTACTGGCTGGTTGCCGCGATCATGGCGGTAGCCGCTCTCGGCTCGGCGGTAGCGCCCTCGTTCTGGGTTCTCATCGGCTGCCGGTTCCTCCTCGGCATCGGTGTCGGCGGCGACTATCCGGTCAGCGCGGTGCTCATGACCGAGTACGCCAACCGCAAGGACCGGGGCCGGCTCGTCGGCCTGGTGTTCTCGACCCAGGCGCTGGGCCTGATCATCGGGCCGCTCATCGCACTGGGCTGTCTGGGCGCGGGCGCCGGCCCCGACATGACCTGGCGGGTCCTGCTCGCGCTGGGCGCGGTCCCCGCGGCCGCTGTCGTCTATCTGCGCCGCAGGTTGCCCGAGTCACCCCGCTACCGGGCGCACGCAGCGATGAGGAGTCAGCGGCAGGCGACCGGGCGGGCCGTCGTGCACGGTGGCCTGCGGGCGTTCCTGACCAACCCGAAGCTGCTTGTCACGCTTGCGGCCACGGCGGGGTGCTGGTTCCTGCTTGATTACGCGTTCTACGGCAACACGATCTCCGCGCCGCTGATCATCGGCCTGATCTCGCCCCACTCGTCCCCCATGACCACCATCGCTATTCAGCTCGCGATCTTCGTAGCGGCTGCCCTGCCCGGCTACGCGCTGGCGATCGCCCGCGTCGACCGCATGGGGCACCGCAGGCTCCAGCTGCTCGGCTTCCTGGTGATGGCGCTCTGCTTCGCCACGATCGGGCTCGTGCCCGGCGTGACCACTGCAGTCGCGCCGTTCCTGGTCGCGTACGGGATCAGCTACTTCTTCACCGAGTTCGGTCCGAACGTGACGACCTTCATGCTGCCGGGCGAGGTGTTCCCGGTGTCGGTCAGGGCGACCGGGCACGGCATCTCGGCCGGCGTCGGCAAGCTGGGCGCGTGCATCGGTGTCTTCCTGTTCCCCGTCCTGCAGTCGACCCTTGGCCTGCGCGGCACGCTGCTGCTCACCGCTTGTGTAGCGGTCCTCGGCGGCCTGCTGACACTGGTGCTGCCCGAGCCGGCCAGACGCAGCCTGCATGACATCTCCGCCAGGTACGCGGTCGTATCGGCGGCAGGCCCGCTGCGCGCGGACGCAGACCGGAGCCGTGCGGCCATCGCGAGCTAGGCAGTATCGGGCCGCGGCCGGCTAGGCCAGCCCGTGGGCTGCGGTGGCGATTCCGACGAGCCGCACCAGGTCGGTGATGGAGTCCAGGATGTGCGGGGCGCCCGCGGCGGCCAGTGTCTCGCGACTGGCCGAGCCGGTGGTGACGCCAGCCACCAGCCCCGCGCCGGCCCGGAGACCCGATTCCACGTCGGCGGCGGTGTCCCCGGCGACCGCGAGTTCGCTGACCGCGCCGCCGCCGAGCCGCAGCAGCGCCGTCAGCGGCATGTCCGGCCAGGGACGCCCGCGCCCGGCGTCAGCGGGCGACAGCGCGAGGTCGATCAGCGGCCGCCACCCGAGAGCGTCCAGCACCGCGTCCCGCGTCACTGGCGCAAAGCCGGTGCACAGGCAGACCTTGACCCCTGCCGCGCGCAGGGCGGTGATCGTCTCGAGCGCCCCCGGCAGCGGAGTTACCAGCCCGGCGCGCACCGACTCGGCGTAGCTGGACTCGAAGCGGCGGTTGGCCCGCTGAGCGCGGTCCTCGTCGCCGAGCAGCCGGCGGAAAACCTCGATCTTGGACTGACCCATGGTGTCGTCCACCACGGTGAGCGCGTCGTCGTACCCGGCGGCGCCCGGCACAAGCCCGAACTCGGCAACGGCAGCCCGGAAGGCCGCCAGCACGCTGCCGTCGTCTGACACCGTTGTCCCCGCCATGTCCAGGCAGGCGACCGTGATCTGCCGCATGACCCTCACTCCTTTGCCGGCTGCGCGAACGTTTCCTCGGCGATAGCGGGCGAGCAGGTCATCCCGCGCCCGCCGGGCCCGGTCACCAGGACGACGCCGGGTGCAACCTGCGACCGGTGGTAGAGCTCATCGGGGCCGGTGACCTGGCTGTACACCCCGGCCCAGCGGCGGCGCACGGCCGGCAGCGGCCGACCGAGGAGCTGCTCCGCCCTCGCCCGCAGGTGGTCGTAGGGCGCCTCGTCGAGGTCGAAGTCGAACGGCTCGTCGTAGCAATGCGTATCGCCGATGGTCAGGCTGCCGTCCAGGCGCTGGACCAGCAGCAACTGGGCCGCCGCCGCCGCCGCGACCGGCGCCTGGGGCGCGAGCCGTGCCCGGCCCGGCAGATCGAACGCCGGGTAATACCGGAGCGAGTCACCATCAGCCACGGAGGTGGTCAGCCGGCCCGCGAACGGATCGGTCTGCAGCATCTGCAGCCGCACCCGTCGCACGGGCGGCCGCGTGTACCCGGCCAGGTGCGGGCCGGCTATCCCGGTGTGCGCGGCACCCGGACACAGCACTACCAGGTCGCCCCGGTGCCACTCCCCCTGGTGGTCGCGGACCGCGTGCGGCGCGACGTCGACCGCCTCCCGTCCGGGCAGCCACTGATAGCCGCCGCCCGCAAGAAGGTAGTCGCGCACGGCCGCGGGAACCCGCCGCGGCTCGACTATGGCGTCCCGGCGGCACAGCAGCGCGCCGGTGAACTCGCCGCGCAGGGCAGGATTCAGCTCGGTGGCCGCCGACTGATCGAGCAGCTCGAAGCCCCGCTCGGCCGCATCCGGCCGGGCCGCTGCCTCCCTCAGGAGGCCGAGCTCGGCCTCGTCGGTCGCCACCGTCAGCGAGCCCTGGGCCCGGAATCCGGTCGCGGGGACCTTAGCCGCCAGCTCCTCCCACAGCGTCCTCGCCCGCTGGGCCAGCGCCAGCTCGGCACCCGGCGCACGGCCGCTGACCCAGACCAGGCCGAAGTTGCGCACGCTGGCGCCACGCGCCCCTTCCTCGCGCTCGAGGTGCACGACAGTGAGCCCACGGCTGCTGGCCTGCACGGCGTGCATGAGGCCCAGTACACCGCCACCGACGATCACGACCTGGCCGTCCATGCACGCTCCCCCGCGACAGCTCGTCAATCGTCGGCGGCCAGTCAGACGTGCCTGCCCGGCCAGATGGCAGGCGCGGCACCCTGGCTGGGCTCCGTTACGCGACGAATGTTCCTTTAGCCGGGAGTGTAACCACGAGGCCGCGCTGCCGCAGTTCCTCCACCGCCCGGCGGGCAGTCCCGACGGCAACCTGGTAGTCAGCCGCGAGGTCGCGCTCAGCGGGCAGCCGCGAGCCGGATCGCAATTCGCCAGCCTCGATCCGCGCCGCGATGTGGTCAGCAACGCCGATGTAGACGTACACCGGCCCGAGAGAGTTCGCGTCGAACTTCGGCACCCTGGCCACGAAGATCACCCTAGAACGCCCCTGAACTGCGCAAAGATTCAGAGTGCTCTCTACTGCTCTCTACCGCTCTACAGTGCGCTATGCTGACCGGCATGAGCCACAGCCAGGCAGAGCCCGCCTCTGAAGAGCCGAGTCATGCACACCAGAGCAAGTCCGCCGCCAGGCCGATGGAAAGCACCCGCATCGCCCTCAGCGACACCGCCGCCCTCGCCGACCTCCAGGCGCACTGGGGCAGCGCGTACGTGATCGGCCTCGATGGCGACATCTGGTCGGCCACGTTCCGCGGTACCGCGGACGAGCTTCGCGCCCACACGTCCCTCGAGTTGCGCATCCTGATCCGCGCCGACTACGCCTACCGGCGGCAGGCCGGCGGCCAGCCGGCCACCGGGGGCGACCGGATGTCGATGTAGGGCCCGTCCGGCCACGCTGGCCGTACGCTTGTCGCCAGTGCATCAGTGAACCGGGAGGCAGGCAGTGGCGCACGTCCTTGGCATCGATATCGGCGGAACGGGCATCAAGGCTGCCCCTGTGGACACGCAGACGGGTCAGCTCACCGCAGAGCGGCAGAAGATCCAGACGCCCCACCCCGCCACACCCGATGCGGTCATGGACGTCGCGGCCCGCCTCGTGCAGGACTTCGGCTGGACGGGCCCGGTCGGCCTCACCTTTCCCGGCGTCGTCGTCTCGGGAGTCGTTCACACGGCCGCCAACGTGGACCACTCCTGGATCGGCGTCGACGCCGGCAAGGCCTTCGAGAGCGCCACCAAGCTCACGGCCACCGTGCTCAACGACGCCGATGCGGCGGGAGCAGCCGAGATGCGATTCGGCGCGGGCAAGGGAGTCGGCGGCACCGTTCTGCTCCTCACCTTCGGCACCGGCATCGGCAGCGCCCTCTTTACCGATGGCGTGCTCGTGCCCAACACCGAGTTCGGGCACATCCAGGTCCGCGGCAAGGATGCCGAGAAGCGCGCCTCGGAACTAGCGCGCGAGGAGCACGACCTGAGCTGGGATGACTGGGCTGAGCGGGTGGACGAATACCTGGCTCAGGTGGAGGCGCTGCTGTCGCCCGGCCTGATCATCATCGGCGGCGGCATCAGCCGGAAATCCGACAAGTTCGTTCCGCTCCTGACCGGCCTGCGGGCCAGCGTGGTCCCCGCCACCCTGCAGAACGACGCGGGCATCGTCGGCGCAGCGCTGGCGTCCGATGCCGCCAGCGCGACCCTCCACCTCTAGCGCGGGCTGGGTCCGCCGGACTGGCCTCGCTGACCCTCTGCCGCCTCGCCGGGCCCGTCCGGACCTGGCTGATGATCGGTCCCGTCCGGATGAGGGCGCGGGCTGAACGTATCCATGCCCGGCATCGGGACCGCGTCGTAGCCGCCCTGCTGCCGGGCTCGCAGCGCGCCGATCAGCACGATGCCGCCCGCAACGGCTGCCGCCGCGAGCGGCCAGAATGCGAGCGCGCCCTGCGAGCCGAGCGAGATCGGCGCGTACAGCAGCGCGCCGGGCTTGCTCGTCGCGAGCACGTGGTTGAAGCCGGGCGCGCCGGACTGCCGGTGCCCGAGCCACATGGAGACGAACGCCGCCGCTGTCGCGCCGATCGCGATCCCGGCCATGGGCACCGGCCCGTAGCGCCGGACCCCGCCGAGGTAGCCGAGCAGCCCTATCAGCGCGCCCCCGACCACCGCGATCAGGCAATACCAGCCGTCGGCGGCGATAAACGCGCTGGTCTCCGGGTTAGTGGCGTAGGCGGTCGGCGGATTCAGCGTGACTACCTGGTAGAGGACGCGCGGCGAGACAGCGGCCCAGATCAGGCCGCCAGCCACCCCGATCACGACGCTGGCCACGATGATCAGGCAGGCGGCAACCATGGCGCGGCCCTGCACCGGGCTCTGAGGCTGGTGGACGGTATCAGTCATGGCTGCGTAGCAGAGTACGGGAGCCGGCCGGGATGCCGGACGGCGGCGGGATCTAGGTCATCATTCCTACTCCTACCCCCTTGGCCGCCGGGGTGCCAATTTCCGGTAACGGGGGGTCTGGCCTCGCACCAGGCTCTGGTACTGTCGCGAACGCGACAGAACTCAACTGCTCGCGCGCAGGATGAGAGAGGCCGATGATCGAGGTCAGAGATCTCACCAAGCGGTTCGGGAACAAGGTGGCCGTCGATCACCTGTCGTTCAGCGTCCAGCCAGGTCGTGTGACGGGATTCCTCGGACCGAACGGCGCCGGGAAGTCCACCACGATGAGGCTCATCCTCGGGCTGGACCACCCCACCAGCGGCTCGGCGACCATCTTCGGCAGGCCCTACGACAAGCTGGACAACCCGCTCCGGACCGTCGGGGCGCTGCTCGAGTCCAAGTCGGTGCACCCCGGCCGTAGCGCGCGAAACCACCTGCTGTTCCTGGCCGAGACCCAGGGCCTGCCCGCGAAGCGGGTTGACGAGATGCTCGACCTAGTCGGCCTGCGCGACGTCGGGGCCAGGCGGGCGCGGAGCTATTCCCTGGGCATGAGCCAGCGGCTCGGCGTGGCCGCGGCGCTCCTCGGCGACCCGCAGGTGCTGCTGCTGGACGAGCCGGTGAACGGGCTCGACCCCGAGGGCGTGCTGTGGATCAGGAATCTGATGAAGCATCTCGCCAGCCAGGGCAAGACGGTGCTGGTGTCCAGCCACCTGATGAACGAGATGGCAGTCACGGCAGACCACCTCATCGTCATCGGCCGTGGCCGGCTGCTCGCCGCTGCCCCGACCGCGGAGGTCGTCGCTCGCGGGTCTGGCCAGTCGGTTCGCGTCCGGACCCCCGACGCTGACCGGCTCGCCGCGCTGATCACCGACGCTGGCGGCAGCGTCATCCACGGGAGCAACGGCGGCGGTCCCGTGGGCGACCCCGACGACAACACCCCGGTGCTGACCGTGACCGGACTGCCAGCGGCGCGGATCGGTCAGCTAGCAGCGTCCGCGGCGATCGTGCTGCACGAGCTGACGCCGCAGCTCGCCACGCTCGAGGACGCGTTCCTCGAGCTAACCTCCGACAGCCTTGAGTTCGGCCACCGGAACGAGGGCGTTCCGGCGCAGGCCATCGATGGGAGCGTCCGATGAGCGTAACCGGAGCCACCGCCGAGGTCTCGCCGGCCGTCGCCCCGCAGGGTCGGCGCGCGGGCTTCGGCCACGTCCTGCTCGGCGAGTGGACGAAGATCCGCTCGGTCCGGTCGACCGTCTGGTCACTGGTCATCTACATAGTCCTCACGCTCGGCCTCAGCGCGCTGCTCTGCTGGCTCACGGTTCATGCCGTCCAGACTGGCCGGGCGCCGCGGCGGGGATCTGAGCTGATGACCGACCCGGCGAGTTTCATCCTGGGCACCGGGCTGGCGTTCGGCCAGCTCGCGATCGCGGTGCTCGGCGTGCTGGTGATGACCAGTGAGTACTCGACTGGCACCATTCGCGCGTCCCTGCTGGCCGTACCCAGGCGACTGTGGGTTCTGGTCGCCAAGTGCGCCGTGTTCGCGCTATTGATCTTCGTCGTCAGCGAGATCGTCACGTTCTGCTCCTTCTTCATCGGCGCGGCTATCGTGCATCCGGTGACCGTCGTCTCGCTGAGCCAGCCCAACGTCACGAGGGCCGTCATCGGCACCGGGCTCTACCTGACCGTTCTCGGCCTGTTCGCGCTCGCGATCGGCGCGCTGATCCGGCACACCGCCGGAGGGATCGCCGTCGTGATCGGCGTCGTGCTCGTCGTGGGGCCGATACTCGGCCTGCTCGACTCCTACGACTGGGGCAAGCACGTCCACGACTGGTTCCCCACCGTGGCGGGTGCCTACATCGTCGCCGTCCACCAGGCTTCTGACCAGGTGCTGTCCCCGTGGCAGGGCTTCGCCGTGTTCTGCGGCTGGACTGCCCTGCTCCTCATCGTCGGCGGGTACCTGCTCAGACGCCGGGACGCCTGAGTTTCAGTCCGCCCTGGCGGACGTGACCACCAGCGCGTAGGCGCGGCTGATAGCAGCGCGGTCAGCCGCCTCGCTGACCGTAGTTGCGCTGAGGCGCTCGATCATGTCTGCCTGATCGAGCAGCACCTGCCGCTCCCGGCCGGGCGGGGTCCGCTCGACGACCTTGGCCAGCGCGCCGAGCTGCCTGATCATCACGGCAGGCATGCCGGCGGACGCCTGCCGTACCATGTCGCAGGCGCGCTGGACCAGCCGCTCCCAGGTGGCCTCGGTGGTGATGACCCGGACGGCCCCGCCGGCGTCCCGGTAGACCCGGGTCGGCTGCCACCGGCCTGCCACCTGGCACAGGCTGTCGCCGATCCAGTCGATGCAGGTCAGCGCCGTGAAGGTGTCGTTGATCGCGGCGGACAGCGCCCGGATGCAGATCTCCACGAGCTGGTCAACGCCGAAGGAGACATCCTGCGCCAGCGTCCGGTACGGGCCGGTGACATGCGCAGCTGCCAGCTCGCGCACGACCACGCTGGTCGCCTCGGGCGGCCAGACGGCCGCATACTGCTGCCCGGCCACGATGAAGTGGCCGGCCCGGAACAGCACGTGGATGACCGCATCCG
>Ga0123355_10021921_pt1 | contig 10236 bp, 10 predicted proteins | sample TergutEmb28metaG_3_FD_89872 | JGI IMG/M metagenome (GOLD analysis project Ga0123355, IMG submission 89872) | Embiratermes neotenicus P1 segment gut microbial communities from Petit-Saut dam, French Guiana - Emb289 P1 | ecosystem: Host-associated > Arthropoda: Insects > Digestive system > Gut ... | reverse complement strand
GTTTTTTCACGGGACATTTAAATTTACGTACTAAACCAGAAACGCTTTAGAGCGTTTAGAGGGGGAGGGGACTTTTAAATCCCGAGCGCTTTGGAGCGTTAGGGAGGGGAAAGGGTTAATGATTGACTTATGTAATCTGGACTGCCCGTGGCAACGTACACCCTGTGACTTGGTACTGTGCTGAGGCATGATCACACGCGGCACAATGTCCAGAAGCCCGACAACTCTGAACAGTAATTACCCCCAAAACTTTCCGTAATTTCTGGATGCTTTGGCATAACTACGAGAGAACAAAAGACACTTCTTCACGAGACGTCGAACAACGCAGACGACTAAACACTCGCTATGGGTACATTACTATCCTCCGAGTTCTCACCTTGTTGTAGTTCACTTACTAGTATACAATAAACCTCCCATATATTCAGCATGGTGAGTTATTACTAGAGCAAGGAACCTTTACCTCTGAGCCCTGACCGAGGTTTGAGTTTCGCCCCCTTCAGAGAGCAACATCCACGATATGTTCTCTACTGGGATGCAACAATGCTTCAAAAACACCTCCCTCTGTATTTATAGCCATGAAATTTAAAGAACTCTCAGCAAAGAAACATTGAGAGGGACTTCTATTAATTAAATTGTTACTATTTATTTATCTCCTCTTTGTAACCTTATTCTCTGATATGCCTTCCTGTTTTATAGTCAGTAAGTAGGAAAGGCCCACTTTTCTAGTGATGAGTAAGTTGGTTCCCCATGTGCCATTTTTCCAGTAATATAAGCTCACAGTTTCACTGTTCATGAGATTTTTCATGAATGTAACCTATGCAGTTGGGAAGGGGTTGCTGTATATTGATCAGTACTAGTACAAGCTGCATCATAAATTCGCTGCACAAGGTCAGTATTTATTCTCAGTATTTTGAGGCTTTCCAACACAGTGTTTGTGCAAGAAGAATCCTGATGAAAAATAGTTTACTTCCAAAATATTGTATGTTGTCACTAACTTTATATTCCACATCAGTCACTGCAGAGTATGTACGTATGTGTGTGTGTATATATATATATATATATGCACATACATAACTATGCACATACGTACATTCCAACATACATACATTCCATGGAGATGTGTCATATAGGCAGTAGGATGTGGAACAAGTCATAAATGCACAAAATATACAAATTTACAGTGTAAAAAACATCTTACAAAAACAGTAATATAAATCATCTTTACACATTGGAATCCATCTATAGAGTATAAGGACTGTGTATGTAGGTACTGTCTAAAGGCTTCTTTAAATATTATCATTCTTGGGGACTGTCACACTACATGGTAAACTGTTAAAAATTTTTATGCTAGCATAGCATGTACTTTTTTGAAAACAAGATAAGTTGGCTATTTGGTATATGAAGATTATGCTTATTCCTTGTATGAATATTGCATATAGATGAATCTGTTTGAAAAGTTCCTGATTGTTGATAATGGAGTTCATTATTTGAAAGTATATACTGGCATGGAAGAAATAGAACCTCTAATTATTTAAAGAGACTCCTTTTTTGATGGTCTGAGTTGTGCATTGGCCATAATTCTGATGATTTTCTGTTGTAAAGTGAAAATCTTCCCACAGTTGGAAGAATAACCCTCCAAAATTATTCCATATACTATAATAGAATGAAAGTGTACACAGTAAATGGATTTGAGAGTGTTAATGTTACTCGTGTGGACAATCGACTTCATGGCATACTCATGTGGACGATCGACTTCATGGCATAACATGTTCCAGTTCATTTAAGGAATCTCTTCCTCACTACATGGTTCTTCTAGTTTATGGGGATATTAATATGTAAAACAAGAAATTTTGTATTCACTGCCACTTCTATATAGTTTTCTATATAACCAATATGTAGTGTAGAAGTTTATGAATTTAATTATATTCATTTTATCTAAATTTCGAACAATTATTAGCAGATCACTTAATCATAAGAGAGAGAACTAAATTTGACACTGAGCAGAAATCTTTGAAATTTCTACTTGAAATTATGACACTAGTATCAGCAAATAATGTTGGTTGTACACAAAATTTATTCTCAGGGGAGTGTCATTTGTCTATATTTTGTACACCGGCGGTCCTAGAAATGATCCTTGGTGAACTCCATGTTTCAATATATCCCAATCAGAGAAAAGGTTTTGAGCTGTATTAGGTGATTTTACTTCATCTGTCTTCTGTTAAATAGAGCCTGAACCAATCTCAACATACTCATGAAATTCCATAGAAATGTAATTTTGCTTAAAAAAAATTTCATGATTAACGCAGCCATTGCTTAATCACAGAGAATTACTCCAACATGCATTTTTTTGGTTAAGAGAGTTGAATACACTATGTTACTATGGAGGCAGCATTTTCACTTGATGCTCCTTTCCTAAATTTCTCTAACCAGTATATTGTTTGTATGCAGATGTTGGCATTTAACGTATGTACCTACATTGAATCTGTTTATAATCAATGCGAGATTCGCAATATTGATGGAAATAATATTAAGAAATATTGGCCGTTTAAATAACATTTACAGCACCGTTTATCGCGTTGGCGTCGTCGTTTCCATGGATCAGAGTTTCGACAGAATTGGTTCAGAACCACAAACTCCATACGCCATCTGTGGATAGTTCCTCGTAACTTCACGGATCGAGGCACAGAATTGTCCGATCACATGCGAACGTGCGAACGCTATGACGTTGATACATAGTTGCTTGTTCATCAATGTGTGGCATATCGACAGTCGTGTTAAGCGAAGAAAGGCATAGGCATGGTAAACGTATATATACAGTTATGATGTTTTGTAGCGTTTTATATTTAGAAGCGTACCACTGTCCTTTTTTGTAACATTAATTCTGTATTTCTTTTCAGGCTTCTTACTCTGAAGACCAGCTGGCTGGTAAGTGGAGTTCGTTTGAAATGAGGTCAACATATATGGCGTGAGTCACTTTTGACACGCCCATAACTATTCTTTGCCTTATTTGGAGATGGATTGAAAGTTAAAGAACGGGTTTTTTATTTTGTGTAATGTTTATTGCAACACAGATAGATGTATCAATGATTCTGGTTGAATTTACTGTGTGCAACTTAGTAACAGTTCTATCGTCATACTTGAAGGACATACATTTTTGCTCAATTATGTATGGTTACGAAGTGGCAAATAAAATTATGACGTCAGTTGAAGGTATATCTTAGCTTTGCGTTATTTTAATTGTGTTAGTATAATTTAATGTGGTCTGAAAGAAATTCTGCGCCTATTACAAATGCCACCATTTCAGAATTTCAGGAAGCATTCCAGCTTTTTGATTCTCGTGGTGATGGTAAGATTCATGTAACACAGATTGGAGACGCACTTCGAGCTCTTGGTCAAAATCCTACAGAGTCAGATGTGAAAAAGTTCACCCAACAACACAAGCCAGGTAAGAATGTTGTCCTTATGTTCCCTTTGACAGTGCTTTGTAAATTACATCTCACTGTTCCTATCTGCAATTACAGATGAACGAATTAGCTTTGAGGTGTTCTTGCCCATCTATCAGGCCATTTCAAAGGGTCGAAGTTCAGACACTGCTGATGACTTCATTGAAGGTCTTCGTCACTTTGATAAGGATGGCAGTGGTTTCATTTCTTCAGCTGAGTTGCGCCACCTTTTAAGTACTCTTGGTGAGTTTACTGAATATTAGCAAATTGCCATTTAATGTTTTTCTATAAAATACAACACACCACATCTCCATCTCAAAATTCTAGATGCAAGAAAGGTGGCATGAACAAAGTTCCATTCTGAGGACCCAGAAATGTAAGGTGCCACCCCTTACCCTATGTAGCCCTCCTTACCCCAAATGTTTTACTGTGTATCATGTCTCACACTTGTGTCTGACATTTCAGCTAGGAGGTAGGAACATACTCAGCGTGGAACATGTATATTAATTTAATATGTCACATGTTACACACCCATGATCTGACAAGTGGAAACATTTATTACAGTATCATACATATATTTTTCAAACATATGCTTTGCTGGTTTGCATATTAATGAGTCATGTTGATACATTGCAAATATAAATTATTATTAACAAGCTGAATTACACTACTAATATTGTAGTGCATGTGTGTGAAGACTTTTTGTATAATTTATCACGTCATGTTTAAAACAGATTTATAAATCATAATGTGAGCTGTATTTTTTTAATCATATAAATGACTTGTTTTTTTAAATTGATTTTTTCTTTCATTAAGGATTGTAATTGACCAGTATATAGTGATTTGAAATTTGCTCAGTAGTGTATTCTTACATGTATCTGTGACTTGCTGGTTATACACGAGTAACAGGTTGCCTTAAAGTGAGTGCACATCAGTCCCTTGATCACACGCACTTTTGACTGTTTGGTCAAGCAAAGGCTCTTGTATTTGCATGCAGACTGATCATCTGCCCAACCACTGGATAAAAAAAAACAATTTGAATTAGGGCTATTAACCTTCACTGAAAGCAAGGCAGGGTAATTAAGTAAATATATTCTTTATCAGCAGTAGATTTGTATGTTGCTATATGTATTGGCACACATTTCTGCCCCATGTACAAGGTGGATAGAGTGAAAGAAACAAATTAGTTGTATCTATAATGAGTGAACATAAAGCTCATAATGAAATGTGAATCTGTAGAGGCACGTGACAAATATATGTACAGTGTTGAAATGCAGCTTTCTGCTTCCACTGTACATCACTATTATTCTAAAAGGCAAGACTTGTTGAGAACACATTCTATAAAATGTATTTTAATGCTGCTTGATGTAAGATTTTTGTGCATATTTCTGTAGCTATACTAAAATTTTCTCCAGTTTTATGGTCATTGTCCCTTAGAAAGTGTGTTGTTGCAGGTGAGAAGTTGACAGATGAAGAAGTGGAACAGCTGCTAGTGGGGCAGGAGGATTCTCAGGGGAACATTAATTATGAAGAGTTTGTACGTTTGGTTATGTGTGGCTAGAATGTGCTGACAGACAGGTGCTTGATGTCTGGAAACACAGAGTTGAATTGACTTGAAAAAGATGAGAATTGCTTATAAGGTTTGGTTGTCAGATTTCAATTTTTTTATACTATTTGTAATTGCCTTTTCACAACTGAATGAGACTAATTTCTTTTATCTTATGTGTGCATTATTCTGTTTATAATGAGAAATATTTCATTAATGAATAGTGATCAGTTTTTATCATGGCCTCCAACTCTTGATTCACAAAACACACAAGAAGGATGAGAATATAATTTCAAGAAGAGTGATGTGTTAGGTGTATTTTCTCTATCCCAAACAGTATTCTTCCTTAGGACATGCTGAATCAATTATAAAGTGTCAATTCCTAATTTATCAGTCAGGAAGGCATGTTAAGCTTTGCTATGCACAAAGCATTTCTCTATTTTCAGTGCCATTACAGCGTGTGTAGCAACATAAAGTTCCAGTTATCTGTACCTCCTGTAGTTAAAAGAAACAATCAGTTTAAAACTAAACGTTCTTGAAAGTAAGATGGTATAATGTAATGGGGTGGCACAACTGTAACTTATCATAACAAGTGTAATTTTGAAGCATACAGATTCAAATAGAAACTTTTCAAGGACTCCTATTTGTATAATGATTTCTTGTTGTCTAGCAAATGGCATTAGTGCGTTGGTTATTCAAATGCTATAGAAAGTACATTTATTAGGGGTACACAAATCATCACCTCAGTGAGTAAATTTTGTATGGTGGCGTCTGATATTTTCAGCATAATTATAGCAGTTTTTTCCGTCACATACAAAAGTCTGTGACAGTTCGCATGCTCCAAGCAGAAAGTGCTGGCTAACAGGTTCACAGGTTATTCCAGAATTGTGGGTCCTATCGATGGAACTTGAGTCATGTCACTTTCCTGATGCTTACAAGTTTGAGGTGGCTTCTAGATGTTTGAAATTTTTTGGACCCCTGGTTTATGCAGTGCTGGAAACTATGATGATGATGATGATGATGAAACTGAAAACTAAATGGTTTTGTAATGAAATCCCACTTTGTGAGGTTGTGGAACTGTGTGGTTTTTAATGTAACCAGATGACATAAGCTGTAAATAATAAAATTATTATGGATTTGTTACATGCTCTATTAATAGGTGCAAACAACTTGTTCACTTTTGAAATTAGCTAATTATCCATCTCTACTCAACTTATTTTTCATATTGGAGTTACCTTGAAATCAGGTCCAATGCAAGCCTAAATATTATGCTATGAAAAATTCTCTTTCATGACAGATGCCAACAATAAGTGTCACAAATGTCGCAATTCGTACAGACAGTTTCCATTTTTATAGAAGACTAGTCAGTAGTTGTAAATTGTGCCAAACTAAAGTTATGGTGTCCCAAAGGCCAATCCATTTACCTGCTCTGTTGTAGGAGCCCCACATTAAATTCTGAGTACTGTGAAATAAAGCTGCATGAACTTTATGTTACTTTCTTTTAGGTGTACATCTTTTTCCACATCTAATTTAATATTTCAAACTGGGTTTTTGTTGTAAATCTGTTAAGTATATATGTATGATGCTTGCTGGTTAATGGTCATTGTTTTATTTGGGTGTCTGCTATTATAATAGTGAAAATGGAGACAAGCTGTTAGTTGAATATGGAAGTCCTTGTGGGAGGTAGCTAGGATAACTGGCCACTGTTGACATTTGTCAAAGCCTGAGTTACCTGTTCTTCACTCACCATGAAAACTTCATAGTATCACATCTCAGAAACATTATTTAGGCACTGTACTAATGAAAACAAAAACATCTAGAGTATTAAGTAACTAAGAATTGGAGCTTGTGTTGGTAACTATCTCTTTCAGTGTGGCTGATTTTTTCCATATGTCTTCTTCTTCCATTGGTACAACATCCCTGGGTGGGACTTGACCTCCTTTCTGTCTTTGGGGCTCTATGACAGAATTGTTTTTTTAAAATGTGGGGTCATCATTCCTGTGCCCTTCCCCCAAGCTGGAGGACCAGTGTATCCCTTATAGTGTCGGTAATCAGCTTTGACCTGCCCAGCATCAGAGGCTTTGCCAGTAGCTAATCTACAGTCAGCATAGCTGTTATGATCCCTTGACCACACAAACCCCAACACTACATAAACGTAGTTTTCCACATATCATCTTCCTCCATGGATTAGGTCGTTTGACCTGTTCCGGCATCAACGCATTGCCATCGTTTCCTGGGGCGTCCACGGTCTCTTCTTCCTCGAGGTTTGTAGTTGAGGGCGTTTTGGGAGTCTGGTGTTGCCCATTCTTTCAAGGTGGTTCATCCAGTTTTGTTTGTATTTGAGTCTCACATCTTGTATTCCAGAGATCTCTAGTTCTTTCCTTATGACTTTGCTTCTTATTTTATCCTGTCTTGTGTATCCTGTAACACTTCTTAGAAAGCGCATCTCTGCAGCTTCTAGGCGAGTCATGTTTCTCTTCATGGTTACCCATGTTTTGCTGCCATAGAGTAGTGATGGTCTAGCTACAACTTTATAAAATTTCATTTGGGTATCTGTATGGGTTTTCTTTTAAGTGCTTTCTGATAGTGCCACATATTCCTTGAAATCTGTTTATTTATTTATTTATTTTTTTTTTTGTCAAAATCTGGTTCACCGTCTAAACTCTGTGCGCATCCCAAATAATTAAATTGTTTCACTTGTTCTAATATTGATCCGTCTATTTCTATTTTAGAATGCACTAAGTGTTTTCCTTTATAAGCCATAATTTTTGTTTTGGCCATAGATATTTTGAGGTTGTAGTCTTTGCTCTTTTGGTTTAATGTATAGACAGATTTCTGGAGTTTGTCTTTAGAGTCGTGTATTATTACTTGGTCGTCTGCGAAGACTAATGTGTTAAGGTAGAGGTTTCTTTTAAGCATTATACCAGTGTCAGCTTTGTGTTTCCAGTTTCTTAGGTCGTCGTCTATGTAAATGTTAAAAAGAGCCAGTGATAGATTACACCCTTGTCGTACCCCTTGATTAATATATATTTTGTCAAGAATTTTCCTTCCTGTTTCAATTTGTACACTGGTATTTTTGTATAGGCTTTTAATTACTTCAATTAAATGATAGGGTATACCTCTTTTGTTAAGAACTTGCCATAGTTTGTTTCGATTTACTCCATCAAAAGCTTTTTCTAGATCCAGGAAGGCTATGTGAGTTTCTAAGTTGAATTCCCTTCTTCTTTCTATTGTTTGTTTAATGGTAAATTATCAGTACGTGATCTACCTATTCTGAATCCATTTTGTTCTTCAAGTAATATTGCTTCTGATATAGTTTTGCAACGTGTAATTATCTTGGCGTATATCTTGTAACCACTATTTAAAAACTGATGCCTCTGTAATTCGAACAGCTTTTCCAAGGCTGTGTGTCGTTGCTTATGAGTGCTTTGCTTTCCTTGGGAGGGTTACCAACCCATCCGCAAAACCCCCATTCTTGGAGGACCAGTTTGTCTCTCTTAATCTGGCCTCTCTCTTTATGTACAAATTGAATGCTATTAACAACAAACAAAAACCTTTCAGGACCATTCCTGTTTTCATTCTCTCTCTCTTTTGGGGGGGGGGGGGCATGTGCTTCAGTGACTGCAGTTGCCTATCAGGTGATGTTAAATTGCCTTGAAGCAATTTGACACTGGACGCTTGACCTGATTATCCAAAATGTGTTGTTACTGCATAATAACACTAGGCCACATATTGATCATGCCATATTTGACGTCGGGCATCTGGTGTTGGGAATATGATCCCCTTCCATCATACCGTCCTGAATTGTCCCTGCGTACTTGCCCACACTGGGCAAACTTTAAAAACTTCTTTGAGGTTAGCGTTTTCCATCTGATATCACCATCAAATTCTTGGTCCTGAGGTGGCTCCAAGAGCAGGATGTCTGCTTCTACCACCAGGAAGGTCATCATATTGCTATGACTGGTGCCTGAACAGTTTTGCTGTGTTAAACTGTGTTGTCCAGACATAACTGTCTGCTTTGCTTGTCTTCATTCCATATTTTTCATATAGAAGCAAAGGCAGTTCTCCTTTAACACGATTTTGCTTTAATGTGATTAGAAAATGTATGCCACGTTTCGGATTTACGTGATAATTTTCATTCGAATAAGATTTGGCATAGATGATCCATTGCCATACTTTTGTGATGGAGTCTAGCAGAAAGTGACATCACTGTCCTGCCGTCAGTCATGTATATGGCTTGATTATGTTGGTGATGATAATCACACAACCGACGTATTCCCCGCTTTAGTGAGAAAATGAATGTACATCACCTTTTGCAATCCAAGTGGAAAATCAGCGAAAGACAGTGGGTATTGAAGAGAAATTAGACATAATAAGCCAACTTTAAATTGTGAAAGAGTTGTTGACATTTGCTGTAAAGTTGGACTTGTTTGTTTTAGTATATGTACAGTTCATGATAATGCTGATAGAATTTCAGAAAGTGCTAAGTCAGGAACCAAAGTATTCGTGTAGTGAGACTGCAGACTACAGTCATGTCGGAATGAACCATATCAAAAACTGTGGACGCAAGCCTCTTACATTTTTAGTTGCAATAAAAATAAATAAGTATATTGTATAGAAATGTATGTATACTGTATATACAATACATATACATATACAGGCGTGCATGTCCACTAGCGGTATAGTCATACACTGTGTAGGATGTTGTCCGTCTGCTAACCATCTGGAAATACATCATTCTGAATGGGAATTTTGTGTTTGATTTGCATGACTTTTTCAGGAATGTAACCCTGGCTTAAAATGAGTGCTTCCTATATATTGATGATCTGTGCCAAACCATCAACCTGAGATCCAACCCTCTAATCTTTATGAATTACAGTACTATTATTATTTCACACCCTGAAATTGGGTAATTTCACAGTTGCTTGAATGGCATCTTCTCATTATATATTTCTGTGACCTGAGGATGGCCCACAGTGGCCGAAACATGTCGTCAGCCTAATAAATAGGATACAAAGACAGTTATGTTTTGACATATCCACCCCCTCCTAATTTACATAAAACACAATGGGGGTGATGCAGCTAAGGATCTTCAGTCTCTTAAGCTTACAGTTTAAAAGCCAGTAAACTTGCCTACATGTTGACAGTACAGATTTCAGAAATACTATCAGCAGAATTTGTGTTTAATTGGAAGTTTTATAAGAAATAAAACTGAAGCAGCAGAAACTACTACATTTCTTGGATTAC
>Ga0123355_10021920_pt1 | contig 10237 bp, 2 predicted proteins | sample TergutEmb28metaG_3_FD_89872 | JGI IMG/M metagenome (GOLD analysis project Ga0123355, IMG submission 89872) | Embiratermes neotenicus P1 segment gut microbial communities from Petit-Saut dam, French Guiana - Emb289 P1 | ecosystem: Host-associated > Arthropoda: Insects > Digestive system > Gut ... | reverse complement strand
CTACGCAAGATGATGTGCTGCTACAACACCTTGTTTACAAAAACGAACTAAATCGTGAATATGTAATAACTTTAGCAAGGAACGACGAAACTCCCTGATGGTGATCTGAAAAGATCGAAACGTTTCGGAGTGGTTTTAAGTGTTTTAAGTGAAAGTTATATAGGTGCATTTGTTGGTTAATAGTTGAAGGGATTAAAGTCTATTTGTATAATATTCTTTTAAAAAGACTAACAAAGAGCATTTCTTTGCCTTTTTAAAAATATATACATCTGACTTTTGCACGGAAGATGGAACATGTGAAATTTCGTATCTACATTTTTGCTTTCAGTTGCTCTTAGACTACCGAATGATATAAATAAATATTCCACCCAAATATTTGCGGGTTTGTATACTTCTTACTTGAATTTACCACAATATTCGCAGAATAAAATTATAAGTATCCGTTGTAGGAATTTTCTCGGTATGTAAAGTGTTTAGTTCTGAATTCTCTAAATTCAACTCGGAACCTACCCGCTTGAGCGAGGGGAAAATTTACGTGAAATTTCATCTGTACGTTTATTTGTGGTTCCTGACTTTAAAGGTCAAACGTTTGCATACATTTAGGTAAATACGTAGTACGAATGTAAAATATGATTCATCGAAACAGAAAGTTGCCTTTCAGTATGGGCACTTACTTTAAAACTGGGCTGTTACAGAAAAAAAAAAGCTTAAGAAATTAGAGCCTTGAAGTGTGAAACGAAGAAATTAATTGAAAAACCTGGACATGAATGGAAGAGTCAGTAAATATACAGGATATACAAGTGCATATTGAATTAAAGTCTTTGATTGTGAGGTCAAGTGGCTTCTTTCTGAACACGATAAAAGAAGTGCGTTTTATATAAAGGGCAGGAATATCTGAAAGACTAACTTTCCAAGAAGTCTTCCTACCACAAGTGATAGGGCTATGATATTGTTCAATGGCGCATTATTATTGCAGGGTAACGAAGATATTGGTTTCAGAATTAATGGGCTAGGCTTGCACTAGCTTCTTTAAATTTAATGTGCGGTCAGGTAGTCTTTCAATCTCTCACCATTGAAGGAAGCTCGAAATTCACAAAAATGTTGACAACTGTTCTTCATGTGAGCCAGATGAATCCACTCTTGCTGCATCGCACATGCGCAGCAACTCAGTGCGGACTACGTTTACGGATTCTGTTATCAGTAATTTGCCTATAGATTTACAAGCCCATTTGGCTCCTGGAAATTACTGCGAACCGCAGTAGACTGGCAGCAGTCTGAGTTGATCTCCGTTCCGTCTCAAAGGAAACGAGTGGAGCTAAACGTAATTTCGTGCTAGCATACGTGTTTTATAGACAAAAGCGAAGTGCACATTTGACGTCAAATTGACTTTGCCGGTAAATGTTTTACAGCTTTGAGACCATGGAACAAATAAAGCAAAAGCGCCAGAATTAGTAAGCTAAGCGTACATTCTAAGTTCTTTAAAGTATCATTGCATTTTGAAACTCTAATTTAAGAGCTGTTAAATTACACAAGCACATAGTTGCAACTAAATGTACGTAGTGAAAAAGAGACTTGTTAACTCTTTAAACGCCAAATTAAATCCAGTCTGCCATTTGCTGGCATTATTAGGAGTTTACCATATTCTCCACGTTAGCAGGATGAGGGTTAATATTGAATAATTTTAAAATGGTATAGGGGGGGGGGGTGTTTACACTCCATATTTTGATTTTCCCTTCCAATAGCCACTTCTTTTCGTCGCAGACAAGCAGTATACCACTTCCTGCACTATAGAGTGGGGTTTACATTCAACATAGTGATCTATATGCATATTATGTGTAAAGCTACGTGAAAATCTAACAGAAAGGAAATCTGTCGTGGAAAGTGATTGACTCATACGTGACAGATTGTATATACCGTGTCAATAGTAAGGAGCTTGGTGTATTAATACTTACAGTCGAACACAGTGTAGTTGTGTTCGACTGTAAGTATTAATACAACAAGCTCCTTACTATTGTACAAAACACAACGGGGATGACGCACATCAGAATACCGTGTCAAGTCAAGTGATGTGTTCGTACATGCCTCATTCTATGTCATCCATTGCCGAACCTTCACATGGCAATTGCAATCTGTCCTGAGCGTCACAAATGCAAGGAAACATGATGTTAAATGTTGCCGGAAATGAATATTGTGATAATTTGGTCTATGTAGGTTCATAGATTACCAACTTTTCGGCACAAATTGTTGATTCCATCTTCAGGGTCTGAAGAAAGTAACTGTTGCGATTCACGTGTTACGGGTTTCCTTCCTTCCTTCTTTCCTTCCTACCGTCCTTCCTTCCTTCCTTCTTTGAGCAGCTGCTGTCACAGCTACTTCTTTACAGCATAAAATTGACAATTATATTTAGGCGCTTTCGAAAAATTACGAAAAGCGACTCTTAACTTTATTATGTCTGTCTGTCCATCCGTCTGTCCGCTTGGAAGAACTCAGTTCCCACTGTAAGGGTTTTCATTAAACTTGATATTTAAGTATTTTTCGAAAATTTGTCAAGAAAATTGAAGTTTCATTAAAATCTGACAAGAATAACTGATACTTTACGTGAAGACCTCTTGACATTTGTGGCAATATATCTCTCAATTCTTCTTAGATTGAGAACTGGAAAGACAATAGTTGCAGAAAAAAAAAACAAATTTAGTCGTGAATAATCTTTTTCCTTAAGTTGTGCCATTGAAGAGATAGTGTGGAAAAATAAGGTAGGGTCATACAGGCCACAGATTGACAAAATGGTTCACGCGCATTACATGCTGGGTTACTAAGGCTACAAACAAACAATGTGATAATTGTTCCGCTTCCATGGCAACAGTTGTTATTCGTAGGCGCCTCATTGTTACGTTTATACACACATTGCCTGTCTTGTTGGATAATGTCTAATTCCCGACTGACACTCCATCTTACCACTTATTAGGCCTTTGTAGTGTTACAGGTGAACTGTCAACGCGAACAAGCAACATCGTTGAGCAGTAACAGCAGCCTTAGTGGATGATAATGATAATGTGTGATTTCTTTGTAGTTTGAAATGCAGTGGTATTGTGTCGTACGTACGTTAATAATGGAACTGTGCAACATATTATGTGCGGAAGAACAATTTCGTCGCCAGAATGGTTAAAAAATTTGTAACTAATAATGGAGAATGGCCATAATAAACTTGTGAGGTGTTTGTAAATTTAAGACGAAGATTCGTATTGTAGTCTTCCGGGATAGGACTTCCTGTAATCTGGTGCGTGTCTGCCAACCACTCGGGAAGCATATTCTCTTCACTTCTATTCTGAGATGGATTTAAGAAAGGTTACTAATAATTTACCAGTCTGCACGATGTCACAACTCAGATCACTCTAAACCTTGTAGGATTTAAACTCCCGATTCTCGTATAGCAAGATATACTCGTATCCTGTAATAAATTATAACTGCGTTGCGTTGAAAGTACGTCCGTTTTTGGCTGTGATTATATGTACAACAAGCTGGAAATCATACTGTGTTTGCTTGCATGGTAAATGCCTTTTCAATCATCTCTTCTTACAATCCATTAAGGTCCAGTTACTTCTGAATTATGACAAAACTGTCTATATATATTGTCTGTAAGTGGCCCTGTGAAACTCCCTTAGAAGCTAGTGTTTGCTTAACTTGACATACAGTACTTTACCTTACTACATCTTCAACCTCATACTGAGTCCGAAACAGCCGATCCTGGACCCATTCATTAGCCTGGTGGATCCAGTCGGCACACGTGTGTGTTTTGAAGATTGATGTTAATGTTTTCCTTAAAACTAGGAAGGGTGATGATAAGTCCTTAGTCCGACCTACTTCCCGATGTAGGACGGAATCGATAGTGTCGTTGGAAAGAGAGTTCTGTTCATGTGCCGAATTGCAAGTATTTTCTTGTTACAGAGGCAGAAAGGAAGCATGTCAGGCGACGCGCGCGATTTCAACAACATCGAGACGCGAGCTGTCAATATTTTTTTTTTTTTGGCAAGGCAAGGCGCCGAAGGAAATTCACGCCATTTTGACAGAAACATTAGGGGAAAATACACCATCGTGTGCCACCGCCAGAAACTGGGTGGCCCAGTTTAAACGTGGTGATTTTTCCACCTGTGATGCGCCTCGTCCTGGACGACCCAAAACAGTGACCGTCCCGGAGACTATTGATCAAATTCACGAGCTAATCTTGGAAGACCGCCAGATTTCGGCTAAATAAATAGCCGAGCACCTGGGCATCTCACGTGAGCGGGTTGGGTCCATCACTCATGAAGATTTGGACAAGCGGAAGCTCTCCGCGAAGTGGGGCCCGAAATGCGTGAACGCGGGTCAAAAACATCAACGGTGCCAGTCGTCTGAGCAAGTTTTGGAATGTTTTCGGCGCGATCCGAATGATTTCCTGTCGCGATTGGTGACCAGGGACGAAACCTGTTTATATCACTATGACCCGGAAACAAAGCAACAATCAATGGCATTGCGGCATAGCGGCTCACCGCGTCCCAAAAAAATCCGAGCGCAAAAATCCTTTGGAAAATTTCTCGCCTCGATTTTTTGGGATCAAGGCGGCATCCTCCTCAATGATTATCTTCCAAAAGGCCAAACTCTTAATGCGGAATATTGCTCATCTCTGCTGGTACAATTGAAGGACTTTTGAAGGAAGAACGCCGCGGGAAAGTCACGAAGGGGGTCTTGTTCTTGCACGACAATGCCCCGGCTCACCGGGCACTTGCAACCCAGAAGAAACTAGCCTACCTGGGCTTCCAATTTCTTGATCAACCACCCTATTTTCCGGATCTGCCCCTTCGGACTACCACCTGTTCCCTGGACTGAAAAAAAATTTTAAAGGTCGCCATTTTTCGTCCGACGCGGTCATTGCTGCCGCGTAGACCTGGTTGGACGGACAAATTTCTGATTTTTTTTTTGAGTGGGCTTCATATGTTAGAGCAACGGGCTAAGAAGTGTACTGCGCTTCGAGGGAAGTATGATGAATAAATCCTGAGTTTGTTCGCTGGTTTCCTTCCTGATCTGGCTAAGGACTTATCAGCACCCCCTCGTATGTGCGCGACTCCCAAATTATCTTTTCAGTTGATGCCTAATAGGCAGAATTTTGTGTGGTTTTTTGGCTTACCACTACCCTCCTTCTAAGATTACTGACACGAATGACGCGTACGGGAAACCGATTGTCCTACTTCGGCATGAAGTCTGAGACTGTAGACTGAGATTTTGTCTCGTAGTATTGCGTAGCTGCCGATCGCTGTGGCCGCGCGGTGTAAGGCGTCAGTCTTCAGCCTCTCTCTTGATGGGATAGAGGTTCGAATCCTGCTCGGGGCATGGATGTCTGACCTTGTTAGTGTTGTGTATTGTCAGGTAGCGGTCTCTACGTCGGGCTGATTACACATCCAGATAGTCCTAATGATTGTGATGTGTCTTAATTGAGTGCGATCGTGCAGCCTCGATAATGAGGGAGCCACGGACCACTAGGGGCAATTGCGCCATCATAACATTGTTGCTTAGCTGCAAAGTGTAACCTGCCATTTGTGTCGAGTTACCAGAGAATTAAGACAGCTGAAGGAGAATGAAGTAGAGGCAAAAAGAACAGAAACACTCAGATGAACAAAAAAGATTGTTTGTGGAAGAGGATAATAAGTTGATAGTATTAATAGTTTCCTAGGGAATGTAGAAAGGGATAAAACATAAAGAATTGCAAGAATTTAGCCACGTGATCTGGAAAACACGTCGCTACGGAAATACGGGGAAGACAGTATTTACTAGAGAGAAATGACATTATTGAAGCCCATGAATACAATGTGGCCCACTGAACGGTGAACCAGCGTTTAGTCTGTCGGGGTGTCACCATTTGTGGTTTGCTAGTTAGTTTCATTGGCGCCATATTCCAGTAAATGTCGCCTTTCGCACCCAACATCTCACATTAAGTGACCAAATGTGACAAGAAAGAATCTAAGCTTGAAGAGACAGTGCTGTTGCTACAGGCCATTGTCAGGCTACAAGACAGCGAGACTGGAGGACACGATTCAGGCACAATTCAGACTACTGACCATTATAAGTATATGCTTCACTGCATAACATTTTAATTGTAAAGAGCAGGTAGGCCTAAGAATGAAACCCATGGATTGGTGAATCTGGTCTGAAGAAGACTTGACATCTGTTAACCAGTTAAAGCATTAGTGGTCTATTGGTATATTTATTGTGTTTATTTAGCGGTCATTACATGTACCATTTGTTTTAACGTTAAAATGATTGTACTGATTCTCTGCATCCTTTGCTTAAATATGTATTGTGTTTGATTTTCAATAACGCAGACTTTTTCGCTAAATGTCATAAGCTGATTTGTGTTTGAAGTGGAGATGCAGTGTGTAATATGCGTGGAAAAAGCTGACCATTTAAATGTGATTTGGTTGTATTTTAGGTCTGAAAGGCTTCAAATAGTTAAGAACTTTGAATTCAAGCTTAATGCATGTAATTTTCTGTATCAACTGTTAGGCAGATTAAAAGTTACAAAGTACGTCGCGTTTCATTTTAGCTACCGTGCCATGCAGCAGCCCAGATTGTCTCGTTTATAGGCCAGTCTAAATTCAATTTACTTTTCAGTTTCTGAAAATCTTCAGACAGTCCTGTGGGAGCTTTATTTGCATGATGGAAGTCGGATTTTGCTGCGGCCTGCTGGGGCGAACACAAGACAAAAATTCAATGCTCCAGGCAGATTGCACGTGTGTTTGTTTTTGAAGGAAAGAGTAAAACGTATTTTGTCATGCGTGTTGCACTTATGTTACGTAATTTGTCTTGTGTCTCCTGTTACATATTCTTTCCTTCGTAAGGAACTTTCTTTAGGTATTTTGTGTTGGGTGTGGCACATCCCTTGCATACTTTGTCTTTCGAATGTCACTTCCCTTTCATATTTTTTGTTATATACGTAGTTCTTAAATCAATGATATTAATAAAATTTTGGAATTCCCCTATTCAAATTAGTCAGCGGGATTTTCCTTACATGCACAAATAATTAACCAAAAGAAGTTATAGAACTGTAGTTCAAGTTTTTAACTTGCTTTCTCTACAGCCTCATTTAAGCTCTGAAAGAGGGAAAGAAGGATCTTTCGAATATCAAATTTTGACTGCATTGTCTTCTGTGCAGGACCCTCAAATAGGTAATTTCATGTTCTCATATTGTAGAGTCCCTGCGATTAAATATTTACCCCGTAAAATTCCCTTACCCGACAGGTTAGGGCCTTCGGTTGCAAATGACAAGTACGGACCTCCGTCCTTTCTACTTCATCCCTGGCTCAAAATAGATATTCTGTTTTGTAAGAGGGCTAACAGCATTTGACAGAAAATGGTGCGAGAGAATCAATTTGTCGAAGGGTAACGGGAAAGAAAGATTTCAGAGGACGTGCAAAGTGGGAAGATTATATTGCACATGGCTTTGAGAGGGGCATTGAGGCACTAGATAGATAGTCTCTGTTAGCTTATTTTGGGCTCCGTTCTGTATTCTCCCCTCAGCGTAGGCCTATCTGTACCTACCTCTTACTCGCACGTTTTAAAAATTCGCCTTTGAAAATGGAGGAGCAGATTCTTCCGAAACGTTGGTACGTAACAACCTTCTCGCATGGTGTCATAATGTTGAACACGAATATTTACACCTTCGCTCTTGCGAAGACTTCAAATCTCACAAAACAAATCTGGTTTCTTAATTTCGTGTGGCCGACATGAACGAGTTCATATTTTAACTCCATGACGCTGACAATGCTATATAACATTTAGGGCCACTTACTGTATCGAACATTGTTTCAACATGGGCAGTAACATGAAATTTAGTAAACTGTATCCTTCTCCTTTCTGAGGTGTGCAGGAGGAGCTGCAGCTGCACTGTTGGGTGTATTAGAAAGAGTTATTCCCAGTCACTGGACCTAATATGAGACATGTGCCAAGTTTGTCTTCACTATAGGACGGCACCAGAGAAATCATTAAAAACGCCATTACGCTTGTGCCTTTTGGAACAGCAGAATGACAAAGTCTAGAAGCAGCAAAATAGTCCTCAATATTTTCCACCTGTGTGCTGAATATTGGCTCTTTGCAACCATTGCACGGATTGCAGAATATACGATTTACTTATCTGTTGTGGGCCGAGATATCGTAGACGGTATAGCAACTCGCAGCGGGCTGGACGGTCCGGGTACCACATTCCGGTAGATGTGAGATTTTTTGCGCCTGTCCGGACCCAGCCACATTTACCATGGGTACCGGACCTCTTTTTCTCAGGTATAAAGTCGGAGAGACTTGGCGTTGACTATCCACCCCATCTAGCGCCGAGTTCGAAGAAATAGTGGAGCTGTACCACTACCCCAATCCCCTTCTGTGCCTCCATTTTGCGTAATAGGATGAACCTTACCTTTTAAAATTTGCTTATTATGAAATCTGAGGCCTTATGCCTGTGACTTGCACAGTCAATGCCCGGATAGAATGTAACTTAACGCAATGTAGCAGACATACACCGACATATCAGATGAACCTTCTGTCTCCTTCAGGGTAGGTGAATTGGTTGAATATCCATTAAGACAATCATATATATAAAAGACAAAATAGTAAATTTTATACAAAATAGTAAGTTACGTATTCAGATATTTGGAGTTCTCGTAAAGGTAACCATGAATATTATTGTGTACCATGAATTAAGCCCATGTGGTCTGATAGGCATATGAATGTTTCAAAGGAACCTGCAGCCCCTGGTAAAAATTGATGATTGGGGTTATTGTAGGTGGAGAATAACTCAATGCAGCAGATCCTTTTTTGACAAGATAATATCTCGTTAACGGGGTACGTGGTGGCGCAGTTGCTTGACGCACCGCGTTACAAGTAGGAAGGCTGCGGGTTTGATTCTCCAAGGGGTGATTTGGTAATTTTCATTGCTTAATACTTCAGGCTGCAGTATGGCCTTGGATTTGACCCAGATTCCAAATTAAATGAAAGGCAGGGGAATATCCTGGGGGTAAAAGCGGCCGGTGCATAGCGCTAACAAGCTTGCCACTTTCAAGTGCCGATTGTCTAGATCTTTTGGGAGCCGAAACCTTCTGCAGCCCTTAGGGCCTGGCCATGTCTACATTGGGATAACTTACCTTTAATATTTCATCAAGAAATTTCGAGGATTTTGTGGAACCAAAATTCACAAGACCCCGAAACTGGTCCCTGAGCATAACGTATTCAGTCCACAACCTCCGAATCTCCTTTATTTAAAATCTATTTAGAATTATCTTTTCATATATATTTCTAAGACTTTGAAGAAGTAGTATTTTCTGTTTACTTGCATGAACTTTCCTTTCTTCCCTCGGGTGCCATGTTCTTTGCTAACAATATCCTCTCGATGTGAGATTACCTTAATGTCTGACGAGGAGCGCAAATCGTGTAGTTTATTACTGTGCACAAATAAAGACATGTGAGAAGCAGAAAGAGCAATGTGCGGGATAAAAGGAACGAGTCGCGTTCTGTGACGTTTGGTGTTGGTGCAGCTGCACCGAGGTTTCAGAGAGGAAATGGCCTTCCAATCTTAATGAACCCTTCGCGTGATGCCGCCTGTGTAAGTATTTGCACTGTCGAAGGACGGCATGAATACTGGAAGCAAGCAAGCAAACTGAAGAGTTTTTAGTGAAGTAATTGCGTGTGGAGGAGTGCGTGTTATGCGGAAGGATCTGCGGTGGGCTAGATGGTGAGGGAGAACGTGAGGAAACTCGTAAACAGGACTTCCCACACCCTATAGTGGCAATCTATACGTGATGTTACAGATGGGAGTAAAGGAAGGGAACAAGTTGGGAAACATGCGCATAGCTTGAAAATTATGACTTTTCACACAACGCTCTGTCTCCAAATTCTGTGCTCGAGTGAGTGCAGAGATTGACGCAGTGTGTCGTGTGAAGTATCCGGTAATTTTGTCGGCTTTTATGTAAAATTTAACAGAATTGAAAGCGCCCAATAACCCCTCCAAAATCAAGCTTTCTGAAATCTGAACTCATTAACTTGTGGACTTACAATTATTAAAATTCCACTTGTTGGCCCACGCATTTTTTCATTTCTACCGATACTTACTTACTTACTTACTTACTCCATGGTGCAGAGTCCTTCTTGAGAAGCTAACTGGTTTGCAGCTAGTCAGGAAATTCCCCGCATTTCACGGAACCCGAAGGTTCATTACCGCACT